>Ga0334883_1004836_pt1 | contig 12473 bp, 9 predicted proteins | sample GraSluR1_MG_6_FD_207230 | JGI IMG/M metagenome (GOLD analysis project Ga0334883, IMG submission 207230) | Sludge microbial communities from methane-producing bioreactor in Wageningen University, Netherlands - Granular Sludge_09_05-R1 | ecosystem: Engineered > Bioreactor > Anaerobic > Unclassified... | reverse complement strand
AAGCGGGGCGACCCAAGATCCAGGAGAAAGTGATGGCAGCGATGTTGCATGGCAGATGGGGCATGGTCGTTGGTCTGTTGGCTCTCGCCTCCGCCTCGGCGGTTCCTGCTGCCGACGCGAAGAAGGACGCCGGGGGCGACCTTCCGCAGTTCGAAGAGGAGCGGACCGACGCCTATGCCGCCCAGCTCGAGGCGTACCTTCGCACATGGCTGGTGGACGACTATCCCGCACGGGCCGCCAAGGCGTGGCAGCGCGATTACGGCAGTATCGAGGCGTTTCTGAAGAGCGTCGAGCCGAACCGCCGGCGATGGCGCAACGTGATCAAGCCGCCCGAATTGGCCAAAACCGGCGCACTGCAACGTCGACCTCATCCGCCTTTGAGCGATCTGCGGGGCGAGTGGCTGACCCTCCCTCTCGGCGGCCTTACCGCCGAAGGGTTGTTGGTCGTGCCGCCCAGCGCCGGCGCGGAGAGGCCCGTGCCCCTGGTCATCGCGCAGCACGGAATCGGCAGCCATCCCGAGCGGACCTTTGGCGTGCTCGACGAGGGCGACCACTACCACGCCTACTCGAGGGCCCTGGTCGAAGCGGGGTTTGCCGTGCTGGCGCCCATGAACCTGCGATCGATGGAGCGGCGCAACCGGCTCGAGCGGCTCTGCCGGCTGGCCGACACGAGCCTGCCCGGCATCGAACTGGCTCGCCTCGCGCGGCTTCTCGACGAGGTGCTCGCCGACCCGCGGATCGACGAGAATCGCGTGGGCATGTGGGGAGTTTCGCTCGGCGGCCTGTCCACGATGTTTTGGATGCCCCTGGAGCCGCGGATCAAGGTGGGCGTGGTGGCCGCCTGGTTCAACCACCGGCGCAACAAGATGGTCATCCCCGATCCCCGCTACAGTTGCTTCCTGGAAACCCGGGAAGATCACGCCTTCTTCCACGGCTGGCTGACGGAATTCACCGACTCCGACGCGGTGTGCCTGATCTGTCCCCGCCCGCTGTTGATCCAGACCGGCAAAAAGGACCGCATCGCCCACTGGCCCCAGGTGCTCGAAGAGTTCGAAGCCTCGCGCGCCCATTACGAGAAGCTGGGCATCGCCGAGCGGATCGAAATCGACCTGCACGAGGGCGGCCACGAGCCCCGGGTCGAAAGCGGCCTGAAGTTCCTCACCCGATGGCTCATCGACGAGCCCGCGGCAACCCGCTGAGGGCGAGCAACGACCGCCCCCTTGGCCCAGGCCCTCTGCCGGCTCAGCGCCGGTAGGTGTCGGTCGAGGCGCGCCATGCCGTGCTGGTCCCTTGGCGAGGGGGATCTTTGTCGAGGCGCGAAATCCCCCCGATCGTCGGCCGGGTTGCCAGGGCGGGCGTCGTGACCTGGTTCAGCGGCGATCGGCTCGGGCTCGGACTGACGGCCACGCGATTGACCACGTCGCGCTGCACCGTGCGGAAACTCGCCACCGGCTGGCGCACCGTGCGAGTCTCGGGCACGAGACGCCGCGTGCTCACGGGCACCCTCACGACTTCGGTCCGCTGCTCCCAACGGGTGTGCGGAACCTGCCGATACGCCACGTAAGGCTCGATAAACGGGTTCCAACGCCCCGCCAGATAGGGCTCCCACCGATACTCGGTGACCGGCGTCCAGTAGGTGCGGGTCGACTCCTGGAATTCGGTCGTAAACTCCTCACGATAAACCGTTTGCGAATGCTCGACCATGCGCGACTCGGGGATGCGCTCCTCGACGGTCCGGCGGGTCTCGCAGTAGGTCACCCCGTTCTGCTCGTAGTATCGCACGTCGGACCCCCAAGCGGCGGGAACGGCGACGAGCACACCCAAGGCCGCGGCCACAAATCCTCGGCCGACCATTCGCGACTCCTCCCTGAAGGCCCCGGCGCCGCCCAAAGCGCGATCGGGGCAAGCGATAACGTCTCCCGCTCCCGATCATCGGACTCCGCAAGTGAGTTTCTTGACCCCGTTCCCGGGCTTGATATCCTTACGCGAATGCGGCATGCTGAGGGCGCGACGACCGCCTTCCCCAGGGAGCCCCTTCGATGCTCGATAAGCAACTCTTGGACATCCTCGTCTGTCCCGAGAATAAGACCCCCCTGACACTCGCCGGCGACGAGTTGGTGGCCAAGCTGAACCGGGCCGTCGCTTCGGGCGAACTGAGGAACCGGGCCGGCGAAGTGGTCGCCGAGCCCCTCGAGGGCGGCCTCGTCCGCGAAGACGGCACGCTGCTGTACCCGATTCGCGACGGCATCCCGGTAATGCTGGTCGATGAGGCAATTCCGCTCGAATGACCCGGCGGCGAACGAACCGAGGAGACACGGCTCATGGCCGAGAAGACGATTTTCAAGAAGATCATCGACCGCGAAATCCCGGCCGACATCGTGTATGAAGACGACCTTTGCATCGCCTTCCGCGACATCAATCCCCACGCTCCCACCCACCTGATCGTCATCCCGAAGCAAGAGATCCCCACGCTGAACCACGTAACCGAACGCGACGAAGGGGTCATCGGGCACCTGTTTGTGGCGATGGGTAAGATCGCCCAAGAGATGGGGCTCGACGGCGGTTACCGCGTCGTGGCCAACTGCGGTTCCGACGCCGGCCAGGAGGTCATGCACGTCCACTTCCACATGCTCGCCGGCCGCAAGTTCGGTTGGCCGCCGGGATAACGCGCACGCCAGGCGGTGGCGATCCTCCGCGTCCCGCGTTCGAGCGCTCAAGGCCGCGGCCGATCGCACCACATTCTCGCCTCGACGACGCCGAGCGTCCGCAATCATTTTGACCACCGCATAGTGGGGTGCATTGCGGCACCGAGATGGGGTTCTGGACGTTTTTCCGGGGCCACCGGTTGCAGGGGGGCGTTTCGTCGGGTAAGACGGGTAGGACGATCACGAGGCGTGCGGGGTTGGAGCCGGAGCCGACATGAAAGAACTACCGCCAGACCGCGAGTACGAACGCCAAGGGCGGATCATCATGGTCCGCCATTACGGAACCGAGATGGCCGGCAAGGTGGCCGTCGGTATCTACCGCGGACGCGGCTGGCGGATCACGGGCAACTGGCCCAAGTACGTCAAGGGTGTGTGGAAGGTGGTCGCCAGTCGCGGCAAGAGCGAACGCCCGAAACGCCGTCGGCGGTGAGGCCCGTCCGGCGCTCGTCCCATTCTCTGGCGCCGACCGCCTCGCCCCGAGTCGCAAGCCGCCCCGTCTCCCCTTGCTTCGTCCCGGCGACTCCTCGTTCGACCGATTGACGCCACCCCACCGACTGCCCCCACCCCACCGTCCCGCGCTGCGCCAAGTGGCCTGTTGCTGCGTTTGCGGCCCCGCCCGAGGGCAAACGTGGGCGCCAATCGGCCCGGTTTCGCGTTTTCCATCCCCCATCGGATGGAAAAAGTGGGCGCCGACCGGTCCGTTCTCGCGTTTTCCACCTCCATTGGAAGGGCAACGTGGGCGCCAACTCCCCGCCCCGCGCCGTTGCGCGCCCCATCGGGAACCCGTTTTGGTCAACCGCGCGGCCGTTTTTCCAGTTTGACCCGCCGACGGTGGTAGCGAGCCCGGCGCGAAGAGCCTTTTGGTCAACGGCCCGCCTGTTTTTCCGGTTTGGCCCACCGATCGAGGTAGCGCGAGCCGTGCGAAAGGTTCTTTGGTCAACGACGCGGCCGTTTTTCCAGTTCGGCCGGCCGCTGGTGGGGGTTCTCGTGCGGGCCGCGCCGTTTCGCGGGAAAGGCGTTGTCCGTGTCGTGCGCCTGGCGTGCCCGGTTCGCCCGGGCAATCTTCCCGGCACCGGGCGAGGAGTCCTCGTTGGCCCCAGTCGCGCCGCGCCCGGCCCCACCGGCCCTCATCGGGTGTCCGCCGCCAATCCGGCAACTCCCCTCCCGGCCGATCCCCCCCCAAATTCGTTGGCCATGCAACGGCACCCCCGAGGTCTTTATGACGCCCCGCTTTTTCGTGCATTTCGTCCATTTCGTGGCTCTCGCTCGATCGCGGGCCATTTTAGCCGAGGTGCTGGCCCAATTTCGAGACGTCTGCTTGAGGCAATCTCGGGCGGATCGCGGTGGATGGGCAGTGATAAGCTCCCAATCGGCCGGCGCTCGCCCAGAGCACTCCACCACGAATCCAGATACCATAAAAGAGCCGGGGTCTCCAAGAAGAGTACGCTTGGGTGGGTTTCGTAACCCCAGGTTATCTCGACGGGAACCGCGACCGCACGCTTTGCGGCCCCTAGGGCGACTGCTTTTTGTCCGTCGATCGTTCCAAGCGATCTCGGCACGGGCTACCGGCCGATCCGGCGCGTGCTGGGGTTGGACGACGAGCACCTCGTATTCGACGAGCACGACGCGCCCCGGCGTTCGACTCGGTCGGCGATCACGCGGGTCTTCGCCGGGCCGAAACCGTCTCGTTCACTCGAACGGCCGGGGTCCCCCCTTGAGCGTCAGCGCGGCTGCCGTCGAACGCGACGGCGGTTACGACCGACGTGCTAGCGGGGGCAGTCCGGTCGACGGGGCGCCGATCGTGGGCCCTGAGCCAACGATAACAACGTAAGTGTTTCTCGTTATGGCAATTACGTGAAGCGAGCCGACCATCGCGGCACGGTGGTTTTGGAGGCCGTGCGGCCGATGCCGCAATCGGCGCGGCAATTCGCTCGCGCGGGCCCGGCTGGGGGAACACGGACGGGATGGCCAGATTTGTGCTTACGCGGTTGGCGGTTTGGTAGAATGAAACGTAGGAGGCTGGTTCGTTCGGGTTGAGGCGGCAAGGACAGCGCGGGACAGCAGGCCAGTTCGATTTCAGCCGTCTCTTCCGGCTTTCCGAAATCCGCTTTGCCGGGAGGCCGCGTCGTCGGGCTGCCGTGGACCGACAACCGCAGAGGGGCTGTCTCTTCCCGACCCGGGCGTGGTTCGCCCATCGAACGGGCTCTTGAATTCGGCCCTCGTTTGACATGACTCCCAGGAGGTTCGTTCCATGGATGCCAGCTTTGAAAACCTGGTTGCCGCCACTGGGAAACTGACTCGGCAGGCCCTGTGGCGCGGGACCTTCGCGCAGTACTACGACCGGGTCAAGCAAGACCCGTCCCTCGTTAAGACCGCTCACCAGCGCCTGTACCACGCGATCGTCCGGCACGGGGTTGAGGAGATCGACACGTCGAGCGACAAGCGCTTGTATCGCATCTACGGAGGTCGCGCGCGCAAGATTCTGCGCTACAAGTACTTCGAAGGCGAGTTCTTCGGCCTCGACCTGGTGATCATGCGGATCATGGAGTTTCTCAAGGCCGCCGCCAGCAGCGGCGAAGAGTCGCGCCAGCTCCTCTACTTCATCGGCCCGGTCGGGTCGGGAAAGACCTCGATGCTCGACCACATGAAGCGGGCGCTGGAGCTGTCCGAGCCGTTTTACGCCCTGGAGGGCTGCCCCATCCACGAGGAGCCGCTGCACCTGATTCCCAAGGAGTTGCGGCCCCGATGGGCCGAGCTGCTCGGCGTGCCGCTGGAGAGCTTTCAGGGGCACCTGTGCCCGCTGTGCAAGCAGCGGCTCCGCGACGAGTTCCACGGCGAGTTCGCCGATTTTCCCGTGGTCACCCACCGCTATTCGAGCGAGGACGGCATGGGCATCGGTGTGCTGCCGCCCTCGGACGAAAACAGCATGGACGTGAGCTTGCTCATCGGCCGCGAAAACCTGGGGCTGATCGGCAAATACGGCGAGAACGACCCGCGGGTGCTCGAGCTCGATGGGGCCCTGAACCGCGGCAATCGCGGGATCGTCGACCTGTACGAGTTGAACAAGAACCCGGTCCCCCTGTTGCTGCCGCTGCTGTCGGCGACCCAGGAGAAGCGGTACCGGGCGCCGGGCCAGCATCCGATGCTCTATTTCGACGGGGTGCTAGTGGCCCACAGCAACGAGACGGAGTTCGAGCGCTTTCGCAGCGACAAGCGCAACGAGGCCCTGGTCGACCGCATGGTGCCGATCAAGTTCCGCTATCCGCTCCAAGTGAGCGATCAGCGGAAGATCCTCGAAAAAGTGATCGTGCGCGAGGCCAATTTCCTTTCGAACGAAGGCAAGCCCGCGCACATCGCCCCGGGCACGCTGGAGGTGTGCGCCCTGTTCACTGCGCTGACCGTGCTGCGGGAGTCGAACAAGGTCGACCCGCTCACGAAGGTCAAGCTGTACGACGGGCAGGACGTGACCGAGCAGTCGGCGCGGGAGAAGCCCGTCGACGTGCGCGAACTCTACGAGGAGGCCGGTCCGCGCGAGGGTCTCGACGGGTTCTCGACGCGGTTCGCCACGAAGGCGATGGGCGCCGCCCTGGCCCGGACGCCCGACTGCCGATGCGTCAGCCCGGTGCAGGTCATGGAGGTGCTCAGCGAGTTCATCCACGACTCCGACCTGCCGCCCGAGGAGCGCGAGCACCTCGACGACACGATCCTCAAGGGCATCGTCCGACGCTGGTACCTCAAAGAGGTCCTTCGCGAGCACATTGCCATGGGGTTCATTCACGCCTACGAGGAATCGGCCGAGCAGATGTGGCAGGAGTACCTCGAGCACGTGCTGGCCTACAACATGCGCGAACAGGTCCGCGACCCGAAGACCTACGAGCTCGAGGAGCCCAGCGAAGACCTGATGGCCGCCATGGAGCGCCCCATCGGCATCAGCGGCAAGGCCCAGGCCGACGAGTTCCGCTCGCAGATCGCCGCCTTCGTGGCGCGGCGCCGCCAGCACAACCAGACGATCCGCTTCACCGACCACGAGCGGATTCGCGAGGCCGTCAAGCGCCGGCTGTTCAGTTCCGTGGCCGACTACACGCGGGTCATCTCGCGGGGCGCCATCAAGACGGGAGACGACGAAGAGCGCTACGCGCGCATGGTCGAGGCCATGATCGAGGACCACGGCTACTGCCCGATCTGCGTCGACGTCGTGTTGCGGTTCGCCCACAACCACAACCTGTTCCAGCAGTAAGATGAGCATTCGCGACTACTCGCGGGAATCGAGCGGCCAGCGCGCGGGGCGCGACCGGAAGCGGCACCGCGCAAAGTGCCGCGACGCGATCCGCAAGGGCTTCGCCCGGCTCGTCGCCAATCAGGACATCATCGGAACCGACCGCAAGGGCCAGAAAGCCTCGCTCCGGATCCGCGCGTTTCCCGAATACCGATTCGTGTTCGGGCGCAAGGCCGACGCGGTCGGGGCCGGCGGCGACCGCCAACGGGGCGACGTCTTTCGGGCCGCGAAGGGCTCGTCGCCGTCGGGCGCCGCCGGTCCGGGCGGGCGCGAGCCGGGCGAAGACATCTACGAAATCGAGGTGTCCCTCGACGACATCGACGACTTCCTCTTCGACGACCTCGAGCTGCCCGACTTCCTCGCCAAGCAGCTTCGCCAAATCCCGGTCGTCGAGCAGGGGGGAATGACGGGCGTGACGCGCTACGGGTCGGCGTCGCGTCTCCATCGTCGGGCGACGATCCGCTCGCGCATTCGACGCGAGCAGGCCGAGGTCCGCGAAGGCGAGGCCCCCGAACCTCGGTTCCTCGACGAAGACCTGCGCTTCCGCCGGCTTTCGGAGCGGGTGCGCCTGGTCTCGAACGCCGTGCTCGTGTGCATGATGGACGTCAGCGGGTCGATGGACGACTCGAAGAAGTTCCTGGCGCGGGTGTTCTTCTGGCTCCTCTACCGGTTTGTCCAGTCGAAGTACGAGCACGCCGACCTGGTGTTCATCACCCACCACGCCACGGCCCGCGAGGTCAACGAAGACGAGTTCTTCCATACGCGGGAAAGCGGGGGGACCGTCGTCTCCAGCGCGTACGAGCTGGCGCTGGACGTCATCCACGAGCGATTTCCGCCCGACGCGTGGAACGTGTACGCCTTCCACATCTCCGACGGCGACAACTGGCAAGACGACAACGCCGTGGTCGTCGCCGCGGCCAGGCGCCTGCTCGAGTGCTGCAACCTCTTTGGCTACGGCCAGGTCAACCCGACCGAGAGTTTCTACTTCGCCCCCAGCCCGTCGATGCAGTGGAGCACCGTCTTCGACGTGCTCCAGCCGCTCGAGCGGGAATTCTCGAATCTCGGGTTCGTCAAGATCGAAAAACGCGACGACGTGTACCCCCAGTTTCGCGAGCTGATGACGCGGGAGAGATGGAAAGGGGAGGCCCGCCATGGCCCTGCATGACTGGACGATCGCCGATCTGGAGTTCTGGGAAGAGCGCATCGCCGAGGTCGCCGCCTCGTTCGGGCTGACGCCGTACCCGATCGAGTTCCGCCACTACAACTACGAGCAGATGCTCGACGTCCACGCGTACCATCTGCCGTTCCGCTACTCCCACTGGAGTTTCGGAAAGGCCTACGACGTGCAGCGCACGCTGAAGCGGTTCGAGCTGACCAGCCTGGCCTACGAGATGGTGGTCAACACGAACCCCGCGCTGGCCTTCTGCTGGCGCGACAACTCCCTGCCGCTGCACGTGCTCGTGATGGCCCACGTCTACGGCCACAGCGACTTCTTTGCCAACAACGTCTGGTTCCGCAGCCTGACCGACGCCGCCGGCGCCGTCGACATGTTCCGCGCCCACGCCGAGGAGATCGACCTTTACCGCGAAGACCCCTCGATCCCCTTCGAACGCCTCGAGAAGCTGCTCGACGCGGGCCACGCGCTGATGTTTCACCGCCCGCGGATCGCGGGCCGCCGGCGCGAGACCCACGACGAGCAGAAGGCCCGGTTGATCGCGGCGCGGCGCGGCGAGCCGGGTCCGTGGGACCATCTGAAGCCGCGCGCGGAGCGGCGGCGCCCTCCCCTGGAATTGGACCGCATCCCCCTGGAGCCCGACGACGACCTGCTGCGCTTTCTCGCCGAGTACGCTCCGCTTCAGGAGTGGGAAAAGCGCGTGCTCCAAATCGTCGCCGCGGAAAGCGATTACTTCACGCCCAACGTCGCCACGAAGGTGATGAACGAAGGCTGGGCCACCTACTGGCACGATCGCATCTTCCACGCGCTTCCCGATCGCCCGGCCGAGTTCGACGTCGAGTACGCCCGGCGCATGGCCGGCGTCGTCGTGCCGGGAACCTATCAGCTCAACCCCTACCACCTGGGCTGGGCGATCTGGAAAGACGTCTACCGCCGCTGGGAGCACCCCGATTCCGACGCGCCCGACCCGTGGGGGCGACCCGGCGGACAGGGCGATCCGAAACTCTTCGAAGTCCGCGACACGGAGCACGACGCCTCGTTCATCGCGAACTACCTGAGCGACCGGCTGATCGCCGAGTTGAAGCTGTTCCGCTACCGGTGGGCTCGGGACCGCGGCGACGAGGCCGTCTACGAGGTGCTCGACGTGCCCGACTCGGAAGGGTACGAACGGATTCGCCTGGCCGCCGCGATGCAGGTCGGCCACAACCTGTTCCCCATGATCCGCGTGGTCGACGCCAACTACTACCAAGACCGCACCCTCGTCCTGGAGCACGTGCACGACGGCCGGGACCTGAAGATCTTCGACCCCGATCTGCCGCTGGGCGATCTCCAGACCATCCTGCGCGAGCGGGGCGACCTTGCCGGCGAGATCGAACCGGCCGATCTGGCCCACGTGCTGCGCCACGTCGCCATGATCTGGAAAAACCCGGTCGTCTTGCGCACGCGCTACGACGGAGCGCCGATGGCCGTTCGCTGCGATCGGGACGGTCAGATCGGCATCGACCTCGACGAGGGCTCCGCTCCGCGTTTTGCATAACCGCCCACCACGAGGCGACGCGACGGAGCCCCGCCACCGCTCGAAGCGCGTAGGTTGCCCGCATGGTACGGCCGAGACGATCGCACTTTCGAAATGGGAACGCGCATCCGCCCGTGGGGCCCGGCGTCTCCTTTGCCCTCTCCGCGCCGAGGAACAGCCGCGCGCCCCTCGCCCGTAGGTTCCGCGTGCTCGACGCGGAGTCGTCGTTCATTCAGGAATACCCGTGGTTTTCAACGTCGATCGCGATTATCCAAGGGGTCCGTTCTGGTCAACGGTTACGCGAGCAGACCGTCTGCCTCTTTCGCCGGGCGCGTCTTCCTGATAGCCTGAAGGAGACGTGTGCGGATCGAAGTCTTCCCTTTCCGACCGTGCCGCGGGGCCTTGCGAATGAACCGCTCGCGAGCGTGCGCGTTGCTCGTTTTGACCTTGTCGGCGGTCGCGGCTCATCGGGCCATCGCCGAGCCTGAGGTTGCCGAAATCGTTCGAGACGATTGGCACTTTCGGGAGTCGCTTGCGGCGATTCGCGATTGGGAGACCATCCTGGCCGATTGGGAGGAGGGTACGGCGGAAGACGAGCGAACGCCCGTCGTGCCGGTTCCCATCGACGGCGAGGCGGTCGAGTGGCCGAATCCCATCCCGCGGATGCTGCTGCCGGCCGACGACCGGCAGGGCCGTGTGCGCGTGCGCCTTGCGGGCGGCCGCGTCGAGGTCGAGCGGACCGCCACGGGGCAAGCGCCGGCGGCCGAGGCGTTCAAGTCCGGCGACGTGGTGCTCGGCTACAAGCATCCCGGGGGCGGGGGCAAGGATCAGTGGTATCACCGCTACGACCGGCGCTTCGACCGGCTGACCACGTTCCGGCCGCGACCGGCGCCGTTTGCCCTCCGGTTCGAAGGGCCGCTCGATCTGCGCCGAGGCGGCAACGAGTTGCCCCTGAGCGTATCCAACCGATCGGATCGCCCCCTGGCCGTTGCGATGGAACTCAAGCGGTTTCTGCCCGGAGCAGCCCCCACGAGCACTCGCCGCGAGGTGGATTTGGCGGTCGGCGCCGGCCGGGACGTGCGATTTCCCGTCGAACTGGTGCGCGAGGGCGGAGGGCTGCTGATCCTGACGATCGAGACCGGCGGCGAGTCGTTCCGGCTCCCGTGGTTCACCCACGTCGAGGCCGTGACGTCGGTGCTCGAGGGCATCGAACGGATTCTCGACGACGAGCCGGACGAATCGGCCGGGGCCCGGCTGCAAGCCTTGAAGCATCGTGCCGCGCGTTGGTCGAGCGATGCCGCGCCGACCGCGTGGCGCGATCTGTTCGACGAGGCGAGCCGGCTGCGCGACGAGCTGCTTCTGGGGCGGATCGGCTTCGACGAGCTGCTGCTGGTGAAGCGCAAGCCCTATTTCTCCGAGCAGCCGTTCATGGACGCCCATCATCTGTTCAACCGGCCAGGCGGCGGGATCTACCGGCTTGCGCCCGTGGGGCCCACGGGCCGGCTTGCGCCCGTCGTCGACTCGCTGGGCGAGGGGGTGTATCGCGACGTCTGCCTCGACTTCCGCGGCGAGAAGATGGTCTTCGCCTTCGGCAACGGCTCGGACAAGTGGCAGGGCGACGCCAGTTATCACGTCTACGAGGTCAACGTCGACGGCACGGACCTGCGCCAGCTCACGTTCGGGCCCAAGAACGACTGCGAGCCGTTTTATCTGCCCGACGGGCAGATCGGCTTCACCTCCGACCGCTCCGAGCATTTCGTGATGTGCGGCGGCGACCGGCATTCGCCCACGCTCTTCGTCATGGAGGACGACGGCTCGAACGTTCGCCAGTTGAGCTTCAACGTGTTCAACGACTTCCATCCCACGGTCATGCCCGACGGGCGCATCCTGTACAGCCGCTGGGAGTACAACGAGCGGTCGGTGACGTCGCTTCACAATCCCTTCACGGTCAACCCCGACGGCACGATGACGGCCACGTACTACGGGAACGCCACGATCGAGCCGAACGTGGTGATGTTCCCGCGCCCGGTTCCCTGGAGCCGCCAGGTGATGGCCCTGTTCACCGCGCATCACGGCCAGACCCACGGAACGGTGGGGCTGATCGACGTGCGCCGGGGCATCGACGGGCCCGAGCCGCTCACGGTGCTTACGCCCGACGTGCCAATCACCGGCGAAAAGGCCCTCGACAGCCGCTTTGGCTGGTACAGCGACCCGGTGCCTTTGTCGGAGACGACGTTCCTTTGCTCCTATACGCCCACCGTGGTCCCGTGGCTCGAGAAGAGCTGGGCGGTCTACGTGGCCGATCGGCACGGCAACGTGGCCCTGGTCTGGCGCGACCCGGCGATCTCGTGCACCGAGCCGGTTCCCTTGGTGCCGCGTCCGCGGCCGCACGTCCGTTCGGCCGTTTTTTCGGATGCGGATCAGGCGGCCGGCGAAGCGGTCCTGGTGTTGGCCGACGTCTACGTCGGGCTCACCGGCGTGCCGCGCGGTGCGGCCAGGCACCTGCGGATTCTCGAAGACGTGCCGCGCAAGGGCGTCGACCGAGGGGGCGTGATCCGCACGTCGGGCACCGAAATCTTCACCGTCAAGCGAGTCTTCGGCACCGTGCCGATCGAGCCCGACGGCTCGGCCCACTTCGTGGTGCCCGCCGATCGCAACGTCTACTTCGAGGTGTTGGACGAGAACCGCCGCGAGATCCAGCGGATGCGAAGCGTCGTGTGCCTGAAGCCGGGCGAACGGCGCGGCTGCGTCGGGTGCCACGAGTCGCGGAGCTTGGCTCCGCCCGCCGTGCCGGCCGCCGCG
>Ga0334883_1004830_pt1 | contig 12496 bp, 8 predicted proteins | sample GraSluR1_MG_6_FD_207230 | JGI IMG/M metagenome (GOLD analysis project Ga0334883, IMG submission 207230) | Sludge microbial communities from methane-producing bioreactor in Wageningen University, Netherlands - Granular Sludge_09_05-R1 | ecosystem: Engineered > Bioreactor > Anaerobic > Unclassified... | reverse complement strand
TAGCCATGATAAGCACAAAACATAAAAAGTACTCCACAGAGCAGTGGGTAATTTTTACTCCACGCCATGCTCCTGAAAACTCATTGGCAGGTAACCTAACCTTTGCTTTAAAATACGAAGGCATTGATTTAGGTGTACTCAAAAGTGTTTTTAGTTCAGTACCACAAAATGAGATACGAGACTACATAGCAGCAGAACCTACCAGCCACTATGGAAGGAGAATCTGGTTTTTATTTGAATGGCTGATGGGGGTTGAGCTCGACCTGCCTAACCTGAAGACCGGAAACTACATTGAAGTACTGGATGAAAAACTTCAATACCCCGGATCATCTGAAAACTCGCCACGACACAGAGTTCGAAACAACTTGCCGGGGGTTAAAGACTTTTGTCCAATAATCCGCAAAACTCCCTACCTCGAAAACTGTATTGCAGCACAACTAAACCTCAAAATTGAGTCCTCATTGAGCCCAATCCGAAAAGATGTGTTGATGCGTGCTGCCGCTTTTCTCTTATTAAAAGATTCAAAAGCCTCCTATGCCATCGAGGGAGAGCGTCCTCCTCAAAACAGAATGCAGCGCTGGGGAGCAGCCATAGGTCAGGCCGGGCGTAATAACCTGTCCAAAGAAGAATTACTACGCCTGCAAACCATCGTCATCGAAAAACCACGGTTTTTTAAATTTGGATGGAGAGAACAAGGTGGCTTTGTTGGGGAACATGATCGGATTCATGGAACCCCTATACCTGAGCATATTTCAGCCAAATGGCAGGATATCAGCCGACTGATTGACGGATTGATAGTGACCAACGACAAGCTGAGAAGCTCTGCATTCGATCCGGTTTTAGCGGCTACCATTGTTGCCTTTGGCTTTGTATTAATTCACCCGTTTGTCGATGGAAACGGAAGAATCCACAGATACCTCATTCATCATGTGTTAACTAAAAATGGATTCGCCAATAAAAACCTGATCTTTCCGGTATCTGCCGCCATACTTGAACGTATTACAGAATACAGGGAAGTGTTGGAACATTTTTCCTCTCCACGTCTGGAACTCATCGACTGGAAAGTGACTTCGGATAACAACATAGAAGTGCTTAACGACACAATGGATTTTTACAGCTATTTCGATGCCACCAAAATGGCTGAGTTTATATACAGTTGTGTAGCATACACCATCGATCACATAATACCTCTTGAGGTAGACTATTTGCATAAATATGATGAGTTCAAACATCAGATAGAACAGTCCTTTGAAATGCCTGATAAGATGATTTCCTTGTTGATAAGGATTTTAGAGCAAGGCAACGGTCATCTGTCATGCAAAGCCAAAGAAAAGGAGTTTCAAATGCTCAAAGAAGATGAAATCAAACAGATTGAAACGATCTACAATGAAGTTTTCAGCTGATGCCCTGAGAAAATCATATAGGTTAAATCAGAAAAATAACTAACCCTCAGCTTAGTTTGCATCTTAGTTGTTATTTATCCTTTCCCTTGCTCCCGCATCCCGATGCCAATAGGGATGCAACTTGTGGGCACCCAGGCTGATGCGCATTTTCCTGCACTGCGATGCTCTGAGCAAGCCGAAGAGAGCCCGTCAAAGTGCAATCCGTATCCAACATATTCTTTTGCAATGCATATACAACTGTTAATAAAATGTTTGTGTGATATTTACGAAAATTGATTTTTTTTGAACAGAAAGCATGAAACTAAAAATAAGTTTTACGGACACCGATTGCAAATCGGCGCCAGCCCGGGGAAGTTATTTATTTGCGGTCTGCTGAAAAACTCAGGTTTCCAGCTCGTGTGCAGCAATTAACGTCCACTAGGAAAACAAAAAAGCCGGAAAAATTCATTCCGGCATTTTTCTGTAATTCTAATACTTGTTCGCTTACTCTCCCTTTTCTCGAGCCATCGGTATGGTCATTCCGCCCTGATAAAGCGTCAGGCTGTCAGAATGAAACAATATGCGTATGCCGGCCATATCAAATCGAAAAGTGCTGTCATTAATGGCTTCAAGCGGAAAAGCCTGCTGCCCGCTGCCCTGCCCTTCCAGCTGACCGTTCAGCTCACGAATGCTGAGCTTTACGGGTAACAACGGACTGGCATAAACCCCTTCGTAGCGTTGCAGCACTTCCTTACCGACCTGCACCTCAGTGAATTCGGGTAATTCGTAAGCCATTCCAAAATACGTGCTCAGCAAAGCAATCATCACCTCATTATTCGAAAAACGGCTGCCATTAGAAAGCATACTCACTGCCAGGTGCTGCTCCGGAAAGTAGGCCATCATACTGCTAAAGCCATCGATACCACCAGTATGTCCCATTCCTTTATGATTATAAAATGGCATCACAAACAAACCACATCCAAAATCATCCTCCAGACGGATCATTTCGGCAAACTGCTCTTCTGCAAGCAAACGACCATTGAAAAGGGCTTCCAGAAAAAGTGTGATGTCTCGAACGGTTGAAACAACAGCACCGGCACCATGCGGGATCTGCATATTTGTCTCGGCTTCACCCTCAAAATGATTGTCTTGCCATACGTAAGAATACGCTTCTGAGGTGTTAGGATTAATTTTGCTTCCATAATATGTGTTGGCAAGGTCAAGCGGTTCTGTAATCCGCGCTTTCAGGTTTGAGGCATAGTCCTTTCCTGTGATTGCTTCAAGGATATAACCCAGCAATATGTAGTTTGAATTGCTGTATTCGGCCTTGCTTCCGGGTTCGAAAACAAGCTGATAGCCGGCGATTTTTTGCAGTATCTCTTTTTGCCCTATGGGCTTGGTGTGATACGACAGGTATTCCGGATCGTTGGTAAAGTTGAACAGGCCACTGCGATGCCTCAAAAGATGCGCCATTGTAATCTGCCCGGCATTTGGAATTTCAGGAAAGAACTGCGAGAGTAAATCATCTATTTTGAGTTTGTTTTCCTGCACCAGTTGCAGGATCATCACAGCAGTGAATGTTTTGGTTTGTGAACCAATCCTGAAACGGCTTTGTGTGGTGTTTGGAATTTGCTTTTCCACATCAGCCCATCCAATGGCGTTCTGATAAACTATCTCCCCGTTCTTTCGAAGCATCACCGACCCCATCCAGTGCTGGTTTTCCTGCAGCAGCTGAAAAAGACTGTCAATCTTCGGAGCATTAAAAACCGGTTGGGACTGCACGTTCAGCGCGAGTCCCAGCCACACGATCAAGCCTAAAATACGTTTCATTGCTGATTGGCTTTTTCTTTTTGCTCGATCAGATAATTGGCTACCAGTGCGATTCCTCCGCCGAGGAAAATCATCGAGAAATACGCCACTTCTTCGTTAAGGTTTGTGGTTACAGCCAGGATATTTCCCAATAAAATCCCCACGCCAACACCAATAAACAACATGCCATAGCGCAGGCTGACATAGGAAGTGTTTTTATCCTTTTGATAAAAGATAGAGGCGTCCATTCCTTTTTCGATGAGTGTGATCCTTTCGCGGCGGCGGATAAACAAGAAAAATAATCCGTAAATTGTGGCGAAAATGATGCCAACAATCATTACAGCTGTTACATTATCATTCATGATTTTTAGAATTTAAGGGTTATCAATTTTTTGATTTCACCCATTTGACGCAGCCAAATTTATCTGGTTACAAAAACCGTCAAAAATCTTACAAAAGCCTTTTCAAAAAAATTAAAAACCTCTTCCAAACATCTCCCAAAAACGCGCTTCCAAACGCTCCCAGCGTGTTTTTGTTGCGGCTTCAAAGTCGCGTGTGTAGTTTTTGAGGTATTCAGCAGCTTCTTCCTTTTTGCCTTCCTGTAAAAGTTCGGCAGCTTTGTTTTCGACAAGCGGCAATTCGCCGGCTGCCTTTTCTTCGAACCACAGCACAGCTTCTTCCATGGTATCCTTGGTTTTTCCCCAGCTTACGGTAGCCAGTTTGTTGGCTTTGCGGTAGTCCCACAGGGCAGCATCTTCGCGGAAACGCTTCTGGCCGCAGTAATTAAAGCTTTCGGGCAAGTCGGAGGTGCCGGCAAAGATCGGGATACGCGGACTTTCGGCAGGATTGTCGAACGAAAACCAGGCCACGCCACCCACCTCATCCGGAAGCCAGTCGCGCAGCTGAATGATATGAGAGTATGAACACCACGAAACTGCTACAGTCCGTTGAAACTCAATCGTACCAGAAGCCAGAAAGTTGATTGTATTCCTGAAATCGCCTGTAGGCCAGGCATGTGCCACAGGGCTGATGATGGTATCTTCACCAACCACTTTGCGGTCTTCGTAACGTTTTTTCACCATTTTGATATTTTGGGTCATATCATAGGGTGTGCCCTCGTAAGTAGCCCGGTATAATTCGGAAATGGTTCGCAGGCTTACCTTTTCGTCTGGTTTTACACTAAAAGGAAGTTCATCCATTTCCATACTGAGCTTGAGCGATGGAGCCAGCGTACTCAACACATAAAACTCACGGATCATAAAGGGTTTATCGCGATCGGCATAGGCCTTCCAAAATACGAAATCACCTTTTCCGTTCCAGAGACCATATTTTTTAGCCACTTCTTCCACATTATCCGAAGCCATGAAGTAATCTTTGTTTTTCCGGTCGATTTTTCCGATCCTGCTGATATTGGCCGAGATGCCTACGTGATCGTCCGGGATACGCTGTGCTGCCCACACACCGCCAATTTCATCAGGGCCTGCGCCCAGTATCTCCATCTGCCACACTTCATGCTTATCAGCAATGGTGATGCACTCGCCCCAATCGCCATAGCCGTATGTTTTGATCAGCTCTCCTATCAGTCGGATGGCATCGCGGGCATTGTCGGTACGCTGAAGGGCAACACGTTGCAGTTCTTCGATCAGAAACATCCCGTTTTTGTTAACCAGCGTATCCGGTCCCACAAATGTGGTTTCGCCCATCGCCAGCTGCTTTTCGTTCATGCTTGGATAAGCCGTGTTGAGGTAAGCATAAGTCTGAGCCACCTGTGGAATTTCGCCGGCCAGTTCTACCTTGTGCATGTCATCGGGTGTTTCGGTATGCAAAGTGCCTTTGTAAACTTTGTATGTGGCAGTATCGGCATGTTCGGCGGCTTTCTCCATGCGAAGCCAGGTGCGGTAGTTGCCATCACAGGTATGTGCTGTGATCACTGATCCGTCCACAGTTGCTGCTTTGCCCGCCATGATGCTTGTGCAACTCTCACCAAACCAGGGATCGCCGGGCTGCACCTGTGCCAAAACAACAAAAGCAAAAATTACTCCTATAAAACTTAAACAAAAGCGTTTCATACGTACGGTTTTTGGTTCTTAAAAATTTTAGCCGGTAAATATAGGATTTCTGTTCAATTTCCCAAAAACCAATCAGTCTTAGGGCAAGCAGATCAGATCTCAGATTATGGAGTTTGCTCTAAGAAGTTTCTCCCGCAGATTTCGCTGATACTCGCAGATAAAGTACAGATAATCATAAATAACGATCTGCGTTAATCTGCGAAACCAGCCTAAAGGCTAGCAAGTCTGAGGGAAATGATTGAAGATATCTTTCCCGAAAAAGACTAAACCCGGGACTTTTAGCGAACTGAAGGATGGAAAAAGTATCCTTGTGAGGGATTTGAAAACACTATCTGGGGTAAAAATAAATTGCGTTTGACATATATTCAGGAAGATGTGTTTAAAAAATCACAAACAGCTCCTGAAACTCTTCAAGAAAATAGGTATCAACCTTAAAGATACCCAAAAAGATTATGATCCCGATGATTAAATTGCCCATCAATACAATAAAAAAACATGAGCATTTTGAGTTGATCAACGCTCGCAAGTTGGATATCTCTTTTGATTCAAAAGCTCCAATTAATTAATGGTAACGAACGCTTTTCATTTCTATTCCACAAACCTATTTGAATTCCTCTAAAGTTATTTGCTTTATTGATCAATCCTACTTGAAGTCCACGTCCGGTATTAACGTGATTTACTGTAGCTATTACTACTCCATTTGATTTTTGATAGATACTCCATAGAAGATAAAAGATAATCCATTTACTTCATTTCCACCACTCATCCAAGCTGATATTGAAACACCATTAATGTATTCTGTATATGTGCCAAATATTGAAATGAGAATTCCGGTATGACTTGTTTTGGGAATTCTATTTTGGGTAGTCTGGCCTACAAACTTTTCGAAATCAAAACTATTGATCATAAAGGATTGGAACAGACCCTGGCCAATCAGTTGTATCCCCACACCATACGAATCTCGCCGACATTCTATATTACAATAGATTTCTGGCCCAAAGAATCCAAAGCCTATTCCATAACTTTTAGGAGCTTTTGTTGGCAGGAAGTATATTACTCGTTTGGGGCTATAGTTACAATTGTCTATTATTAAGCTGTCCCTGCCATTTTACGCATATGATTTACTCATGAAAAACGATAAAGCAATGAAGGCTACCAGAAAAATAAATGGGTATGTTAGTGGTATTTTTTTCATACGTAAAGATTTAAATTGTAATTAATTCATTTCTAGTTTATTATTTTTTTGATAGCAATAATTCAGGCAAAACAAAAGAGGGCACTTGTCGAAAGACAAATGCAGGTTATTGGTTTGATAAATAGAAAAACAGCTAAATAAAAATTCAAAATTTCATACACGTGCTATTACGTCACAGTCATGGGTGCTTAGCTGTTGAAGTCAGTTTCATAATCGACTTAGCTCCCGTATTGTTGGAGTGTACGTCAGTAAAAATCGACCTTTGTTTTCTATTTGCTATGTTCCGGTGTTTTCTAATTGAACCGCTGAGAGATGAACTTCATATCCCAGTTTTTTCAATTCAGATTGAAGATACTTTTTGCGTTTAGCTTCAATTTTGTCGTTCAAATAATCTGCACCAAGTTCTTTATACTTTACATTATCGTTGAGGATGTGATAGACAGACTTCAGGATCGAGTGTCCTATGGCTATTAAGGCTCTTTTTTTGCCTCGTCTTGCTGCCAATCGATGATACCTTGCCGAATAAAATGTGTTTTTGGTTCTTGTTGCAGCCCACGCCGCCTCTGTAATGGTTGCTTTAACTTGTTTGTTACCGTGGGTTATGCGTCCACTTTTTTTTTACCAGCACTCTCATTATTGCCTGGTGCCATTCCTGCCCAGGATGCTAAATGCTTTTCTGAAGGGAAAACGCTCATATCCAAACCGATTTCAGCAATAAGGTCTTCCACTGTTTTGGTGTTTAGTCCTGGTACTTCCTTAAGTACTTCCAATACATTTTCGTATTTGGATAATGCTTGTTTTATTAGTTGATTGATCGTTTCTATTGATGCTTGTGTATTAGCAATATTCTTTTGAATCATTTGCAACATTGTGATGTTGTGTTGGGTCATAAAGCCATTGCATGCTTCATACAACTCTTCTTTGGTACATTGTAGTTTTTTGTGATATACCCGATCAATGTCTTGCATAGTGACATTCTTTCCTTCACAAAGCATGTTGATGAGCTTGGTGGCTACTACTCCATTTGTATCACTTAATACACTCGATAGCTTTACGTTGGAATCTTCCAGAATACGAACAATTCGGTTTTTCTCCGATGCAACTTGCTGGATCATTTTTTTTCGGTAGCGTGTTAAATCCCGCAATTCCCGTTGCTCTTTTGGCGGTATATAGCTCGGCTTTAATAAGCCTGCCAATAGCAGTTTGCAAATCCACTTACTGTCTTTTTTGTCCGTTTTGTGCCCAGGCACATACTTGATGTGGCGGGCATTAACTACCCAGACTTTTATACCAGATGGCTCCAGTATGTGGTAAACCGGTTTCCAATAAACGCCTGTACTTTCCATGGCAACGTGGGTGACCTCTCGTTCCAATAACCATTCTTTCAATTCTGTCAAAGAACTTGTGAAAGTCGCAAACTCTCGCGTTTCTCGCTGCAGCCCTTCACCATCTATGGTGGCTACGAGCATTTTCTTGTGAACATCAATACCGCAACCTCGCGATACTACCTGTTCAAATTGAACTTGTGTTGTTTCCATTGTTTCGTAATTTTGTTAAACACAAAATTACGAAACTCTTCACTTTTCATGCTCACGGGTGTCGAAGACGTCATGGATGTTTCATAAGGGTAAAAATTTCGATCAGGTTACTCTTTCAGTTCTTTGAGTTTTTTCAATTTATAGGTGAGTGAGAACAGCATCCTCATACCTATTTCTTTTTTGAGTACCACAAAGATGCTATAAAAACGCATACCTGAATTTCAATTACTTTTAAAAAACGTATTCTTATAATGCATTAGCAGAAATACTTAAACTGGAAACATGACGCATTTAGGTCATTGTTCAGTGGTATCACAGATGTAAGTTCTTACTCTATCTTGCTTTGCTAATCCTTGCATGATGGATTTCGCTTTTACCCCAGCAGTTATTTATGTTGTACTTATTCTTGGGAGAATCTTTTTTTCGCTTGTAAAAAGCAATCAAACCAAAAGCTTCCTATGGCTTACTTTTGGTTTGATTGCTATATCATTTTAAAATGGTGAACATTCAATTGGTGAGAAGTTTCTGGATTTCACATTTTTAATGATTTCAGTCTGTTTAAAGAACCTCAGGTTGTCAAATTCAAGTATCAGACTGATTTCGTGTGAAGGGCCGGCAAAATTATTATTGGTGCTGATGGCCATATCATGCGAATAAAGTAGTTTCATCCTTGAGTTCTCGGTAAATCCAATGTTGATCCCGGCCAAAAAGATCAGGTCAGCAAATTCGGAATATTCCAGCACATCATTCCGAAACCAGATACCGAGGTAGAGGTGCGACATATAGATATTCATACCCAGATTGAAATTTGTCATTTCGGCTTGTTGTTGAAATATAACGCCCGGATTAAGCTTAAAACTCTTTTTGCGGTTGTAATAGCCTTCATATTCGTCAATATCAATGATCAGGTCGAAATGGCCAACGTATTTTCGGGCGAGGGGTGCATCCAGATTAAAAAAGCTTTGGTTGGGTTCCATCAGATGATGCACAGCAGCACCCAGTGTGCCAACCACATTGTTGCCTTCGAACTGGAAAATGCTACCGAACGAAAAATCAGGATAAACCACATAATTGTCGGCAGGTTTGCTAATACTCGACGGGCCAATATAACCCCATCGCGGATCAAGCTGATCTGCAAAAATCAGATTTCCATCAAAGTTTACCTCTTTACGAACAAAGCCGGCCATGGCACCAACCTGAATGATAGCACTTTGCGATAAAGGAATACGCACAGCAGGTAAGATACCGGTGGTAGTTGTTTTGATATAACCCAGGCCTTCGCTGGTTTGATTAAACAACACGCCAATACCACCTGCACCGGGGATGTTACGATCAGCAATATCCATGCTAAAATTTGTCAGGTAGTTTTCGCCAGGGAGATTCATCCACAATTTACGGGCGTGCATTCGTACCTTTAGCCCGAGCGAAAGGCCTGTATAAGCCGGATTGTAATAAGTAGGACTGCTGAAGAACTGCGAAAAGTGCGGGTCCTGAGCTTTTAAGTTAATGCTTAAAAATATTGTCAGAACCATCAGGCTTAATTTATACTTGTGAGCTTTCATGAGTTTCATTATTTGTGATCCGTTGATCAGGTATTCAATTGCTTTCATAGTGTTCCTCCTTTCTGTTATCGGATCAGATTAATGATTCCATAAGGTTTAATATTGCCATCGCCATTGTCAGAGCCTTCCCAAATTGTCCCGTCCTTGAAAGTAGCAGAAGCTTTCCAGATGTAAGAACCCGTTGGTAAATCCTGACTGTTATAGGTGCCATCCCATGCATCTGCAGGGCGTCCATCTTCGAGCCGTGAGCTGGACCAGATCAATTGTCCCCAACTGGTGAAAATCTCAAGGGTATAGGTCTCCAGATTTTCGCCTTTGCCTTTAAACTCACTGAATTCCTGTTCACTGTGACCTGGCACAAAACTGTTGGGGAAATAGAGTCCTGTAAAGGTGATTTCGTAATCATTCACAGCCGTATCAGGACATAAATGATTGTTGTAAGCTACCAGCATCACTTCATAGAGTCCGTCGTCCTCGAACTGATAAATCGGATTTTCTTCGGTTGAGGTTTGTCCGGTCATGAAGTCCCAGAAGAAGGTGCTGGCCGAAGGATCACTGGTATTTTGGAAATAGACCTGTCCTTGTTTTCCTTCGTAGCGATCTTCAAAAGTAAAGCTGGCCTGTGGAATAGGATGCACTGGCAGGCTATGGCGCACCGTGTCGCGGCATCTATTTTCATCTTCAACAACAAGGCTTGTAAAATAAGTGCCGGATTGCATATAAATGTGTTCCGTCAGCCGATCTGTTGCAGTTGAGTCAGTCCACGGATTACCATCGTCATTGTTGCTGTTTGGATCACCAAAATGCCAGAACCAGCTGTCAATGGGAGCACCTCCTTCATCGCTCAAATCATTGAAATAGGTGATGTAAGTTACACAACTATCAACAGCAATGAAATCGGCTGATGGAGGTTGCCAGATTATCACCTCTCTTATCGTTGTGTCTGTACAACCATACTGATTGGCCACAATAAGACTTACTTCAAAAGTGCCAAACTCAGTGTATTGCCAGGACGGATTTTGAAGACTTGAGAAGTCATCGATGCTTTCCGGATCGCCAAACTCCCATAACCAGTTTGTAAGTGGTTCGCCATTATCTTCTGACAAATCAATGAATTGTGTTGTAACACCATGACATACCGGATCAGGGATGAAATGTGCCCTGGGGGTTGCCCTGATTTGGATGGTTACAGCATACGTATGTGTGAAGAGGTTTTCGTTTACCTCTCCTGTAACTGTGAGGCTTACAACATACTCTCCTGCTTCAAGTCCGGTAAATCCAGGTTCCCATGTATGGCATATGGGGTTTTGTGGGCTATTATATACCAGCTGGGTACCATCACCGAAGTCCCATGCCCATTCTACTATTTGTCCATCCTCAATGAGCATAATAGAATTTTCTGCGAAGCAAATCTCACTTTGTGCACAATACTCACCGAATGGTAGGATGAAGGATGCCTGCAAACAAGGCTCTTTGTAAATTTCCTTTTCAATGGTATTTACGCAGCCATTAGCATTGGTAACCGTTAATCTAACCAGATAGGTTCCTTCCTGTGATGCGTACGTGAATAGCGGGTTACGTTCATCGGAAGTGCTTTCATCTTCATCACCGAATTCCCAGAACCATTCCACAACGGGAACTCCATTTCCTGATGAGAGATCGGTAAACTGGGTAGGCTCATCGCAAACACCGCTAACGTAATCGAAATCAGGTATAGGTAATGGGTTTACGATCACCATGTTATATGTGGTTTGCGAACAGCCGTTTTCATCAACAGTGGTCAACTCAACGGGGTAAGTTCCTGCAGCAGGGAAGGTATGCGATACTTCTGATTCAATGGTTTCATACGATGGACTGCCATCATTGAAGTTCCAGGTATAGTAGCCTACACCAACTGTTTCGGGTTCGTGTAAGGCTTCGAAAAGCGTTGGCTCACCCACACAAACTTCTGTTGCAGTGAAGCTAATATCAAGTGGTTCCCAAATCGTGATGTTCTCCTCAAATTCGGATGAACAGCCAACAGCATCTGTAATAACCAGGGTAATCACATGGTCAACCCCTGTTGTGGGGAATACAAATCCCGGATTCACACCTTCTGAGAACAGTGAGCCATCGTAATACCAGGCGTATTCAATAATTGGACTGCCGTTTGCGCTTTCTGTTGACTGGTCAAAGAAATGGAATTGCCCGGGTGGGTCACAGGCCTGAACAAAGGTAAAGGCAGCTTGAGGCGTGTCGAATATTGTAACCCAACGACTTAGCGATTCTACGCAGCCGTAATTTGTAGTTATAGTTAGTGTTACATAATATTCACCAGGTTCGGTAAATTCATAGCTAGGATTTTGTTCAGCAGAGGTATTGCCATTATCATCAAAGTCCCATAACCACTCTTCGATGATGGCTTCAGGGCTAACGGAAAGGTCATGGAATTGTGTTGGCAAACCAAAACAATTGTTTTCTGTTTCGAAATTGGCAATAGGCTGTTGTCCAACACCAATCTCTATGCTAGCCATACCTACGCAACCATTTAGATGGGTGGCCGTTAAGGTAACCGTATAGTTTCCTGGAATTGCATAAACATAACTCGGGTTTTGCTGAGTGGAAACCCCGCCATCGCCAAAGTTCCAGAACCAGTTGGTTATATCCTGTCCAATGCCTGTGAACTCCACAACTTCACCTGCACAAAAAGCTTCGCTGCTGACATCAATTTCAATTTCAGGAAGTTGTCCAACCAATACATTGAGCTGGTAAATGTTTGTGCAACCTGCAGTATTAGTTACTGTCAGTTCAACAGCATAACCTTCCGGAGGCATCGGGCCTACGAAAAGATGCGAAGGATGCTGTAAGGTCGATGTATTATTTACACCAGATTCAGGGTCGCCAAATTCCCAGAACCATGAGAACAAATCACTTCCACCGTTGGGGGATGACAAATCGGTGA
>Ga0334883_1004828_pt1 | contig 12502 bp, 7 predicted proteins | sample GraSluR1_MG_6_FD_207230 | JGI IMG/M metagenome (GOLD analysis project Ga0334883, IMG submission 207230) | Sludge microbial communities from methane-producing bioreactor in Wageningen University, Netherlands - Granular Sludge_09_05-R1 | ecosystem: Engineered > Bioreactor > Anaerobic > Unclassified... | reverse complement strand
CCTAAAATAGTCTGATTTTAGCCTTTAATATGGGTCTTATGTGGGGAGGAGGAATAAAAATTTCAATCCTAAAATAGTCTGATTTTAGCTACACTTGAAGAGTGAGGGAAGATACTATAAAATTTATTTCAATCCTAAAATAGTCTGATTTTAGCCCATCTTTTATTCCTCCTTAACCGTGCAGTTCCCGAAATTTCAATCCTAAAATAGTCTGATTTTAGCGCCTCTTTCCTTAATCTTGCTACCCTAATATTCCCTGATTTCAATCCTAAAATAGTCTGATTTTAGCTTACTACAATCTCTTTCTTCACCCCATACTCTGCACCATTTCAATCCTAAAATAGTCTGATTTTAGCCTTTAATATGGGTCTTATGTGGGGAGGAGGAATAAAAATTTCAATCCTAAAATAGTCTGATTTTAGCTTTTCATTTTTCCACCTTCTTAAATAGACTTGCAGTATTTCAATCCTAAAATAGTCTGATTTTAGCAAGTTTGGTATAGAACTCAGGGAGTTTGTTAAGAAGATTTCAATCCTAAAATAGTCTGATTTTAGCAAGAATATGTCTAGCAGAGCAGAGAGAAGCTTTAATAATTTCAATCCTAAAATAGTCTGATTTTAGCATTTTCCAGGTGCTACTTCGTAGTATCCTCCTTTTTTATTTCAATCCTAAAATAGTCTGATTTTAGCCAATCAAAAGACACCACATTACTTAAAACTGATAAAGATTTCAATCCTAAAATAGTCTGATTTTAGCAAACCGGAATAGCCGCCGCCGGTGACTTATTATTTAATTTCAATCCTAAAATAGTCTGATTTTAGCGAAACCGATAAGGCATACCTCACCCGGTTCCTACGTATTTCAATCCTAAAATAGTCTGATTTTAGCTGAGATGGAAGACCATCATGCAGATCCCTTATTTAATTTCAATCCTAAAATAGTCTGATTTTAGCTTGAATCTACCTCTCATTTAGGCCCTCTTTCCTCACTATTTCAATCCTAAAATAGTCTGATTTTAGCTTGTTTTCTTCCCTCATCCGGTCAACTGAATCACACATTTCAATCCTAAAATAGTCTGATTTTAGCTTCCGTGTTCGTCTCTTATTCTCTTGAAGAAATCAAATTTCAATCCTAAAATAGTCTGATTTTAGCCTACTCCGACTGCGACCACCTGGTCACGTGGTACTGAATTTCAATCCTAAAATAGTCTGATTTTAGCTGGTGTCTACTGCGTCGTATTGCATTTGTATGAGTAGATTTCAATCCTAAAATAGTCTGATTTTAGCGTAAAATTCCCCGTCCTGTGCAATTCCAGCCATCTTCATTTCAATCCTAAAATAGTCTGATTTTAGCTGCTTTCAGCCTTTTTAGGTTTACATTTTATAGTTAATTTCAATCCTAAAATAGTCTGATTTTAGCCCTTTTCACTATCTTTGATTCAGTGATTTTGATTCGATTTCAATCCTAAAATAGTCTGATTTTAGCGCTTGTTCTCTTTGTGCCAGGACTTCCCGATAAATCATTTCAATCCTAAAATAGTCTGATTTTAGCACTTAAAAGGTTCTTAAAAGTAGTTAAATCAGATACATTTCAATCCTAAAATAGTCTGATTTTAGCACGGACACAACATACACCCTGACACCTGCACCCGCATTTCAATCCTAAAATAGTCTGATTTTAGCTCTTTTTTTTGGGATAGTCTAATAAGTCTTTTTTAAATTTCAATCCTAAAATAGTCTGATTTTAGCCAGACACCTGCACCCGCAGGGGTGAGCTGATCTAAAATTTCAATCCTAAAATAGTCTGATTTTAGCTGATGATCCTGAGCTGGTACGACTCAGCAACACATAATTTCAATCCTAAAATAGTCTGATTTTAGCTAGCAGGAAGTTTATATACGTTCATATATAATTATAATTTCAATCCTAAAATAGTCTGATTTTAGCATCACTAATCGTATGAATGCGTCTATCTTCTGCTGCATTTCAATCCTAAAATAGTCTGATTTTAGCAATCACACGAATAAACCGATTGGAGGTTAAAAAACAAATTTCAATCCTAAAATAGTCTGATTTTAGCCCACTCTATTAATTCATTAATATCGTTAAATTTAGCATTTCAATCCTAAAATAGTCTGATTTTAGCAGGTGGAGACGTACAGGATAGAGAGTTCAACGCAGATTTCAATCCTAAAATAGTCTGATTTTAGCTTTCCTTGCAATTGTTGAAGTTTTATCGTTATCCGTATTTCAATCCTAAAATAGTCTGATTTTAGCTCTAATTTCTGAAAGAATACTCTGACCTCTTATAGGTATTTCAATCCTAAAATAGTCTGATTTTAGCTTTTATTATATCAAGCATGGAAAGACCGAACATTCAATTTCAATCCTAAAATAGTCTGATTTTAGCAAACTATGCTCAAACTAGAGGATACTTCTATTTTTTATTTCAATCCTAAAATAGTCTGATTTTAGCACAATCAAAAAATTTCAGTGGCGGCAGAAAAGGCAATTTCAATCCTAAAATAGTCTGATTTTAGCCCATATTGAACTCCAATATATCCTGTTGTTCTTTATTATTTCAATCCTAAAATAGTCTGATTTTAGCCTTCCAATAACACTAAACGGGGCATAACCTTTAGATATTTCAATCCTAAAATAGTCTGATTTTAGCCTAGTTTTATGATGGTTTCTTTGATTGTTTCTTGTAAATTTCAATCCTAAAATAGTCTGATTTTAGCCCAGTGAATCTCGTTCATATTCTGCTTGATTTAAGTATTTCAATCCTAAAATAGTCTGATTTTAGCAGTGTTGACGTCTTCGATGGCTTTGTGTAGTGCGTTTAATTTCAATCCTAAAATAGTCTGATTTTAGCAGGGTGAAGGTGGTGTATGTGTCCATTTCCCAGTACTATTTCAATCCTAAAATAGTCTGATTTTAGCTAACCGTATCTCTTTTTGTTTTACCCCCCCACTTTTATTTCAATCCTAAAATAGTCTGATTTTAGCAAGTACCATGAAAAGATGATTAAAAAATTGAAGAAATTTCAATCCTAAAATAGTCTGATTTTAGCGGAATACTGGTTTAACATAAATGATAGTATCAGATGATTTCAATCCTAAAATAGTCTGATTTTAGCTGGAATTTTAGTCAGGCGCAGTGGGTGAATAATCACATTTCAATCCTAAAATAGTCTGATTTTAGCGAATCTTTTTGTAGATTTCCTGGAGGTCTTCATCTCTATTTCAATCCTAAAATAGTCTGATTTTAGCTTAAAACTAAATCACCGCCAGTGGACTTGTCCTGACTGATTTCAATCCTAAAATAGTCTGATTTTAGCTAAAACTAAATCACCGCCAGTGGACTTGTCCTGACTGATTTCAATCCTAAAATAGTCTGATTTTAGCTATATTAAGCGATTGATAAAAAACCACCGTCTCCTCATTTCAATCCTAAAATAGTCTGATTTTAGCATCAAACCCGCACCCCATACAAACCAGATTACCTTTATTTCAATCCTAAAATAGTCTGATTTTAGCTTGTCCATTAAAATTAGGTGTAAGTCCCCTGCCTCATTTCAATCCTAAAATAGTCTGATTTTAGCCCCGACCACTCCTGAAGCAGCTTAAACGGTTGAAACATTTCAATCCTAAAATAGTCTGATTTTAGCCTATGAAATAATAGGAAACATTGAATACGATGAAGAATTTCAATCCTAAAATAGTCTGATTTTAGCTGCTGTGAAACTTCTTCCTGTGGCTGCGAAACTACATTTCAATCCTAAAATAGTCTGATTTTAGCTGCTGCGGTTTATGCTATGTTTGGGTGTTTTATCCAATTTCAATCCTAAAATAGTCTGATTTTAGCTTTATGTGCATTCTAGGTTAATCCCCCTATTAAAACTATTTCAATCCTAAAATAGTCTGATTTTAGCGGGTTATGAACACTTAGAGAGTAAGCCAGTTACAAAATTTCAATCCTAAAATAGTCTGATTTTAGCTGGAAACAAGCACCAGTGAAAGTGAAACTATTCGCTATTTCAATCCTAAAATAGTCTGATTTTAGCCTGTTGATTTTTATGATAGTAATGAAGCTTTAATTATTTCAATCCTAAAATAGTCTGATTTTAGCGGATCGGATGTTTCATCTGTTCAGTAATCATAATCCAATTTCAATCCTAAAATAGTCTGATTTTAGCTCTGCAACTAAAATGAGTTATGAGGTGAATGTGAAATTTCAATCCTAAAATAGTCTGATTTTAGCAAATAGCAGACGGAGAGGATGTTAAAGCCCTATTTAATTTCAATCCTAAAATAGTCTGATTTTAGCAACGACGTAGATAATCAATGATTGCATCCGTTGTCTCATTTCAATCCTAAAATAGTCTGATTTTAGCTTGATTTTTCCGATTTTGATAAAAGATTTAGTTTAATTTCAATCCTAAAATAGTCTGATTTTAGCAGACTAGGATGTTATCACAGGAATACTTCGCTCGATATTTCAATCCTAAAATAGTCTGATTTTAGCTCAAAGAAACCGTATTATCCTTATTATATTCGTGTGTAATTTCAATCCTAAAATAGTCTGATTTTAGCGGGTGTTAAATCGGATACATCCATATCTGTACCGTCATTTCAATCCTAAAATAGTCTGATTTTAGCGCAGTTTCATTAATCGTTTTCGTAACATCTTGTTTAAATTTCAATCCTAAAATAGTCTGATTTTAGCTTCTGGTATTTGGCCCCGTGTAAGGTTATATGTCCTCATTTCAATCCTAAAATAGTCTGATTTTAGCAGAACAAGGTTGCTATAGGCCCATTCATAGGTTTTGATTTCAATCCTAAAATAGTCTGATTTTAGCTGAAATACCAATCATCGTAGACCCTGCCCTTGCTGGATTTCAATCCTAAAATAGTCTGATTTTAGCAATTTAACCTTAAACCATTCCAGAGGACTATATGGCATTTCAATCCTAAAATAGTCTGATTTTAGCTAAAACTCTTTGTACCATCATCATTTACTGTTATCTGATTTCAATCCTAAAATAGTCTGATTTTAGCAAACTTAAATCTTCTATAATCTTTAACTCAAGTACATTTCAATCCTAAAATAGTCTGATTTTAGCGATAGGAGTAGGCAGCACCCTATCAACCCTTCTATAATATTTCAATCCTAAAATAGTCTGATTTTAGCTGATGATATTATTTGCTGTAATGGGGCGATAGGTGTATTTCAATCCTAAAATAGTCTGATTTTAGCCTTTTCAGTTCTTAACTAAGAATCCTGATCGGCTTTATTTCAATCCTAAAATAGTCTGATTTTAGCGGTTTGTTGGTGTATCGTCGGCCTTCATATCGTCCAATTTCAATCCTAAAATAGTCTGATTTTAGCCCAATCTTCTATTCGCTTATTTTTAAATACAGTCGTATTTCAATCCTAAAATAGTCTGATTTTAGCTAACTGAAGGTATAGGTATAAGAATTAACGGTGGTGCATTTCAATCCTAAAATAGTCTGATTTTAGCAGATTCATGGATAAATACTTATCCTTTACCTGTTAATTTCAATCCTAAAATAGTCTGATTTTAGCTAGCAGATATCGACTTCGAGAACATCACAGACGAACATTTCAATCCTAAAATAGTCTGATTTTAGCCGGTTCATTTACAGGTGTATCAAACCCCGCTGAACAGTATTTCAATCCTAAAATAGTCTGATTTTAGCGGGCCGACCCAAAAAGCGGTACATCAGTCCAGAATAATTTCAATCCTAAAATAGTCTGATTTTAGCCGTTTTATTATCTATTATCGTGCTATTAGTCTTCTTCATTTCAATCCTAAAATAGTCTGATTTTAGCAGAACTTCCGATCCAATATACCGTTCTTAAGTGGTGATTTCAATCCTAAAATAGTCTGATTTTAGCTTTTCTGATAAACTTCATTAGAAGCCATGTATTGACATTTCAATCCTAAAATAGTCTGATTTTAGCTTTTCAACTTTAACCATCATTTCAGGGTCTGTTATCTATTTCAATCCTAAAATAGTCTGATTTTAGCGACGATGCCTGGGCAGATATAGGTATCAGTTTCTATGATTTCAATCCTAAAATAGTCTGATTTTAGCAAGCCAATTACGATACAAATAAATCGATTCTAGGTTTATTTCAATCCTAAAATAGTCTGATTTTAGCTTTGGGTGTATCCAGCTCTGCACACGAAGAATTACATTTCAATCCTAAAATAGTCTGATTTTAGCAATGATTGCATCATTAGGTCGGCGATTCGTAGTGCTATTTCAATCCTAAAATAGTCTGATTTTAGCTAAACAGGTAAGTAGTTGATTTCGTCACCATAGAATATTTCAATCCTAAAATAGTCTGATTTTAGCTTTGAGGGTGGCTTCATATAAATTTTAACATACCTTGATTTCAATCCTAAAATAGTCTGATTTTAGCATGGGACACAAAACTTTTTTTTTAATAAATTTTTAGATTTCAATCCTAAAATAGTCTGATTTTAGCACGTAGACAGTCACGTCCCCGGCCTGTATGTAATCCGATTTCAATCCTAAAATAGTCTGATTTTAGCCCCTCTGTACTGTAGTATATGTCGCTTCCCAGGGCAATTTCAATCCTAAAATAGTCTGATTTTAGCTACAAAGTATTTATAGGACATACAACAGATAAGAGAATTTCAATCCTAAAATAGTCTGATTTTAGCCAAGCCTTGTACTATCCGCATCAACTAGAACTTTCAGATTTCAATCCTAAAATAGTCTGATTTTAGCCTGCATTTGTATTGCAAAACCTGTACCGTCGCTGGTATTTCAATCCTAAAATAGTCTGATTTTAGCAAAAAATTAAATACTTCTTTTACCTTTTTTTAACTAATTTCAATCCTAAAATAGTCTGATTTTAGCCACGGCTACTACAGGGCCACGGCCTTTAATGATGATATTTCAATCCTAAAATAGTCTGATTTTAGCAATGAAGTAATGAAATCCTTAGCTCTACTAGTAGCACATTTCAATCCTAAAATAGTCTGATTTTAGCTGTGTCTACTTCCTGTGCTACGCTCTTAAATACAGATTTCAATCCTAAAATAGTCTGATTTTAGCATTACTAGATCAACTATCTCCATTTTGAATCGCCAATTTCAATCCTAAAATAGTCTGATTTTAGCTACAAGCGTTTGCTATGCTAACGTTTGCCTGGATGAATTTCAATCCTAAAATAGTCTGATTTTAGCAGGCGGGAAAATCCACCTATTTCCCCTAATTATTCCTACAATTTCTTCTTTCAGATACTTAAAATTGTTCATGTGAGGTTATGTGTTTTGTTTATATGGGAAAACGACTGCATACAATTAGTTAATTTTGATAAAAGAAGGCAAATTTTTTATTCCCTCTAAATTTGGAACATTATAAAAGAGAGATTCTCTAAAAAATTTGTAAATAAAGATTTAATCCATTATTCCGACTAAAAGAACTTCAAGTTATTTTTATTTTGATCGTTTAAGGATCTTCATAAACGATAGCTAGAAAAAACAGATAGGGAGTAAAATGTAGCATTAAATTGAAGAAAATTAAGTATAAATAGATTAAATTATAATATTCCACTAACAGGGGCCTTTTCAACCCCTAAAACCTGTCTACCTAAGGCTTTTTCGCTTCTTGCTGTGAATATAATTACAGAATCTTCATTTTTGTTTATTATATTTTTTAAACCCTTTTTGATTACTTCCAGTTCACTTAAGGTAACTTCTCCCTCAAATACTGAGTTCTGTATCCAGTTAAGATGTTTCCTCAGGTATCCTTTGACTTTGTTTACCCTTTCCACTTTGATATCATACACAATTATGGTATACATTATCATCACACTATTATGATGTTTTGATTTTGACTTTTCCTGCTCCCGAAGATTTTAATCCACCCAAAACCTCAATATTTTCGAGTCTATCTCTAATAAACTCCTGAATAATATCATGACTTTTTATTCTAGAATTGTATAACCATTTATCTCCTAATGTCGATTCTTTGAGGGGTCTTGGTTTACCAAGTTCCCAATCTTTAATATTATCTTTCAAAAGAACTATCATAACACCTTCAAACTTTATTCCTTCAGGAATAATCTGATATTCCCTATTACTTCCTTTAGCTGCTATTCCTTTAGCTCTATCAACTCGTATAGAATATAAATCGCTTGGAACTACATCAGCGTTTAGAAAAGGCGTAATTACATATCCCACAAGTCCTTGGGCACCCAAGAAATAACAAACAGGACATATATAATCATTTTCTCTAGAATAACTACAGCTTTCACCTTTATATTTGCCTTTGTTAATTAGTTCCTGTTCATCGTTAGAAATAAGCTTTGAGCTAGATGGAATACATGGTTTCATCCATTCTGTATCCTTATAATTTTCTATCAAATACTTTTCGATCTCATGTCTCAAAGCTCCTTTTAAAGAAGTTCCTTGTACTATTATTTTGTTTCCTATTTTTGCTATAGGTTGATCGGCCTTGGAGAAGGGATCTCTTTTTCCACCAATTCTAAATGGTGATTTTGTTTTTAATTCTATTTTTAATTTCTTTGTTTGCATATTATCCCCTTAATGTGGTTATTTTTCTGATTATGAATCCGCCAATTGATGAAGGTAAATTTTTCTCATCTACTTTATCCAAAACTTCTAAAAGTGTTTGTGCTTCGAAACGTGCTCGTCTATCGTCCAATTTATCCAATAACAATGCTCTAGTAGCTCCATAGCCATATTTCTCATATACTTCACCTATGGTGTTTACAAACCTATTTGAAAATCTAGTTTTGCGAACTCTTCCATCATTTCTTAGTTCCCTAATTAATTTATCGATTTCATCCATTTTGCCCACCTTTCAATAAGAAAATCGGTCCAGCTACTTCTGAGCCTTCGAACAGACTTTTAACATAAACACCATCCGTGTCTGAGATTGTTTCAAATAAATAACCATAAACTGGCTTTATGACATTTTTTATTGAAAATATATCCGTGTATTCACAAGGAATCCTTGTATTTAGTATGCCTTTTTTTATCTTGACATTTTCAATCTTATTTATAAATTTTAAATGACATTTACCAAATCCTTTTGAAATTAGTGCTCCTAAATATATCTCAAATTTATCTGGAAGTTTTATATTATCGTTTTTTAAAATATAAACCTTCCCCTCAATATTATTAAGGACTTCAACTTGTAATGGGATTTTGCTGGTTTCGGATACTCTTTCCATCGGAGAATAAATAAAATAATCAGATTCATATGAAGTTAAGACACCTGTTGCATGTAAATTGTTATATTCAGTCCATTTTCTCAAAGCCATACTAATTGTACTCCATCTAAGAGTTTTAGAGGAGGGTCTAAAAATACCGCCTTTTATTCTCTCCCCTAAAATTAAAGCATCTGATTCTATGGAATATTCCAAATATTCAGACATTTAACCACCTTTTATTTTCACAAAAGTTAAGATATCATGAATTTCAAATCTTTTTTTAAATATGGCTTCTTGAAGATCAGGATGTTCTACTCTTCCTTCTTTACTTACTATCTCCATATAAGCCAGTTCTTTTGAAATTTCAGCTATTTTCGATAATTTATAGAGTGCTGTTTTTTTACCAAGTTTTAAAAATAATAGATCATCAAGCTGATTTAATCTAATTTTCATTACACCCTTCCCAACAAGTTTAATGTCTACATCGTTTTCAGGGTTATTGAGATGTTTCCAGTGTTCAAAAAATGGAAATTTGACATGAGACTCTGAAATAACCAATTTAATTGGAGATTCTGTAACATTCTTGAATCTTGGAAAAAAATCGTCAATAAGTGAATTATAAAATTTTAGTATAGTTTCAATATCTTTTAGTCTGTCAATTTTTACGCAATAAAGATTCTCTAAAACATCCTCAACACTCTTTTCATTTTCGTTATCAAAGATTTTATGTAATCTTTTATGGAATTGCTTCAAAAACTTATCATAATCCCATTGAAATTCATTAATGACGGAATATCTTATTTCGGCTCTTTCTTCTGGATTTTTTATATTAAGATTTTTTAAATATTTAATATACAACTTCTCTAGGATTTCAACTAGCTTACTGAGATCCAATTTTATTTTTATCCATATGACGCCGGTGTCAGTCCATTTTGCAAGCTCTTTAAGACTTTCACCGTATTTTCTAATATTAATACAACTTTCACATAAATTTTCAATGATACCACTTTTATCGTCTGTCACCAATTCTTTTTCGCCATCTAAAAGATTATCGTATTGTTTTGCAGGGTGCATTTGACAAATTTCACAAATTGGTGGTAAAATTTTATCTTTTAAATTTAAATATTCGTTATAGTACTTTTTACCTTTTATCAAGGATGGAGATGATTTTAATCCGCTTAATGGGGGATTTGATTTAATTATTTCAAGCCAAAATCCATATGGTTCAATAAATCCTTTAATTTGATTTAGTATTTGTTCATTATTAAAGATCATTAAAATCTCGTCAGAGGTGTGAAAAAGCACATTATCAAAATATTTCTCTTTAATTTTATTTAATATCTTCTCACGAATTTTTAAAACATTAATATCTCTTGTTCTGAAAGATTTCTGTGGAAAATTTAGTTTAACGTTGAAAAATAGAAGTTTCCAATTCTTAACAGCATCTTTATAAATTTCAGTTATTTTTTCACGATCTGTTAGATCCTTTTCAGGTACTAAAAAATTACTTCTCTCTAAAATCCTGTAGAATTGACCTGTAAGTTTAGAATGTGTATATAATGAAGTGATATTATTGCCTAATTTAGCATCTTCTGCCTGTTGAAGCAATTTTTTACCATATTTATTATTATATTCTTCCCAATCAGGATTTTGAGCCACAAAATCTACAATCTCATTGAGATTTAATGATCTTAATTTTCTTTGTTCTTCAACGTCTGAAACATCATTCTTCCATAATTTAAATACAAAATCATCTGTACTATATTTTTCATCCTTACCTATCCTGAAAGCACGAGATGTAGCTGCAGCTAAGTTATCTGCGATATCTAAAATAAAAAGATAGTTAGTATCTGGGAACGTATGGAAATTTTCACCATGATGATGTTTACATACACCTTCCCATGTTTTATTATCTTTCAAAAAATTTAAAACCAATTCTGGATGGCTATGTAAATTAACCGCTTCATTTCCATTAATTTTCTGCTTACTTGTTAATTTCAATATATCATGAATCTCAGGCACTAATTCATCCTTTGCCATTCAATACGCCCATAATTTGGTTAACTTTCATTAAATATAAAGTTATCGTATTACCACCACATCACGAAGGTTTATATTCCTTGGTACCCAGCAAATGTTTGATGAGTTTATAAGACTCTAATCTAATCAAACGCCTGTATGAGACTTTTCTATTAAGTTCACGATGTTTTATAGTTTTTTTAAGGCGTTGGTCATATTCTTTGATGAAAGTTTTCCTTCCCTGGTCATTTAAGAGACAGTAATTAAGATCCTGCTCGAAATCTTTCTCTTGCAACATCTTCTTATTCACCAGATAGAATATAAGCCGATCTACCAGTATGGGTTTGAATATCTCACTTAGATCTAGGGCCAGGGAATATCTGTGTTCAGATGGTTCGTGGAGGTAGGATATGGTGGGGTTCAGCTGGGTGTTGTAGATTTCGGTGAGAACCGTGGAATAAATCATAGAGTTACCGAAGCTAATGAGGGCGTTGACCATATTCTCTGGGTCTTCTGCTTCTGCCCTCCATTTTAAAGCCTTCAGGTAGTATTAAGTCCATTTTATCGTAGTAGTGGGAGCGTATTCTACCTTCCACATTCATGAGTTCTGTTATCTCTTTACAGGAATCTAAACCGTTTAAAATCTCATTTATATTATTTTCTATCTTATAATAGGAGAGCACTTTCTCCATGTTACGGGCTGCTCCCTCTACTAGCTTACCAGCGATAACCATCCGTTTATCATGATCAAGATAATTTTCAGCCTGTTTTATAAGTAAATCACCAGATAGGAGCGTTTCTCTTGGATAAAAACTGCCATCGTAAAAACCATAGTAGTTAAAAAAAATGGATGGGCACCCCTTCCTTGGCTAAAAGGTGTACAACCTGGGAAGAGAAGCTCAGCGAACCATATGCATAGATTGAGTAGATCTTGCTGATGGGGATGGGTCTTTTACCATCCTTATTATGAAAATAAAGAGTGTTCTCCTTCCTTTTTAAAATTCCATCAGACATAAGGTAGTAGTTCTTTTTCATAAATAACCCCCCAATTTTTAAGTTTGATAAAGCAGGTTTTCTACCTCATCAATTAAATTTTTATTAGATTCAACCATGTCATGTGCGAGACTCTCGTCATAAATATAGCTATAATCAGCTCTTTCTCTTGTCTTCATAGCAAAATCAAAATCATCAAGAAGTTCTTCACTGATAAGACCGTTTTCAACAAATAAAATTTCAATTGCAAA
>Ga0334883_1004826_pt1 | contig 12510 bp, 10 predicted proteins | sample GraSluR1_MG_6_FD_207230 | JGI IMG/M metagenome (GOLD analysis project Ga0334883, IMG submission 207230) | Sludge microbial communities from methane-producing bioreactor in Wageningen University, Netherlands - Granular Sludge_09_05-R1 | ecosystem: Engineered > Bioreactor > Anaerobic >... | reverse complement strand
TGCTGCAATGGCTACCTGTGCTTTAAAACTTGCACTGAATTTCCTTCTGCTTTTTTTCATAATACTGGTAAATTTAATTGTTTTTATTCAACTTAACCAGTGGTCCAATTTTCGGGGAGTATTATAGTAGTTGTCAAAAAAGCTCTGCTAATTTGTGGATTGTGATTCAGAATACGCTACTTAAGCAAGAGTTTCTATGACGAAAATTAATAAACCCATTAGCTTTCGTTGAATTTTTTTTACATTTGAACGTTGTAAATATTTAGACAGAATGACAAACCAGAACCCGGAGCAAGTAGCAAGAGACAACATCGACAAACAGTTGATTGCTTGCGGCTGGGTTATTCAAAGCATAAAACATATTAATCTGAATGTTGGAATTGGTGTTGCAGTTAAAGAATATCTTACCGATGTTGGGCCTGCCGACTATGTGCTGTTTGTTGAAGGAAAACCTTGTGGGGTGATTGAAGCGAAAAGAGAAGAAGAAGGCCATAGAATGACGGTACACGAAGATCAGGTTGAAGGGTATGCTACTGCAAAACTCAAACACCTGAATAATGAACCGTTGCCTTTTGTTTATATCAGTACTGGTGAAGTAACCCGATTTACCGATTTTACCGACCCGAAACCGAGAGCAAGGGTGGTTTTTTGTTTTCACCGACCCGAAACTTTAAAGGATTGGGTACGAAGAGACAAATCGCTTAGAAAGCGACTTTTAGACCTACCGGCTTTGCCAACCGATGGATTAAGGGAGTGCCAGATCAATGCAATTACAAAACTCGAAGCGTCTTTCAAGGAAAACCGCCCAAGGGCCTTGATACAAATGGCAACTGGTTCGGGGAAAACCTATACTGCAATAACCGCTATTTATCGTTTGCTGAAATATGCCAAAGCAAAAAGAATACTGTTTTTAGTTGATACCAAAAACCTGGGGGAACAAGCCGAGCAGGAATTTATGTCGTTTGTTCCCAACGATGATAATAGAAAATTCACAGAGCTTTACAGCGTTCAACGGCTGAAATCAAGCTATATCGCCACCGATAGTCAGGTTTGCATCAGCACCATACAGCGCTTGTATTCTATTTTGAAGGGCACCGAACTCGACGAAAGTGCGGAGGAAGAAAACCCGAACGAACGCAAGTATGAACCGAAGGAGATTCCGCCGGTTGAGTATGATAGTAAAATGCCGATAGAGTTTTTCGACTTCATTGTTATTGATGAGTGCCATCGCAGCATTTACAATTTATGGAAACAGGTTCTTGAATATTACGATGCTTTCGAAATTGGTTTAACTGCTACTCCCGACAAAAGAACCGTGGGATATTTCGACCAAAATCTGGTTAGTGAGTATTCTCACGAATTGGCTGTTGCCGATGGTGTAAATGTAGGATACGAAGTTTTTATTATCGACACAAAAATTACACAGCAGGGAGGAACACTCTGGCAGGGTGAGTACATTGAACATCGTGAACGCCTGAGCCGGAGAAAAAGATTGGAGCTTCAGGATGAAGATGAAGTGTATTCAAAGCAGCAACTCGACAAAGATGTGGTCAATCCCAATCAGATAAGAACCATTATCAGGACTTTTAAAGAAAACTTACCCAAAATATTTACAGATCGCTACGATAAGAACGGGAATTTCGAAGTGCCCAAAACCTTGATTTTCGCCAAAACCGATAGCCACGCCGATGATATAATTCAAATTGTTCGTGAAGAGTTTAACGAGGAAAACCGCTTCTGCAAAAAGGTAACCTACAAAGCCACCGAGGACCCGAAATCGGTGTTGGCTCAATTCCGCAACGATTATCACCCACGTATTGCCGTAACGGTTGATATGATTGCCACTGGTACCGATGTGAAACCCCTGGAATGTTTGCTGTTTATGCGCGATGTTAAAAGCAAGAACTACTTTGAGCAAATGAAAGGCCGCGGTACACGAACCATCGATTTAGATAGCTTACTGAAAGTAACACCCACAGCAAAATATACGAAAGACCATTTTGTAATTGTTGATGCCATTGGGGTAACCAAAAGTTTAAAAACCGACAGCCGCCCCTTAGAGAAAAAACCGGGCGTTCCGCTGAAAGAGCTGTTGCAGGCAATTGCCGTTGGGGCTCGCGACGAAGAACTTTTTACTTCGTTAGCCAGCCGTCTTGCCCGATTAGACAAACAAATTACCGAAAAAGAAAAGAAACAGTTTGCCGATAAAGCCAACGGAAAAACAGTTTCGCAGGTAGTGAAAGATTTATTATATGCTTTTGATCCGGATGTGCTCGAAGAAATCGAAAACAATGTAAAAGCCGAAATGCCCGGAGCCGCACACGAAGAAATTATTTCACGCATAAAAGCACAAACAGAAAATTTGCAGAATCAGGCAGCCCGGGTTTTTACCGGCGAATTGAACGAATACATCGAAAATGTACGGAAAGCCCACGAACAACGAATAGATCTATCGAATCCCGATCAGGTAATACATGTGGGCTGGGACAAGGATAACGTAAAAACTGCAAACGAAATTATTACCTCTTTTACAGCTTGGATACAAGAGAACAAAGATGAGTTAACCGCATTGCAGATATTCTACGCACAGGCTTTTCGCCGACGAGAGTTGACCTATTCGATGATTAAAGATGTTTTAGAAAAACTAAAGAGAGACAAACCGGCCTTGGCTCCATCGAATGTTTGGAGAGCATACGAAGCCCTGGGCCAATGCAATGGTTCTCCACGAAACGAATTAACAGCTATTGTTTCGCTTATTCGCAAAATCTGTGGTATTGATGATACGCTAACCAGTTACGATAAAACCATTGACAGGAACTTTCAGGAATGGGTATTTAAAAAACAAGCAGGCAATGCGCCCAAGTTTACCGATGAGCAAATGCAGTGGCTGAGAATGATTAAAGATTATGTAACAAACAGCTTTCATATCGAAAAAGAAGATTTCGACTTAAATCCTTTTAATGCCTATGGCGGACTGGGCAAAATGTGGAATTTGTTTGGAGCGCAGACCGAGGAAATAATCAGTGAATTAAATGAAATATTGGCAGCATAAAATTTAACTTTGTAGAATGGTTAGAGATTGTAAAATAATCAAAGAATTACCACAAGGCGGTCAAAAAACCGTGCACTTGGCTGAACACCCGAAAGTTGGAACCGTTGTAATAAAAAAAGGTGCAATAAAAAGTTTCACTTCGCTTGAAAGAATTAAACGTGAAGTAGAGTTACTTTCTGAATTAGAATCAGACTTTTATCCAAAACAACATCATTTCAACATAGATGTAAAAACTAAAGAGTTCGAAATTGTGGAGGATTACATAGAAGGTAAGGTTCTGCGAGAAGTAATGGGGCAATTTAAAACTCCTAAAGAAATATTTACCCTTTTTAATTTTTTGGTAAAAGGGCTTTCTGTTATTTGGGATAAAAACATTGTTCATAGAGATTTAAAACCCGAAAATATTATTATTAGACCCAATGGGATGCCTTGTATCATTGATTTAGGCATTGCACGTTTTTTAGATTTAGAATCACTTACTAAAACAATTTCGCCAATGGGGCCATGTACTCCGATATACGCTGCCCCTGAACAATTGGCGAATAACAAAAATTTAATTGACCCGCGCACTGATTTTTTTGATTTAGGGATTATTGCTTTAGAACTTTATTTGGGTGTTCATCCTTATGACCCTGCTTATGTTGGCAATAATTTCTCTATTGTAGAAAATATAATGCAAAATAAATACATTGTAGAATCAGGTACAGTAAAACGTGACAATACAATTGTAGAATTTGCAAATAAAACGCTGCAAATACAGCCTTACGACAGATATAGAAATTACCAGATGTTAACCGCTTTTATAGCTAAACAGATTTAATATGAAAGTATATCATCAAACAGGATTTAGAGATAAATGGAATATAGAAAGTTTCCGAAATGGTGTCGGAAATGGTTTAATTTTTTCTCCCATCAATATTGATGCAGATAAATTATTTGCTATGGATGTTAAGTTGAAACAATCTGGTTTTCTTGACCCACAACTGTATTTATTAAATGAAGCAAAGGGAACAATTGATACATATCCATATTTTCCAGGCAATTTAAAGCCCGACTTCACAACTCCGGATTTAGATAATAGTCATATTCAATTGGCTCAATTATGTGTGGACTATCAAATGAAAAATGATTTTCATTATTTAATAATACCTTCAAGATATTATGCTGACAATCCTACAACTTATTTTGCCCAGAGTACAGATTATTTTGTAATACCGTTTTGCGATTATGTAAAGGAAAATAAAATTCAAAAAAAGGTGCTTCTTTCAGTAATCGTAAAAACAATAATGTTATCCGATGAAGTAAAACGAAATGAAGTATTAAACTGGATAACAGGGCATCAAAATATAGACGGTGTATATTTGATTTTTGAAAACAACTTTGCCAGTAAGCAAATTAAAGACTTTGACTATTTACTTAATACATTAAAATTTATTAAGGTGTTAAAAGATAATCAAATGGAAGTACATTTGGGTTACACCAATACTGAAGCACTTTTGTATAGTATTGCAATGCCTGACTCTGTTACCGTTGGTTCTTATGAAAATTTGCGTTCATTTGGCATAAAGCGTTTTCAGGATTTGGAAAAAAGTCAAATGAGACCACCCAATGCAAGATTATACAGTGCACAACTTTTGCAATGGATAGATTATGAATATATTCAGGCTATGAAAAGTTTGATGCCTGATTATGCGAACTACTTTGATGAATCGGAATTTAGACCGTTGATGTTTACCCCTGAATTTAAATGGCATTTTGCAAAGCCAGAACCTTACAAACATTATTTTTATGTGTTCGATAAGCAAATAAAAAAATTATCACCTACACAAGAAGGTCGAATCGACGAACTGAAAGGATCAATAAAAAATGCTTTAAGTTTATTTAAGAAAATAGAAAATAACATCCTTTTGGATGATGACAGCGACGGCTCTCATTTGCCAACTTGGTTCAATGTAATTAACGCTTTCCAAAAAGAATTAACCAAATAAAAATGTTTGAAACAGAACAAGAAATGTCGTTAATGTTTGAGAAATTTCTGAAAATGAATTTCGGGAATACTTACCTCAAAGAATGTCAAGGTTTATTTGGTGTTCCCGACTTTGTGTTTTATGCCAAACAAAAACAAGAAATTTCTATAATTTCTTTTGAATTGAAATTGAAAAACTGGAAAAAAGCAGCGAAACAAGCATTTCGTTATAAGAGTTTTTCAAATATTTCGTATGTCGTTCTAGCCAGTGGAAGTTCTAAGGCGGCATTAAGTAATATTGAATTATTTCAGAAGTACAATATTGGTCTAGCAAAATTTGATAATGATAGTTTTTTTGAAATTTTATATAAACCTGAAATAGGAACGCCTTATTCAGAGGAATTAAATCAAAAATTGGTAAATACAATAAGTTCAAGTAGAAAAAAATCAAAGAACATAGAAGCGCTTGTTTGATAAATTACATGTAATGGAGCAACTATCATGCGCAAAAAACACACCCAAACATTGGCAAATTAAAAAGTTGGGGGAGGTGTGTGAAGTTATAATGGGGCAATCTCCTCCTTCAACAACATATAATACTATCGGAATTGGATTGCCATTTTTTCAAGGAAAAGCTGAATTCACTGAACTATATCCAGTGGTTGAGAAATGGTGTGATGCTCCAAATAAAATTGCTCAAACTAATGATATTTTATTATCTGTCAGAGCACCAGTAGGAGCAACTAATATTGCAAATCAGAAATGTTGTATAGGAAGAGGTTTAGCGGCAATTCGTTACGAAAACAATAAATATGTATTTTACTTTTTAAGAAGTATTCAACAACAACTAGATAAAAAAGGCACTGGGACAACTTTTAGAGCGATTTCTGGTGATACTATAAAAGAAACGCTAATCCCCCTCCCCCCCCTCCCCGAACAGCAAGCTATAGTTGCCAAAATCGAAGAACTATTCAGTGAATTGGATAAAGGAATTGAGAGCCTGAAAACCGCACAGCAACAACTAACAGTGTACCGGCAAAGTTTGCTCAAGGCGGCTTTTGAGGGAAAACTCACTGCCCGGTGGCGAAAAGAACAGCATACCACTGATTTTTCCGTTGCTGCAGAACCACCAACAAAGTACATGGTTCATAGAGAATTGCCGGAGGGGTGGAAAAAAGAAAAACTTGGTGTCGTTTGTGAAATAAAAAATGGTAAAAATCAAAAGATTGTCGAAAACCCAAATGGAAAATATCCGATTTACGGAAGTGCAGGAAAAATGGGTTATGCTAATTCTTATTTATGCGAAGCAGGTTCTACTATTGTTGGACGAAAAGGTACTATTAATAAGCCCCTTTATGTAAATGAAAAATTTTGGAATGTAGATACTGCTTTTGGTTTTATTCCGAAAACTGATTTAATCATAAACCGATTTTTATACTTTTTTTGCTTGAGTTTTAACTTTTCGAAGCTTGACAAAAGCACTACAATTCCTAGTTTAGCAAAAACAGATTTGCAGAAAATAGATGTTATTTTACCCTCTATTGATGAACAACAACTCATCGTCTCCGAACTAGAAAGCAAACTCACGGTTTGCGATAAAATGGAAGAAACAATAAACGAAAGTTTGCAGCAGGCAGAAACTTTGAGGCAGAGTATTTTAAAGAGGGCGTTTGAAGGGAGGTTGGTAAATTACGAAATAGAAAATGTAAATTATATCGATGGCTAAACGAGTAAGCAATAAGAAACCTGAACCACCAAACCGAAAGGTAAAAATAATGGTGGGGTCAACCGTTTATGGATTTGAAGACCAACTATCACAAATTGTAGCCCAGCTCAATACCTTGGGTTATGAGGTGCTTAATTCTCATTACGGAAGCATTAAAGTAAACCCACATTTGTCAAATCTTGAAAATTGTTTAAAAGCCGTTGAGGAGTGCGATTTATTCATAGGCATAATTCGTCCGTATTGTGGCACTGGCAATATTGGAGAAAAGAACATCAGCTTTGAAGAAATAAAAGAAGCCATCCGATTAAAAAAACCTTATTGGTTCTTAGTGCATCGGGATGTTGTTTACACTCGCCTACTTTTAAAGAAAATGAAACTAAAAAGTGGTGATGAAGTGATATTTACTGATAATCGACTTTTTAATAAACTTTCAATTGAAATGTATGAGTATGTCATTAAAAATCATATTCCTGTTACGCTTCGAAATGGAAACTGGGCACAAGAGTTTTATCGTTTAGATGAAATGATGGTGTATATTAATTCACAGTTTAACGATAAAGATTTTATCAATGAAGTAATCAACCCTAAAAAGAGCAATGATGGAAAATAGTTTTATCATAGAAAATCTGTTGCAACAGAAAGAAGGTGTTCGTTTGGAATTTAAAGTAAGTCCCAATATTGATGCCATTGCAAAATCCATTACGTCATTCATAAACACGCAAGGCGGTGATGTAGTCGTAGGTGTTGATGATAACAAGAATGTGCTGGGGATAGAAAACGCACAGCAACAAGCCGTTACAATACAAAATACTTTGGTTGAATTGATCAAACCTACTGCACCCATTTCGGTTCAAGTAATCAGCTACAAGAAAAAAGAAGTTATTTTAATCAGTGTTTGGGAAGGTGCGAAAAAGCCTTATCAGTACAAAGGTGCCATTTATAATAGAATGGGTCAGATAACAAAAACAACCAGCCCCGAAAAGCTAACCAACCTTATTTCTCAACGCAAACAAGCCGATTTCCACTGGGAGCGGATGCCAGTGTTGGGGGCAGAGTTAACAGATTTAGATACAGTAGAAATTAAACAAACGATTAAGCTTTATCAGGAATACAAGAAAGACGCTAAGATAGAAGATGTAGAAGATTTTTTAATTCAGGTAGGACTGCTTCAAAACGGCAATATCACTAATGCCTGTATGGTTTTGTTCGGTAAAAATCCAATCCGGTTTATTCCGCAATCACGCATCAGGCTTACACTTTATCCTTCTAAAACATCAGGAAACCAGTTTATTGACGATAAAATGTTTGAAGGAAACATTTTTAAAAACCTAACTGCAATATTTGAATATTTGGATATTGTTTACGGTAAGAATCTAACAGTTAAAGGACTTCTAAGAACCGACAAACCCAATTATCCCGTATTGGCTTTACGTGAAGGCATTTTAAATGCTATTGTGCATAGAGATTATAATTCTGTTAAAGGGTTTCTTCAAATTTCCATCTATTCTGACAGAACAGAAATTAGCAATTATGGTGCTTTACCTGATGGTATTACAGTCGCTGATTTAAAAGTGGAACATAACTCCATTCTTCGTAATCCTGATATTGCTCAAATTTGCTTTTACAGAAGGTATATTGAAATGCTTGGAACAGGAACACAAAGAATGATTAGGGATTGTAAGGAGAATAAGTTTAAGGTTCCTTTATGGATGCAAGGAGAGAATATTACTACTGTTACTTTTCCTGAGGTGTCACATAACAGAAAAGACAAATCCATTGATGACGCTGTAAATGACGCTGTAAATGACGCTGTAAATGACGCTGTAAAAAAAGGCACGATTGACGCTGTAAATGACGCTGTAAGTGGCGGTCTAATTGAAGTTGTAAAAGCTATAAGCAGCAGTAATGCTGGAATAACTATCAATGAATTAGTTGGCAATATTGACAAATCACATAGAACGATACAACGGTATATTCAAATATTGAAAACACTTGGTTTGATAGAATTTAAAGGTGCAGCAAAAACAGGTAAGTATTATTTAACCGTTAAAACAGAACGCAGATTGAAACAATAATTACCGGACTTACCGGATGTAGAGAGAAGAGTTATTGAAAAACAAGTGATTTATGGTAAAAATGAATTACCGGATTTTACCGGACCAAAAGAAGATTATGAGCAACAATACATCAAGTATAGTAAGCAAAGTTTGGAGTTTCTGCAATCCCCTGCGCGATGTGGGGGTAGGCTATGGCGATTATCTGGAGCAACTTACCTACCTGCTTTTCCTGAAAATGGCAGATGAATACAGCAAACCACCGCACAACAGAAAAATGCCCATCCCCAGGGAGTTCAATTGGGAAAGTCTGACTAATAAAAAGGGTGCCGAGCTGGAATTGCACTATGCCACCTTGCTGCGAGAATTGAGCACAGCCAAGGGAATTTTAGGGCAAATATTTACCAAGAGCCAAAACAAAATTCAAGACCCAGCAATGCTTGCGAAAATTATTGACATGATCGACAGCGAACAATGGTTGGTGATGGGCGCAGATGTAAAGGGCGATATCTACGAAAAACTCCTGGAACAAAACGCTCAGGATGTTAAGAGTGGCGCAGGGCAATATTTTACCCCACGTCCGTTGATTCGGGCTATGGTTGAATGTGTTCAGCCTCTACCCATGAAAACCATTGCAGACCCTGCCTGTGGAACCGGTGGTTTCTTTCTGGCTGCCTACGATTACATTGTAGAGAATTATAAGCTTGACAAAGAGCAGAATAAGTTCCTGAAATTGCAAACCTTTTTCGGGAACGAAATTGTTGCAGGAACCCGACGTTTGGCCTTGATGAATTTGTTCCTGCACAATATTGGCGATATCGAAAGCGATAACTTTATTTCTTCTGCCGATGCACTAATTGCTGCATCGCCTACAACCTACGATTATGTGCTGGCAAATCCGCCATTCGGAAAGAAAAGCTCACAAACATTCACCAACGATGAAGGGGAACAGGAAAAAGAAGATTTAACGTATAACCGTCAGGATTTTTGGGCAACTTCGAGCAACAAACAGCTGAACTTTGTGCAACACATACGTTCGATGCTCAAAACCACCGGTCAGGCAGCAGTTGTGTTGCCCGACAATGTGCTGTTTGAAGGTGGAGCCGGCGAAACGGTCCGCAAAAAGCTACTGGAGAACACCGACTTGCACACTATTCTGCGTTTACCCACAGGAATATTTTATGCTCAGGGAGTAAAAGCCAATGTGGTGTTTTTCGACAACAAACCGGCCAGCAAAACCCCTTGGACAAAAGAAGTTTGGGTGTACGACTACCGAACAAACATCCATCACACATTAAAGAAAAACCCGCTGAATATTGATGTGCTGAGAGACTTTATCGCCTGTTACAAACCCGACAACCGAAGCAAACGAACAGAGACATATCATCCTGAAACCAACCCCGAAGGACGCTGGAGAAAGTTCAGCTACGACGAAATCGTTGCAAGAGATAAAACAAGCCTCGATATTACCTGGCTCAAAGACAAATCGCTGGCTGACCTTGACAACTTACCCGACCCGGATTTGATAGCATCAGAAATCGTAGAGAATTTAGAAGCAGGTCTCGAAAGTTTCAGGTCGGTGATAGGTAGCTTGAGTGAAAGAAAGAGTATGTGAAGATAACACCTTAAGGAATTCATTTAAAACCCATTAATACCAACATTATGAAATCGACACACCCCTATGAACCGTTTATTCCGGCAGGAGCAACAAAGCTGATTATCGGAACAATACCCCCTCCAAGATTTTGCAAAGATCCACAGGTTCTTGAACAGGACGATGTAAATTTTTATTACGGAAGTAAGGATAATTATTTTTGGGAAATTCTCAGTGAAGTTTTTAAGGAAGAACTCGATTACGCAAACACACAAAACGCCATCGACCAACGAAAAAACCTACTAAAAAAAATAAAAGTTGGAATTACCGACATCATTGCCCATTGCGAACATAAAAACGACTCAGCATCCGACAAAGATCTTGAGAATCCTAGCCATAAAGACTTAAAAAAATTGCTTGAAGATTATCCTCAGATTAATTGCTTAATATATACCAGTGAGTACGTCAAAAAGCAGGTGAACGATTACTTTAAAACCTATCACTCGATTGATTCCGGCGACAAGAAAAAACAAACGCTCAAAATTCTCGATAAGACCTATAATGTAAGAATCTTATATTCGCCATCGCCACAAGCATTAAGGAATCTAGGTCCAAATGGTAAAGAGGAAAGGCTGAAACAATATAAGAAGTTTTTATTGGAAAATTAATTTATACCGGAAACAATGGAAAACCAACCAGATAAGATATTGCTTGACAAAGTCATGGCCATCATCAAGCGATATCAAAAAATTGCAGAATTATCAGGCGAGAATTTCAATGTGTTTAAAATCTTGAGATTATCATCCAGCGAAGTCCGCACACATTCAGCTTTTATTCAGAACTGCTAAACACAAAGGGCTCCCACGGACAGGGGGCGGTTTTTCTTGACTTGTTCATTAAACAAATTCTCATTGAATTAGAGCCAGACAAGTCGGTGGAAAGCACTGCCCTGATTACTGAGGAAACAAATATTATTGAGAAGCTTAAAAACTTCGACATCGAATCTTCAGCTGCCAGCGTTGAGCATTATATTGGACCAATCAATGCCGATAAAACAGAAGGAGGAAGAATAGATATTTTAATTTCAGATAAAAACAAAAAACGAATCGTCATCGAAAATAAAATTTATGCAGGCGATCAGGAAAAACAACTGCTGAGATACTATAATTTTGATAAGAATGCCCCTTTGCTTTTTTTAACACTTTACGGAACAGACCCTGAAGACTTTAGTAAGGAGGAAAAAAATCAATTCAGAAATAATCTGTTGAAAATTTCTTACTATGATATTATTTGCCGTTGGCTTGAAATGTGTCGTAAAGAGGCGGCTCAAATGCCCTTATTGCGCGAAGGAATATCTCACTATTTAAACCTTGTCAAATACTTAACCAATCAATCAACATCAGTAACAATGAATAGAGAAATCAGCAATGTAATTAGTCAATCCTTAAATTAAGTCTAACCTGTTGATAATCAACAACAAAATGTTGATAAAGCGTTGGATAATAGGGTTTTAAATTGCAAGGTTTTTTGTACTTTAGTGAAAAAGCTTGCAAAAAATGAAAGGGAAACTGCCTAATCAAGATCAAAAGAATTTGTTTCGTCCAATTTTGAAAGAGATTGTCAATCCCAAACACGAATTGGTAGTTTTGGCAAATAAAATGGATTGGAAATACTATGAAAACTGTTTCGGAGTACATTATTCTCACCTTGGAAGACCAAGCGTTCCGATACGCACCATGGTTGGTCTTTTATTGTTGAAACGGATTTATAACCTAGGCGATGAGACTGTAATGGAACAATGGCTTCAAAACCCATATTTTCAATATTTCTGTGGAGAGTCTGAGTTTCAGTGGGAGTATCCTTGCGACCCCTCCGACATGGTTCATTTTCGTAAGCGTATTGGTGCTGAGGGGGCAGAACAGATATTTCAATCATCGGTTACAATCAGAAAAGATGAAATAAAGAACAATGATGTATTAATAGACACAACAGCTCAGGAAAAAAATATCACTTACCCGACTGATGCAAAATTGTTAATCAAAGTAATAGAGCTATGCAACAAAATTGCAGAAACAGAAAACATATCGCAGCGACAAAACTATAGCTACACAATAAAAA
>Ga0334883_1004818_pt1 | contig 12523 bp, 11 predicted proteins | sample GraSluR1_MG_6_FD_207230 | JGI IMG/M metagenome (GOLD analysis project Ga0334883, IMG submission 207230) | Sludge microbial communities from methane-producing bioreactor in Wageningen University, Netherlands - Granular Sludge_09_05-R1 | ecosystem: Engineered > Bioreactor > Anaerobic >... | reverse complement strand
CGCCGCGGCCCGGACGGAGACGACGGGCGCCCATCCGTTCCCCTCCTGAGCGGGCGCGGGAGCCGCGGCGAGAAAGAGCAGAAGCGGCAGGAGCAGCACAAGAAGAATAAAGTGCGGAACTCGAGCGCGGCGTGGCTTCGTCGAATCCATGTGTATCCACCTCCCTCGGGACAGTATGGTGTACAGTCAGCAGCACAAGAATATTCGCCCTGTGGTGAAATGTCAAACTTTGTTTCGATGCGCAACTTCGCACTCAGAGACTATAGCAACTGCGCTCATCGTTGTTCGCAGGCGAGCATTCTCTTGGGAAGCGTCCAGGCGATTATCTCGGTTTCCTCGTCCCGCTTGGCTTGACAAATCCGCAACTGATATATTAGTATGACTAGAATATAAAACTGCAAAGAGGAGGGGGAGCATGGAATTCCTGCACCGTCTTGGCGGCGAGTCGTCCAGGGAATGGGCGATGCGCGTCGTGCTTCAGAACATCATTCATCTCGTCCTTCCGCCGGGGACGTCGCTCTCCGACAAGGAGATCGCCTCCTTCCTTTCATTGAGCCGGACGCCCGTCCGCGAAGCTCTTGTCCTTCTTGAAGAGATGCGTTTTGTCGACGTCTACCCTCAGAAGGGGACGTTCGTCTCCCTGCTCGACGTGGACGATATCGAGGAGGGGCGCTACATCCGCAAGTGCCTCGAATCCGATACGTTTATCCAGGCGTGCCGCTCTTTTTCCGCCGACGGGGCGATCGCGCTCGATGCCAATCTGAAGATGCAGCAGAACGCGCTGGATACCGGCGACCGCAAGCGTTTTCTCTTTCTCGACCAGGATTTCCACCGGCTGATCTGCAGCGGGTGCGGCCGCGAAAGAGTCTGGTCGGTCATCAGCAAGAATTCGCTGCACTTTTTTCGCGTCCGCAGGCTGAAGATCAAGGGCGGCGGCGTCGGGCAGGGGTATTTCCATGAGCAGCACGGGGAGCTTCTTGACGCGATACTCGCGCACGAGACCGATCGTGCGCTGGATATCCTCAACAGGCACCTTACTTGGGACGTGGAGACGGTGCGCGCCTCCTACCCCGACTATTTCTCGCGGGATTCCATGTCGAAGAAGATGTACATGTTCATGTCTGAAGTCGCGCCCGTCGTCGCGGGTGCGATGTAGCGCATTGACGAATGGAAAGGACGACAGCATGAAGAAAACGTGCCAACCGGTTGTAACGGAAATGCGGGTGATCCCCGTCGCGGGGCGGGACAGCATGCTCCTCAACCTCAGCGGAGCCCACGGTCCGTACTTCACGCGCAACGTGGTGCTGCTGACGGACAGCGAGGGGAGGACGGGCGTCGGAGAGGTTCCGGGGGGCGAGAAGATCGCCGGGGGGCTCGAACAGGCCCGCAACCTCGTCGTCGGCTCACGGACGGGGGAGTACAAGAACACGCTGCTCGCCGTGAAGAAGCTCTTCGTGGGGCGGGAGGACGATGTGCGGGGACAGCAGACATTCGACCTGAGGACAGGGGTGCACGTACTCACCGGCATCGAGGCGCCGCTGCTCGATCTGCTGGGGCAGTATCTCGGCGTGCCCGCGGCGTCGCTCCTCGGCGACGGGCAGTTAAGGGAGAGGATTCCCGTCCTGGGGTACCTCTTCTACGTGGCGGACAGGAAGAAGACCGATCTCCCGTACATCTCGGAGTCCGGTTCCTCCGTCGAGTGGTACAGGCTCCGCCGCGAAGAGGCGACGACGCCGGAGGCTATCGTCGCGCTTGCAAAGGCGAGCCGCGACCTCTACGGTTTTTCCGATTTCAAGCTCAAGGGGGGCGTCTTCCCCGGAAGCGAGGAGATGGAGGCTGTGAGGGCGCTGAAGCGCGCGTTCCCCGACGGGCGGATTACCATCGACCCCAACGGCGGTTGGCTGCTGAAGGAGGCCGTCGAACTGTGCAGAGGGATGCACGGTATCCTCTCCTACTGCGAGGACCCGTGCGGGGCCGAGGGAGGCTTTTCGGGGCGCGAGGTCATGGCGGAGTTCCGCCGCGCCACGGGGCTGCCTACCGCGACGAACATGATCGCCACCGACTGGCGGCAGATGGCCCACTCGGCGATGCTTCAGTCCGTGGATATCCCGCTGGCCGACCCTCACTTCTGGACGATGGAGGGTTCGGTACGGGTGGGGCAGTTCTGCGAGGTTTTCGGCCTCACGTGGGGCTCTCACTCGAACAACCACTTCGATATTTCGCTGGCCATGTTCAGCCATACCGCCGCCGCGGTTCCGGGCAGGATAACGGCCGTCGACACGCACTGGATTTGGCAGGAGGGAACGGAACGCCTGACGAAGGAGCCTCTCAAGATCCGGGACGGGTACATCGACCTCCCCGCCGCTCCCGGCCTGGGGATCGAGCCGGATATGGAGGCGATCGAGGCGGCGCACCGGCTCTACATGGAGCAGTGTCTCGGCGCGCGGGACGACGCGGCGGCGATGCAGTTCCTTATTCCGGGCTGGAAATTCGATCCGAAGCGCCCCTGCATGGTTCGCTAGGGCGCTTGGAGCACTAAAAACCGGGGCCTGCGCTCCGGAACAAAAGGAGGAGTTCACATGAAGTTCAGAAAGGCTCTGCTTGCTCTGTTGGCACTCGTGCTGTTGGCTGTTCCCGCCGTCGCGGGGGCGAATCCGTTCGCCGGGATGAACGTCCGCGTGGTCATCGGGTCCACCTCGACCGCCGGCGATTCGTACCTGATCGCCGAGACTGTCTCCCGGCACCTTGCGAAGGCACTGGGCGCGAACATGAAGGTCGACGCGGTCGGCGCTGCGGTAGCCCTGGACGCGATGCAGACCTCGCGTCCCGACGGGAAGACGATCATGATGTTCCACGACATGACCTACCTCGGCGTCTCCTTCAAGGCCTACGACGACATCTACAAGCTGGAGAACATGGAGATAGGCCCCCGGGTCGCGCAGAACCCCGGCGCCGCATGGGCGGCGTATCTGGACGCCCCGTACAACACCATGGCGGAGATCCCCGAGTACCTGAAGGCGAATCCCGAAGCGAAGGTCCGCATGGCGTGCGAAGCGGGCGGCGTTTCTCACATCGGTTTCATCGCCTTCTGGGAGTGGGTCGAGAGCAAGTACGGCAAGGACGTCGCCGACAGGATCGTCGTGATCGTGGGCGGCTCCACCTCCGACAAGATTCAGCTTCTCATCGACCGGAACGCGGACGTGATCTTCGCCGACTACACATCTCTCCTTGACTATACCAAGGTCGGGGACAAGAAGATCGCCATGAAGTTCGTCGGCCTTCTGGACAACGTGGAGGGCGTCGACGTTCCCTCGTACGCCGACCAGGGGATCACGCTTGCCGACGGGAGCAAGTTCCGCTTCTCCAAGGATTTCCTCATCTACCTTCCGAAGAACTTCCCGGCCGAGATGGTCAAGGCGCTCGACGATGGGATGAAGGCGGTCTCCGAGGATCCGCAGTTCAAGGCGGACATGGCGAAGATGTCCTACCGCGGCGGGTACCTCGACTCGGCGGCGGCGAAGAAGTTCATCTATCAGAAGAGAGATTCCCTGCAGGGGCTGATCGATTCCGCCCCGTCCCTCGACGACCTGGTGATGTAACGCTTCCCGGACGGAGCGGCGCGGAGAACGCTTTTCGTTTCCCGCGCCGCTCCCTTTCGATACTGCCTCCGGAGGATTGAACGATGTTCAGAGTGAGTTACAAACCTTCCACGTCCCACTGGCTGTTTCCGCCCATCATCCTGGGCATTCTGGCGCTGCTCCTCGCGGTGATGATCGCGCAGCGGGCGATCGAATGCCGCAGGACAGGGCGGCCTTTTATCAACAGGGAAGCAATGCGCTTCTTCGAGCCCGGCTGCGACAAACTCAAGCTGTTCGGCTCGGTGGCGCTCTTCGTCCTGTATATCTACGCGATGGAGTTCGCCGGTTTTCTGGCGTCGAGCATCGTCGTCGTCTTTCTGTACAGCGTGCTGTTTTTCGGTGTCGACCGCCTCAAAGAGCTTCCGGCGGCCATCGCTTCGGGGAGGCCGTGGGCGAACGGCGCATTCAAATCCGTGTGCGTCTCGCTGCTCCTCTCCGTCCTTTTCTCGACCTCGGTCTGGTTTCTCTTTGCCCGGGTGTTCAAAATAACGCTGCCGTAAAGAGGAGGAAACGCACATGATAGACTTCGGCCTTCTTCATCTGCTCATGGCGTTCGTCGGCGTGGTCGTCGGCATCGTCTTCGGCGCGCTGCCGGGGATGACGGCCACGATGGCCATCGCGGTCTTTCTTCCGCTCACGTACGCCTACGACCTGCACGTCTCCCTCTTCCTCCTGCTCGGGCTCTATGTGGGGGGAATCAGCGGAGGGCTTGTTCCCGCCATCCTTGTGAACATTCCGGGAACCCCGTCCTCCATCTGCACCGGGTTCGACGGCTACCCGATGGCCAAGCGCGGCGAGGCGGTCAGGGCGCTCCGTATCGGCATCACTGCCTCCCTCTTCGGCGGTCTCTTCAGCCTGCTGCTGCTCTTTCTCTTCACCCCGCCGCTCGCCAGGGTCGCCCTCAGCTTTTCCTCGGTGGAGAAGTTCCTGATCATTCTCTTCGCGCTCTCGATCATCGCCGCCCTCTCCAAGGGGAACATGGTCACGGGCGTCTTCGCGGGGTTCCTCGGCGTCTTCTTCTCCCTGATCGGCCAGTTCGCCGACAACAACAGGATGCGCATGGTCCCGGACTTTCTCTCCGTAGAGCTGCGCAACGGCTTCCAGCTGCTTCCCGTGCTCATCGGCCTCTTCGCCCTCGTGCAGATCTTGCAGGAGGCGGAGGGGGGGATGCGGGACGACGCCATAGGCGCCGATCTCTCGCGCGAAATTCGCGGTTTCAGGTTCTCGGACTTTAAGGGGCAGGTGGTCAACCTGTTCCGGTCGGCGTTCATCGGCACCTTCGTCGGCATCCTTCCCGGAGTGGGGGGGAGCGCGGCGTCGTTGCTCTCGTATTCGCAGGCGAAAAATTTCTCCGGGCGCCCTGAGAAGTACGGCACGGGCTGCGTCGACGGGCTGGTCGCCAGCGAAGCCGCCAACAACGGACTGACGGGAGGCGCGCTCATTCCGCTGCTCTCCCTCGGCATCCCCGGGGACAGCACCACGGCGGTGCTCGTCGGCGCCTTCATGCTTCAGGGAGTGCAGGTCGGGCCGCTCTTCATCACGAACAACCTCGACCTCTGGCACGTCATCCTCTCCGCGCTTCTTCTGTGCAACTTTCTGATGTTTTTCGTCATGTTCTACCCTATCAAGTACATCGCTTCGGTCATCAAGCTTCCCAAGTACAGGATATTCCCCGTGATCATCCTCCTCTGCGTCATCGGTGCGTATTCTTCGCGGAACGGAAACATGTTCGACGTGTGGACCATGCTCTTTTTCGGCCTCCTGGGGTATTTCTTCGTGAAGATCAAGCTCCCGATCGTTCCCTTTCTCATCGGCTTCATCCTCGGGAAGGATCTGGAGAAGTACTTCGTCGACTCCATCAAGGGGGTCGGCGGCTCCCTCTCGGTCTTTTTCACGCGCCCGATGGGGTGGGTGATCTGGGGGTTGATCGTCGCCTCCATCGCGTGGGCGGTTTACGACTCGAAAAGAGAGGCCCGGCGCGCCGCGGCCGGAAACGGAGGCGCGCAGGCATGATACCGGTCATCAGGGTGGACGAGAGGGACAACGTCGCCATCCCCGTCGCCGACCTTCCCGAAGGTTCGGAAGCCGGATGGGGTGTGGTCGCCCGTGAACAGATCCCCCAGGGGCACAAGATCGCTCTGGAAGAAATCCCCGAGGGTGGCGCGGTGATCCGGTATGGCGTGGCGCTCGGGCATCTGCTCGCAGGCGTTCCGCAGGGCGGACTGATCACCGAGAAGATGCTTCGTCTGCCTGACTCTCCCGACCTCGATAGTCTTGAGTTCGCCACCGACATTGACGCGGAGCTTCCCGAGGCGCCCGTGAAGAGCTTTGAGGGGTTCGAGGTCGAGGGCTCCCTCTTCGCCGGTACGCGGAACATTCTCGGCATCATGCCCACGGTCCAGTGCGTCGCGGGCGTGCTCAACGGCGCGGTCAAGCGGATGCGGAGGAAGCTGCTTCCGCGCTTCCCGCACGTGGACGACATTGTGGCGTTGAACCACCCCTACGGCTGCGGGGTCGCCATCGACGCCCCCGAGGCCGTCGTTCCCATCAGGACGCTGCGGAACATACTGCGGAACCCGAACTTCGGAGGGGAGATCATGGTCGTCGGACTGGGGTGCGAGAAGCTCACCGCGGACAGGCTGCTCGAACCGGAGGAGATCCGCCCCGGGAATGTGCTGATGCTCCAGGAGCACGCCGGGTTCGTCAAGATGACCGACGCCCTGATGGAGATGGCGGAGCGGAAGCTCCGCAGGCTGGAGGGCAGGCGCAGGACGACGCTGTCTCTCTCGCGCCTCTGCGTCGGGATGCAGTGCGGAGGGAGCGACGCCTTTTCCGGCATTACCGCGAACCCGGCGGCCGGGTACGCGTCGGACCTTCTGGTCGGGGCGGGCGCGACGGTGCTCTTTTCCGAGGTCACCGAAGTGCGGGACGGCGTGGAACAGCTCGCTGCGCGCTGCGTGAACTCCGCCGTGGGAAGGCGGCTCGTCGAAGAGATGCGATGGTACGACGAGTACCTCCGTGCGGGCGGCGTGGACCGCAGCGCCAACCCCACTCCCGGAAACAAGAAGGGTGGACTGGCGAACATCGTCGAGAAGGCGATGGGCTCGATCGCCAAGTCGGGACGAGCCCCGATTTCGGAGGCGCTCGCCCCAGGAGAGCGTCCGTCCGCCGGGGGACTCGTCTTCGCCGCCACGCCCGCGAGCGACATGGTCTGCGGAACCTGCCAGCTCGCCTCGGGCATGACGCTCCAGGTGTTCATGACGGGGAGGGGGACGCCCTACGGACTGGCCGCCGCGCCTGTGATCAAGGTCTCCTCGCGGTCGGACCTGAAGGACATGTGGAGCGACCTGATCGATGTGGACGCGGGAGTAATCGCGTCCGGCGGGGCGGATATCCGGACCGTGGGCGAACGGCTCTTCCGCGAGATCGTCGAGGTCGCAAGCGGGCGAACGCACCCGGCGGCCGAACGCTACCGGCTGTTCAACGACATCTGCCTTTTCAACCCGGCCCCGATCACGTAGCACTCCCCGCGGGAGCTTCCCCGAGGGGTGAAGACGACTGAAGATCATACCCCGCCGCAAACGGCGGGCGACGCGAAAGGACTGGTACCTGTGAACACGGACTTCATCAAGGGGGTCATCCCCCCCATAGTGACCATAGTGGATGAAAACGAAAAAATCGACGAAAAGAGGATGCGCCGGCAGGTGGACTTCGTCATTGAGGGCGGCGTCCACGGTATCCTCGCCTTCGGGAGCAACGGCGAGTTCTACATGCTGGACGAGGACGAGATGGAGCGGGGGCTCGGGATTATTCTGGACCAGACGAAGAAGCGCGTCCCCGTTTATTTCGGCATGGGCGCCGTCAAGACGAGGAAGTGCGTCCAGCTCGCCCGCATGGCCGCGGACATGGGAGCGGACGGCGTCTCCGTGCTGCAGCCGATGTTCCTGAAGCCGACGGAGGACGAGCTGTACCTCCATTTCAAAACCATCGCCGTGGCCGTCCCGGAGACGCCGGTGCTGCTGTACAACAACCCCGGGAGGACGGGGTACTCGCTCTCCGCGCCTCTTGTGGGGCGGCTCGCGACCGACGTGGACAACATCGTGGGCATCAAGGACTCCAGCGGCGACATGACGCTGACGAGCGAGTTCCTCCGGCTGACGAAGACGAAGGAGAAGGACTTCAAGGTCTTCGGGGGAAAGGACACGCTGATCTACGGCGCGCTCGCCCACGGTGCGGACGGCGCTGTCGCCACCATGGCGAACTTCTGTCCCGAGCTTGTGGTCTCAATCTACGAGAAGTACGTCGCGGGCGACCTGAAGGGGTCTCTTGAGGCGCAGTTCCGGCTGAATCCGGTGCGCCTCGCCATGGACCGGGCGAGCTTCCCCGTCGCCACGAAGGATATGGCGAAATTACTGGGGCTGGATGTCGGCGAGCCCTTCCGCCCGAACCTGAGCAGCGCGGGCGACGTGCTGGAGTTTATGAAAAAGAGAATGCAGCAGGGCGGACTGCTGCCGTAGCGTACAATATCTTCGCTAAGAAGATAAAGAGGGCGTATCCGCGGGAAATTGCGGGCACGCCCTCTGTGAACTCTCTTCCTGTTGCTGTCTGTTCAGACTTAACCTGCCCCTCCGCTCTACCGAAAATAAAAGACATCGAGGAAACTCTTTGAACGTTTTGCGAAAATCTCCGCGGGAGGGGGCGAGTTGTCATGTTCTGGCCAAAAAACAGGAGCCGGGCGGAGGAAACCTATACTGAAAATGCCATTCGCACCGCGTCGCGCGAGCAGCTCCTGCTGATTACCTACGACATAGGCATTCAGAGCTGCCTGGCCGCGGAGTCCGCTCTGTCGAACCATCTCTACGACGAGACGAACGAACACCTCAAGCGGGCGCAGAACGTCGTGAGGGAGCTGATGATCACGCTGCGCGTGAACAAGGATAATCCGGTCACGACGAACCTCATGCGCCTCTACGACTTCATGTACACAACGCTCATCAAGGCGAACACCGCGAAGGATCCGGAGAAGATCGCGGAGGTGCGCGCAATGCTCGAAGACCTGAAGGCGACCTGGGAAGAGAGCATCGTCAAGATAGCGGAGGAGTACGACGAAAGCAAGAAGAGCGAGTATCTGAACAACCTGCCCTCGGTGCAACGAAACGGCGACAGGTTTTCGGCCCGGGGGTAGAGGGGGGCGAAGTTCAAGCGAGATGGAAGCTCCGGAAAAGAATAGCAGCAACACGGTAGAAGCTGTTTATTTCTCTTCATTATAAGCAAGTTTCCCGACTTCCCGCAGTTCATTTTCTATGGTATGCTGTACCCCGTTCAAACTATTGACTGCGACAAAGGAGCTTTGCTGTGAGCACTTCACGTTCGACCTACAGGTCGCTTTTTGCCGACCCATCCTTCCCCTTGTTCATCATACTGACGGCGTCGTTTTTCCTGACGGTCTTCTTCAGGATTTCGGCTTCCGTAATTTTGCCGCTGGAAGGAGAACGGCTCGGCATGAGCGCGTCGCTGGTGGGGTTTATCTCCAGCGTCCATTTCTATGCGTACGCGCTGATGCAGCCTGTCTCCGGCATTCTGCACGACAGGTACGGCCCGGTGCGGGTGGTGACGTGCGGTCTGCTGCTCACCGCGGCTTCATGCCTTCTGCTGACGATTGTCCGGACGCCCTTCACGCTCGGCGTCTGGCGGCTGGTCTCCGGGTTCGGCGTCTCCCCCATGTACTCCGCGACGCTTGTCTTTTTGGCCTTCGCCTTCCCTGCGGAGCGGTACTGCTTCTACGCGGGGATCAACTTCGCCGTCTCCAGCCTGGGGGCGATTGTCTCGGTCGCGCCCCTCGGATTCGCGCTGGATACGTTCGGCATCCCCTCGACCTTCGCCATTCTCGCGGGAACGAGCTTTCTCATGGCAGTCTTTCTGGCGCGCAGGGCGAAGTCGGACCCCATGCGCAAGGCGGCGGGAGACGAGAAGAAGACGATCTCCTCCATTCTTCCGGGGATCGGGAGGGCGGTGCTCTTCATCTTCCGGAACCGGCGCGTGCGGTCGCTGATGATTGTCTGGGCCGTTTCCTCGGCGTCGTTGCTGAGCTTCCAGGGGCTCTGGGGCGTCTCCTGGTTTGCGGCGGCCTTCAATGCCTCGCCGGCGTCGGCCCGCTTCTGGAGTTCGCTGATCAGCGCGGGGATGATGGTCGGTCCTCTTATGATCGGAGGAGTTGTCCTCTCCCCGGAAAAGCTGCCTCTGCTTGTCCGCCGTGTAAGCTCGGTGAACGCGCTGGTCTGGTTTCTTCTGCTCGGAACGACCGTCTCCGGTCTTCCCATATGGTCGGGAGGAGCCGTGGCGCTGCTCCTCGGCGCCATCACGGGTTTGCGGGGAGTCTTCGCTCTTGCGGGGGTGACCGCCCTTGCCCCGGTTGGGGAGAAAGGGGTCGTTTTCGGCGCGATGAACATGATCGCCGTTCTCTCGGCGATTGTCTTCCAGTGGGGGACGGGGATCGTGATCAATCGCTTCCCGGCGGGACAGCCGGGCGTCTATACGGCGGAGGGCTATTTTGCTGCGTTCCTGCTCGTTTCGTGCGCGATGGCGGCCAGCCTGCTCGCACTGCGTTCGCTCGGGAAAGAACCGCTGAGACAGGAAGAATAAGCCGAAAGATCCGCCGCAACGCACACAAGTAAAGACGCAACAACACACATCGCGATCGCTCTCTTCATTGCGCGGAAAGTATTTCCACGCATATTAAAGCGATTCTCTGTCCTCGTGTTCCCCGATCTTCCGCACCACCCTGCACGGGTTGCCCGCGGCGAAGACGCCTTCGGGGATGTCCTTCGTCACGACGCTTCCGGCGCCGATGACGGAGCGGGAGCCGATCGTCGCACCGGGGCAGATGATCGCGCCCCCGCCGACCCAGACGTCCGATCCGATAAAGACGGGTTTTCCGAACTCCTTCCCCCGCCGCGCCTGCGCGTCCATCGGATGGGTCGCCGTGTAGATCTGCACTGCCGGGCCGAACATCGTGAAGTCGCCGATGCGCACTTCGCAGACGTCGAGGACGATGCAGTTGAAGTTGAAGTTGAAGTACACTTTGTCCCCCAGGTGAATGTGCACGCCGTAGTCGCAGTGGAAGGGGGGCTGCACGTTGACGCTCTCCCCGCCGCTCCCGAGGAGCTCCTGCAGGATAAGTTGCCGAAGCTTCTGTTCCGTCGCGCGCGATGCGTTCAGATCAAGGCACAGATCGCGCGCCCGAGCTCTCAAGCGCACAAGCTCGCGGTCGGATGGGTCGTACAGTTCGCCTGCGAGCATCTTTTCCCGTTCGGTCATTCGTGTTCACACTCCTCGTTTTCGGATCTCGTCCAGCACACGGCCGACGTCGCCTACGCATCAGCCTCCCGAAGGGTTCAGCTCCGCGCAACGGCATCCCGATGTCTTCTTCGCGGCCAGGATGCGTTCCAGGATCGTCGAGCGTCCGTTAATCAGAAGGTCGGCTTCGATATCGCTTCGTGTATAGTTGAAGCAGTAGCAGATTGTTTCCTTTTTCGTACCGTGCATCGCTGACCCTCCTTCTCTTCAATTCCGGAAAGATTCCCCTGCCCGTATCCCCTATTCTTCCTTCGGCAGCGCGAGCCCCCAGAGCGCGGCTTTCTCCTCGTCCTCCAGAGTCCAGATACGGCGGTGGAGTTCGCGGAGGCGATCCGTGTTCCTCAGCAGCGCCGTCTTCTCCTTGGCCGAGAGAGCATCCGGCCCGAGCTGGAGCGCCTTCTCCACGATGCGCTTTCTGGCCTCTTCCCGCAGAGGGGATGGTTTCTTCTTCCTGCGGGGGAGCTGCATCGCGATGTGGAGCGCGTGGGTGCGCGGCGCGACGGCGGCGCGCAGGAATCCCTGCTTCCGCGAATGCCCGAACGGCGAGTAGCGGGCGGGGCGCTCCAGGTTGTCCTCCAAGTCCTGGAGGATGGGCGGCAGCCTGACCTCCGACGGGACGAGGAAGAGCCCGATCTTTCTGAAGAACCTGCCGACCGAGGCCCTCCCCGTGAAGACGGAGATCGGGATGGAGAGCACGAAGGAGAAGATCATCGGCGAGATCCACCAGAAGAAGGACGGGATGATCCAGTAGACGACGCCGCCCCACGCGATGCCGAGGAGCGTGCCCCACCAGTGGGCGGCGAACGCCTCGCGCCACGTCGTTCCCCGGTCGTCCCGCGACTGCGTCCCCCACCCGATGCTCTTTCCGAGAAGCGTCGAGACGATGAAGAGGCTGTGGAAGATCATCCGGATTGGCGTGAGGATCATGGAGAGCACCACTTCGAGGAAGACGCTTATGTAGAGTCGTATCGGCCCCCCGTATGCGCGCGCGCGGAAGTCCTTGACGAGGATCGGCAGAGCGGAGAGGACCTTTGGCAGAAAGAGGAGCAGCACTGTCGATCCCAGCAGGGAGAGCGCCCAGTGCGGCCGCCAGACGGGCATGCTCGGCAGGAACTTGCGCAGGATGGGCATGTAGATCGGCTCGAAGAGCGCCTCGGAGACGGCCTGCGCGGAGTTGACGATGAGGAAGGTGAGCCACAGGAGCGCGGAGCCGTAGGTGAGGACGCCGTTCAGGAAGAGCGCGCGGTGCGCGGGGAAGAAGCCACGCGTAAAGATCAGCCGCATGTGCTGCAGATTGCCCTGGCACCAGCGCCGGTCGCGCTTCAGCTCGTCGAGAAGCGTCGGCGGCGTCTCTTCGTAGCTCCCCTCGATGTCGTAGGCGAGCCAGATGCCGTACCCGGCCCTGCACATCAGCGCCGACTCCACGAAGTCGTGGCTCAGGATGTCCCCGCTCAGCGCCCCCTTGCCCGGCAGGCGCGGGAGCTGGCAGTGCTTCATAAACGGTTCTACCCGGAGGATGGCGTTGTGCC
>Ga0334883_1004816_pt1 | contig 12527 bp, 11 predicted proteins | sample GraSluR1_MG_6_FD_207230 | JGI IMG/M metagenome (GOLD analysis project Ga0334883, IMG submission 207230) | Sludge microbial communities from methane-producing bioreactor in Wageningen University, Netherlands - Granular Sludge_09_05-R1 | ecosystem: Engineered > Bioreactor > Anaerobic >... | reverse complement strand
TTAAATATTCCAGAAGACAAAAAAGTTAAGCTTCTCATAACTATGGGATATCCCGCTTCTACAGAAATTCGCCCGAAGAAACGAAAAAAATTAGATGAAATCAGAAGTTATAATATATTTCAATAACTACTATCATTTAATATAATAGTGAGTTCTTGGTAAAAAAATGTTGATTCTATTTATTCATAATACTTAATAATTCCTTTGCTGCCTCAGTTGGGCCTTTTTGCTCATACCCTGGGATTCCTAACCTGGTTCTTAATTGTCCAACTTTAATTTTATTTTTGAATAGTTTGTCAAAGTATTTAGTAGCTATTTTATCGTGTAATTCTTTGTACTGAGAGGGTCCAAAAATATTAGCAAAATAACTTTGTACTAATCCTTTTTCTGTAGTTGTGCCTTTGGCTAACCTGGCCCCATTTCTGAAAACTGGAATTGCTTCTTCTACAGAAGAAAATTCTTCAAAGATCGGATGGTTTTCATCTATTTCTTCATAATTATTTGCATAAAGAAAATAATCTACTTTATACCCTTTCAATACTTCTTGTAAAGTGGTAATTGGAATTACCGCCCTAGCGTTTATTTTTTGAGGGCTCATAATAATAGAACGATCAATTACTCCAAAAGCATAACCTGGTTGCAAGTCATCCAATCTTACAAAAGCTCCTACTTCAGTGCCATAACTTATAATAACGCCTTCTTTGTTTATCTCTAAAGAACCCATATCATCATAAATAATTGTCATATCTCTTATATATTCTTTTGCTAAAACCCTGAAGGCTTCTAAAGATTCTGACTTACCAGTACCTGTATCTCCCATTATTACTAAATTAGCAGACTTACCATTTTTTAAGCATATTCTAACCATTGCTCCATGAATGGGCATTCTTCCTCTCTTCATCATCTCAATATTATGCAAAGTAAGCATCATCTTCTTAACATAACCGAAATATCCCATTTCATTTTTTGCTGGAATAGCTCCTACTAAAATTTTATTCTTTTCATCATCATAAAAAACTGTGGGTATTTCGCCAAATTTTGCTAATGAATCCTGGGGTAATCCAAAGAAATAAATAGCTTCTGGCTTTTTAAATAATTCTTCGTCATGGGCTAATTCAAAGAGGTTAGCCAATGCCGCTCCTAATCCGATAAATTTATTATGAAAAAATAGATAGATAATTAAATTGCCCACTTTTGCCGGGAAACAAAGCCAATGCTTCGGATTGATGCTAACATCATCTAAGGGATTAATCCCGACTTTTTTAAATTCGCCTTCCCTCTTATTCATTAAAGGATCTACAATGAGAGGAGGTTCAATTAAAACTTGTGTAATCAAAGGAATATCATTTACTATTTTTTTATACAATGAAGGAAGTTGATAATCAATATTTCTGGTTATAAAACCAACTTGAGAACCCGCAGGTATTTGACGGTATATTCTAGGGTGATCACCGGTTATGTTTTCACAAATATCGCGGTAGGTTTTTCTGACTAAATGATTAAGTTCTTCTATTGTCTCATTAAAGACTCGATATGGCTTTTCGCAGGATCTAACCTCTTCTCCTATTCCTTTGTCATATTTTATGAAAAACCTTTCGTAATTTCTCCAGAAGTCATATAGTCTTTCTACAAATTGATGAAAAAGATAGATATCTTTAAAGAGTATGCTGAATTTAAAATTAGCATTGTAATCTTCTTTGATGCTATTGTCTTTACATAATAAGAAAAAACTTTCTACAATAATTTTTTCCCAATCCTTTTCAGGGATGTCTCCGAAAATTGCCAGAAGAGGAGATTCTTTCTTTTTTAAATATTTAAGATATTTCTCAAGAATTTTTCTAAACAAGTTACTCTGAATCAATTCTTGAGTATCCTGACAAATTCCATTATTACTTTTGATTACAACTTGTTTGTCGTAGAAGTAAACCACCACCCGCATAGCGGGTGGCTTTAAGAGGCCTCTAAAAGAGGCCAAATTCTTTTTGTTCGTCCTCTTCTTGTCTTTCTTTGTCTTCCTGATACTGGACATACTTTCTAATCTTGGTTTCATCCAAACCGATGGTACTTACACAGTATCCTCTACTCCAGAAGTGGTTCCCCCAGTAGGGCTTCTTTTTTAGAATAGGAAAACTTTTGAATATTTTTATGGCTGTCTTCCCTTTTAACATTCCCATTACTTCAGATACCGATAGTCTGGGAGGAACAGAAATGATAAGATGGATATGATCGTCTTTGACATTCATCTCCAGGATTTCAATGTTCCTCCACTGGCAGAGCATCTTGAGTGTTTGTTCTACAAATTCAGCCAGTGCACCTTCTAGTATCCGGTATCTGTACTTGGGACACCATACGATATGATATTTGCATTGATAGATGGTATGGGATAATTTCTTCCATTTGGTCATATGTTAATCATACCATATTGAGGGTCCTACTGGTATAACCGTTTACCCATTACCACCTTCAAAGAAGGTGGTTTTTTAAGGATAAATAAAATTTAATTTAGTTTAGATAATATTTTCTTAAATCTAATCACTCCTTTCAATTCTTCCTTAAAAGAATTTTTGATTTTTTGTCTGTTATTAATCCTTAATTGACTTATAAGAAATTCTTTTATTTGAAGTTATTTTAAATTTTTATGTTTAATTAAGAATTTAAATTTTAAATATTATTATATTATATTGATTTTAAAAATTTATATTCTATTTCTTTTTCTTTTATATTTATATTATTAATTATAAGTACTGATTTCGAGTCGTTTTAACACTTTAGAATAAATAACTCAAGGCTGGAATTGATGCCTACGCTAACTTCGGCTTTGCCAAAGTCTATACCAACAAGAAAGCAGGTAGTGCCATTGACTTTGTCAAGACTAAAGTTATCCCGGTCTATGCTATGTTTAACATTCGGCTAGACCGTATCTTAACCGATAATGGCAAAGAGTATACCACTCACTGGGTAAATGCTAAACATGATTATGAGATGTTCCTGGCTTCCTGTGGTATTACTCATACTAAGATTAAGCCCAGGTGTCCTAAGAGTAATGGCATGGTAGAAAGATTTAACCGAACACTGTTAGAGGAATTCTACCAGATTGCAATGCTTAAGAAAGTCTATACCTCTTTAGAACAATTACAGGATGATCTGGACAAGTTCATCTACTATTACAATTTTAAAAGAACGAATCAGGGTTACCGGTTGCATGGTAAGATTCCTTACCAGAAATTTACCGATGGTAAGAGAAAATTAACTTTACCGGAACCCGGATAAATAGTATTCTATTTCTATAGGAAAGAACGGCAATGTGTAAACACATCATGAAATTATTACAATTTATTATAATATGATTTTATTGCGATATTTAATGTTTTTTTAATCCTAATGCGAGGGATTAATATATATTAACATAAAATATTTTTTGGTATTTTTTTAATTTATTATTAGATATTCTATTAATTTAAGTAATTTAAGTTTCACTTAGAACCTTGAAACACTGTTGATAGATCAGTATAAAGAGAGTATAAAAATATGTTCTCGCTGCAGATGAGATCTTTGTTATCCTATTAATGAGTTAATGAGGTTACTGAATCGATAGATTTCCGTTGTCAAAGAACAAATTTAGTGAAACCTTAGTTTATGTATTGCCACTAATACAATTGCCAAAAATATATAAAATAAATTATTTTTATATTTTTCTGAAATTTTTAATGCTTCTTTATGAGAATCATTGTTTCGTAATAATAATTTATTTAATTATATTAAATAATTAATATTCTGTCAAGAGTACGAATTGCCTTGTCTGTGTCAAATTTTTGTAGGTACTTTTTTCTGCTGCCAAAATGTTCCTGGTTTTGGATAGACCTACCTTACAGGTTAGAAAAGACTAAGATAGTTTAAATACACATCAAATACCCTCATTTTATTTAAGTTACAGTCATACATACTAATTCTACTTTCTTTGATTTTTACTATTTAATTACACTAGCTCTAATTGAGATAATTTTCTTAAAACACCTACCCAGGGTTTATCCTGATTCGGCCCATCTAAGGCCGGTATTCTGGCGGAAATCACAGGAGAAGAAGAAACTTCTTTGGTAAAAGAAGATGCTGATAAAGGTGCTTTTATCGGACTTACCTTGATAGGGTGATTCCTCTCTTTCTTCCACCAGGAGTCCCAGTTACCATTGAGAATCGTCTCTTTCACTTTCAGCAAGGCCAGGGCTCCGCGCTTGCTCCAGCTTTTGCCTTTTTTAAGACGGTTAGTAATGGCCAGTTTGACATTGGATTCAATCGCTCCGGTTTTGGCGATATCCTTGTCTTTAAGTTGTACCTGGTTAGTAATCCCCTGGCGGTTATTGGCAATATAGGTGTAGAACTCTGCCAAGAGTTTTTTATGTTTTGGTTCAGAAGAAGCTACCAAGAGATTGTCAATCTTTGCTAAGGCCTCATCAATCCGGTTGGACAAAAGTAAGCTTCTGATCAGCTTCTGCTGGGTCTTGTTGCCCGGCAGGGATTCCTGCAGGCGCTTGTTAAGATGGAAAGGACACAGGATATAGGTGGCATTGGGAAAGTAGTCCCGGATGCCGGTAGTTATCCAGCGGTCTCCATCTGCCCCGAAGTAGTGTTTTACAGATTGGGAAAGGGACATCTGCTCTTCGGCCTTCAGGCTAAAGTTATACATGAAATCTCTGCCGACTCCCAGGTAAACCATCTTCTCCTTCAGTCTTTGGGAAGGACCACTGTGATAACGGTTTTCTTTACCCGTATAGCCGATAGCGATCTTGGCCTCCAGCTTTTTCTCTTTTTCCGGCTTCTGTAACTTGATATAGGTGGCATCAGCCTCGGTATAGGCAACCTCAGGGGCTTCTTTTTCGGACAGATCAAGATTCTCCAGCTGCTGTAACCGTTTTTGCTCCTGTTTGATGATTAGATTGGCCTCAGATAGTATGGTCCTACGTATAGACTCATGGCTGCGGTTGTGACCGAGTAAAAGCTTTGTTTGGTTTACCACCTCCCGGTAGGAGGAAAGGGTAGCCAGTAAACATTCCATCATGGCCCGGGAGAGGCTGATACGCTGGTTTTTGATGGTAGAAAGAGCCTCATCTAACAGGTATCGGGCTTTACCGGTTTTCTCCAGGTAACGTGTACGTGAGATACTTACATCACCGAAACGGGTTAAGAATGTCTTGCTTCTCTTACCGGTGTTTTTCAGTTTTCCACGTCTTCTGTTCTTACGCAGGCAGCAATCAATATCAGACAGCACTTTGGCAAAGACTTTGCGGGCAATGGCCTGTATAATGTCAAAGATCAGATTCTCCAGGGTATCAAAGGTTAAATCCTTTAAGGGAATTTCTACCTTGACCTCTGGAAAAGTTATTGTTATCATATCAGTACTCATGGGTGTAGTCTTACCTCCTTTTTTATTAAAGGAATACTATGATGGGTATTTTTAGGTAAGTCTACACCTTTTTTATAGGTTAGGGCAAGTTTTTAAGGTATCTTCAAGTACCCCAGTAAATTTTACACTAACAATTGCCTTTGTCAATTAAAAATTAAAACTGCACACTTTTTTACATGATTTAAAGTTTAAAAGTGAACTCCTTGAAACTATAATCTAAAATTAAAAAGATGAGAGGTTTTAGGTTATGGTTCAGATACACAGGAAATTTAACAATGATCAGGTCAAAGATCTATTGAGGCGCTATCTAGAGAATAAGATAGAGAGAAAATACCTGCAGGAAATCCTGGGAATTAAAAAGAGAAGATTTTTTCACTTAGTCAAAGAATTCAAGAATGATCCTGAGGGATTTTCTATTTGCTATTCCCGTAACAAGCCAACCAGAAAGATCTCAATAGACCTGGAGAAAAACATCATCAAGGAACTAAGAATGGAAAAATCATTAATCGAAAATCCGGATACACCAGTAAAACATTACAATTACAGCTATATCAAAGACATCTTGGAACAGGATTACCGACAGAAGGTATCACTTCCCACCATTATTGACCAGGCCAGGCGAAATAATTGCTATTTCCCAAGAGCAAAGAGAAAAGGTTCATGATAGAGAGGTTTTGTCGAGTAGATGAGCCCCTCTCAACTTTAGGAACTGCTTTGTATTCCCTGTTTACTTCCCGTTTCCTAATAGAAGTGTCACAATATTCGTTCCATAGCCAATTGTTGGCTCACCCCTCCCAGAACCGTGCTGGCACAATTAATGCACACGGCTCCTCATATCATCTTAACACAAAAGCTAAGGTCAGGAGAATAGTCATAAATATGGACATAGATTTTCGGGTTGGGTAAGGGATAGCGTTTGAGGAATAGATTAAACTTCTCCCAATCAAAACTCTTCCTCTGGCTCCTTCTATTCATCCATTTAAATAACAGTTTTCCAACCTCACTTCTGAAATTGACCAGGGCTTTGGTATTGTCGGTTATTCCGTAATACCGATAATATCCCAACAGCTTTATGGCCAATTTTGCCATAACTGACTTTATCTCCTTATTCCTGCTCACCTTTAACCACCCCTTACAGCGCCTCAGGCTGGCTGAGAATTTCTTGCTGGCCGTCTTTCTCTTGATGCGGAAATGTCCTTTCTTGCTTTGCCCCACATAATGGGTGAAACCCAGGAAGTCAAAGGTGGGTTGTTTCGCTTTAGCTAGACTATCTCTTCCGAAAGGAATGACTCTGCTTTTCTCTTCGGCCAGTACCAGATTAAATTCTTTCAGTCTTTGCACTAGGTCTTGATAAAACTGCTGGGCTTTCTCTAGTGAGTGAAAGCAGCAGACAAGTCGAGTAGACCGAGGGAATTTCACCCTCAGCCCCTCACAGAACCGGACGTGAACCTCTCGGCTCATCCGGCTCCTATTATCCAGCCGTTGGCAATATTCCCATCTTCCAGTGTACAAACAGTTGTGGTTCATGTTTGGCTATCCTTCCCAGATAACGTTCTGCACGCCGTCTATGTCTGGTGAACTTCTTGTACTTCCTTCTTACCCAGTGAATTAAGGCCCTGTTGATGTGCCGAAGTACCTTATACATCTCGGATTTGTAAAAATGTCCGTAGTAGTTGACCCAACCCCTTATCACCGGATTAAACATGTGGGACAGGTCTTGCAATTCTTTATCCGGTTTTAAGTGCAACCGCCAGTTTCTGATGGCTTTACCCATATTTTTACAAGCCTTGTTACTAACTGCCGGGGTAAAGTTGATAAAGTGTTTTCCATATCTATTCTTTGACCTTCTGGGTCTAAAGGTATATCCCAGGAAATCAAATTTTGTGATGGAAAACTCTCCTTTCCGGTCATCATCCTGGCAGTAGATGATACGAGTTTTGTCCGGATGTAATGCTATTTTGCATTCGGCAAATCTCCGTTTCAGTTTCTTAAGCAAGTTCTCTGCTTCTGCTTTTGTTTTACAGTGTGCTATCCCGTCATCTGCATATCTTGCCCATGGGATTTGTGGAAAGTTGGCCTGCATCCACTTATCAAAGGCATAGTGCAGGAATAAATTAGCCAGAACAGGACTTATCACCCCACCTTGAGGTGTTCCTGCTGTCCTTTCTACCCTTTCTCCGTCTTTGGTCTGAAATGGTGCTTGCAACCATCTCTTGATGTAAAGTATGACCCATCGGCAATCTGTATGTCTTCTTACCGCCTTCATTAGCAGTTCATGATCGATATGGTCAAAGAGTCCTTTGATGTCATATTCCAAAACCCAATCATATCTCCAACATCTTTCTCTGGTGACCCGTACGGCATCTAGGGCCGATTTCCCAGGCCTATATCCGTATGAATCAGGATGAAAATAGGGTTCTACCTTTGGTTCAAAGTACATCTTTACGGTCATTTGTGCTATTCTGTCTGCCACCGTTGGTATTCCCAGTAGCCTTACTCCACCATCCCTCTTCGGTATTTCCACCGCTTTAACCGGTGGCGGAAAGTAGCTACCGGAGGACATCCTGTTCCATAACTGATATAGGTTATTCTTTAGGTTCTCTTCAAAATCTGCTAATGATTCTTCATCAATTCCGGCGGCACCTCTGTTTGCTTTCACTCTTTGGTAAGCTTTATATACCACTTGTTTTGAAATATCGAACGACTTTGTCTTGCTCATTTAGTTCCTCCCAAATGATTGGTTGACTAACGTTCAAAACTGGATAAGACAGCCTCTTCGCTCCACTTCCATTACAGAAGTATCAACACTACTACAGGCTGTTCCGCCCCTATACTCTGCATCGGTACTTTCCTCCTTGTGGGTCCTCCACTTGGATTTTTCCCTTAACATCAGAGTCGTAGGTTCCCACGTTCTGCCCAAAAGCCTATGCTATGTTCACGCCACCTTCATGCCGGCCACCGCCTGGACAGTAGGCAGGTATCCTCCAGGCTTATCCCAGGTTAACGACTCCCCCCTGGTTTTGATGACATCCCTACGCTTTCGACATTTTATCAGTGATTCACCTTTGTTCGTCTCCATAGCATCTACCTGACGAAATATTCTTTCGCCTTTTCCTTAACGCTCACTACCCGGGCTTTTGACCAGGGCAGCTTAAGGTGGTTTGAAACCTCCACCTGCATGGCGGTTCCGAGGGACCTTCCCTCATCTTTTGTGCAGCATGGCAGCATTGGTGCGCACTCAGGCGCACTTCCTGCGCCTTCGTGGCGCACAATCATCGGCATGACTGTCTGTTTTGGCAAAGATTAAGGTCTTGGGTATTTCTTTTCTATTGGGGAATATTTCTGTAAGCAGCTTGTCTTTAAAAGTTTTGATGATATTTCTAATCTGACTGGGATTGACCACACTTTTATCTAAATCATTGGAAGTATATTCCAGATCTTCATCCAGTTGGTCCCAGCGTTCTTCCCGGGTTAATTTATCTCTTATATCAATATATTCTTTGGCTTTAATTTTACTTCCCTGCTGGGTAATCTCGGTTTCAATCAGGTAAACATCATAACCCACATTGACTCCATCAATAACTGCCTGTTCATGGGAATACTCACTAACAACATTTTCCCGGAAGAAAGCATAAGTTCTCTTATCCGGTGTGGCAGTTAAGCCAATATAAAAAGCATCAAAATAATCCAGGACCTGTTTCCAGAGATTATAGATTGAGCGATGACATTCATCAATGACAATAAAATCAAAAAATTCAGGTGGATATTTTTCATTATAAACAACTTCTTCAGTAGGTTTGATTTGGATTATTTCATTTAAGGATGTTTCTTCCGCACTTTCGTCTAAATCCTGACCTTTTAAGATGGAATACATTCTTTGAATCGTACTGATGCAGACCTGACTGTCTTTGGAAATATATTTGGAATTCAGACGTTGAACATTGTATAATTCTGTGAAATTCCGGGGATCATCTACAGGAGAATAACCTATAAATTCCTGTTCTGCCTGTTCTCCTAAGTTTCTGGTATCGACAAGGAATAATATTCTTTTTGCCTGGGCATGTTTTAGCAGGCGGTAAATTGAGGTGATAGCTGTAAAAGTCTTACCGCTTCCGGTTGCCATTTGGATCAATGCCCTGGGACGATTTTCAGCAAAGGATTTTTCTAAATTTTTAATAGCGTTAACCTGGTAATCCCACAGGTTGCGTGGGTCTAATGGTGGAATCCTTGTAAGTCTATTACGGAGGGTATCATCCTGTTTTAGCCACTCAAGGAGAGTAACAGGCTGCTGAAAATTAAAGATAGGTCTTGATTGGTGAATTTTATCCTTGATGTCAGTAAACCTGGTTAGGATTCCGGTACTTTCATATCTAAATCGAAGGTTTTCTTTGTTGACACACCACTTTAGATGACTCTCGGCATATTTAGCGGTCTGGTCTTCATGAGAAGTAAGGTGGAGACCTTCTTCCGGTCTTTTGGCTTCGATTACGCCAACAGGTTTTTGGTTTATAAAAAGAATGTAATCTGCAGGGCCAGACTCTGTAGGATATTCTCTGACTGCAACCCCTAATCCAGCCGATAGGTTTATTTGATTTTTATCTTGAATGACCCAGCCTGCTTTTGTAAGATTTTTATCAATTTCCTGTCTGGCATTACCTTCCGGGGTAATATAAGCATTGTCATACATTTTTTCACTATACTTTCATATATTTTTTTCGTAAAAATATTTTAGTTCTGCATATCCTTTTCTATTTTAGTACATGGCTTGCTTCTATTCAAATCAAGCAAAAAAAAGAGAGTGTAAAAATTTCTGCGTTTCTTGTTGTGGCTGTTGTTGGTATTTTATTACTGGCTGAATGCTGCTTTCTGCATTTATAATATTTCTTCAACTTTAATCATTTTAGCAAATTAGAAATGTAAATTGCAAGAGAAGTAATATTAGTTTTCAGTTTACAGTTCTTGGTTTTCAGTGAAATAAATACTGTGAGTATAAATGAATGAGATTGCTTCGTCACTACGCTCCTCGCAATGACAGAGGGGGCACGCTCGGTTCTGGTTTTTTATTTTATAACCGATACTCTTTTATTATTTCTTCCCCCTCACCCTAGCCCTCTCCCTCCAAGGGGAGAGGGAATATTTGCCAGTCAAACGGTCTGTCAGTCAGTCGGTCTGCCAGTCAAAATACAGGAGATAAAATACAAAGAGGCAACTATAAGAAGTTCAGATCTTGAATTATTATTTTGGTTCATTCATTCTTATTTTATCTTCCAATATCCGCCTTTTGCAGGACCAATTCTTTCCAATATTCCTTTTTTCTTTAATTTTGAAATGTTCACCTCAATTTTTCTCTGAGAAATACCAATAACATCTGAAAGTTCTCTTGCTGATATATAAGGATTTTTTATCATATTTTTTATTATCGAATTTTGATTTTCTGTCAGATTTTTACCGACCTTTTCTCCGACCTTTTCTCCCAACTTTTTGGTTCTTGTAAAGGTCACGACAAAGAAATTATTATAAATAAATTCCACTGCTCCTTGACCATGTTCTTTAATAGAGTTTTTAATCCGATTGATCCCGGTTCCAATTTGTTCAATATAATCTGCCCTGTGTAACAAGGAAGCTATCACCGGATTTCTTACCACGCTTTTGGTCCCGAATTCTGCAGCAAAAAGTCCCGAAGGTAATCCCCCTGGATTTGATATTTCCACGCGGTCATCGAAGATTTCAATCATTACATTGGCACCTTTTTCAAAATAATCCCGATGGCAAACTGCATTTATAATAGCTTCCCTGAGTGCAATATCAGGTATTTCAGGTATTTCTTCACGCCGTAATTTTTCAATCTTGTATTCAAGGTTTGTATGCCTTTTAACAAACATGATCGCATCTTCAATATTTTGAATCATGTTTCCGTTAAAATCTTTTTTGTCCAGGATGTTCAATTTTTCTGTTCCTTTATAAAGAACACAAACTACCTTAGCTTGCAATAGTAAAAATTCGGTAGATTTCGTAAAGAACAATACACCGGCATTGGTAAATTTGCCATTATCCAATGTGCAGTCTAAATTCTTTAGTAAAAAGGTATGATTAATTGTAGGAGTTATGTTTGACAATTTGATAAATTGTATTAGCTTTTTTAAAAGATATCTCTACGGCAGATAAGAGCAAATCGTTCAAGTTCCAAATATTTTTATCAATATTGATAATTAATCTCCATTTGGCAATTATTAGTCCGCTTTCAGGCAAAAAAAGAGAGTTTAAAAATTTCTGCGTTTCTTGTTGTGACTTTTGTTGGTCTTTGGTGTTGGGTAAATATTTCTTTTTTATCTTTTTATTTCTTCAACTTTTATCATTTTAGCAAATTAGAAATGTAAATTGCAAGAGAAATAATAATAGTCTTCAGTTTACAGTTCTTAGTTTTCAGTGAAATAAATACTGTGAGTATAAATGGATGAGATTGCTTCGTCACTTTGCTCCTCGCAACGACAGGAAAGAAAATACCCCCTCACCCTAGCCCTCTCCCTCCAAGGGGCGAGGGAATATTTGCCAGTCAAACGGTCTTCCAGTCACTCGATCTGCCGGTCGAAATACAGGAGATAAAATACAAAGAGGCAACTATAAGAGGTTCAGGTCTTGAATTGTAATTTTAGTTTATTCATTATTATTTTATCTTCCAATAACCACCCTTTGCAGGACCAATTCTTTCTAATATTCCTTTTTCTTGCATTTTTTTAAGTTGATATTTAATCCCGTCTTCGGTTAAACCAATTATCTCTGCAAGTTTTTTCCGGCTTATTTCTGGATTTTCTTTAATTAACACTATAATTTTCTGGGTAGTTTTCTGGGTAGTTTTCTGGGTAGTTTTCTCCACAGTTTTCTGGGTAGTCGGGAATGTAATTTTGTAATAGTCAAAATCCCCATTAATGTCAGGCTCTATATCATAGTGTTGTTTCCAGCCATAAATCATTTTATGAAAACCACTGCCAATATTTTCCGCTAATCTCACAAACCTGAAAATTTTCGCAATAATCGGATTTCTTGGTAAAGAAAAATCTTCCTCTATGATATTTTCAATTTTCTTAGGAAGAGAACCGGGATTAAAAAATTCAATTCTATTTGTAAATAC
>Ga0334883_1004815_pt1 | contig 12529 bp, 12 predicted proteins | sample GraSluR1_MG_6_FD_207230 | JGI IMG/M metagenome (GOLD analysis project Ga0334883, IMG submission 207230) | Sludge microbial communities from methane-producing bioreactor in Wageningen University, Netherlands - Granular Sludge_09_05-R1 | ecosystem: Engineered > Bioreactor > Anaerobic >... | reverse complement strand
ACCGTCTTTGTTTTTGAAGTGCTTCAGTCTGACAAACATGGCATCTATATTATATCACTATACATAACTACAAGTCAAGCAATAACAAAGCTAAAAACAAACATACATGGCACCGCATTTCAAAAACTATTCCAGTATCTGCCACGAACTTATGCACCTTTCAGAACTTATTCCTTCTATTTATTCTCTTTTGCTGTCAAAGTTGAGTATGAAGAGGAATAGCCTCCTCATCTATATGCTCCCTGATTTGCTCGTTTCTTGTCCCCAAAAGAAAATATAGCTATCAGAATAACAATATAGTACTCCAATCAACCGATAAAACAAAACAGGAGACTGAGCTTTGCAGGAGGAATCCCGAGAAGTGCCGGGAGAATCTATGAAAGGCAGATTTGGCCAGTAGAAATCAGAAAACTTCGATCCAAGTTTGAAGAGTTACATTGAAGACCTACGAAACTGGAATTCTAAACACTGTGAGTATCATGTCATTGCCTGCATTTCTTGAGCAGATAGGTTCTCTTCCGCGTGATTCTTGTTTCGACTGTATCTAATCTTATTGAGGAGCTGTCAGTCAGCCATGAGCAGAGTGTGGTCAGCAGATGAATATTTTGGGATAGGATCCATTCTATGTCACGTATGAACGGACTGCAGCGAATTGTCGGTATGTACTAGTTCTCCAGCATTAGTTTAATTATGTCATCAAATTTCAGATCTGGCTGCCCATGTCTTGCATAATATGCATTGAACTTTGCAACTAGCCCTCCCAAGAAATCTCCCGTAACGGTTGCTAATATTCCTATATTGCTAACTTTGTTACTCTCCGGTGCAACCAGGTGTTCAAAGTCAACAAATCCCCCTTTGAAGCTTCTTTCCTTGTAGTCTGGGAGGAAGTAGAATCTATGATTTTCGCAAAGCCCTTTCTTAATCTTTTTGATACTCCCAGGGTTGCTCATTTCCGATGGATCAATTTCAAGCCGTTCCACTGCTAGCTCCTTTACATCCAAGAGCTGTGCAAGCAATGTCCTTGATGATTTTTTTCTCACGAGTGTACACATTGGCGTAAGGACAACGTATCGACCTGAATTGTACTCAACTATATCTCCAGTCAAAGAAATTTTGTGCGGAGAAGGAATAATGTATACATCAGAAGGATCAAATACCTCAGGCTTTCCACTGTCATCGAAAATGAACGCTGATTCAAGATGATTAAGAACCAATCGACAAGCCTTCTTTGTCAAGAACCCGGTGTTGTCTGGATTCTTCACCCAGAAATCAAATTTATCACCGATCTGCTCGTGAAATACTCCGGTTAACTTCTTTTCAAGCTCACCGTCTCTCTTGAAAACTCTTGTTAGATTTGTGGAGAATATATTACCAAGCTCCTTAATGATTTCGTTCATTCCTTTTTCACCTCGATTGTAGATCTTGTACAACCCATTGGTTTTTTCCTTCTCTTCATCTACTTTACCGGTGTATCCCGAATAGACAACAACTGGGATTCTGACTGAGTCTCTGAGGAACTTCAGAACTTCTACTCCTCCATCTTTATCGTCTTTGCCAAGATCCAGGTCAATTATCGCAGCATCGAAAGAGTTTGATAATAATTCCTCAAGTGCTTCACTTCTCTTTGAGACAATTTTGGGGGTAATTGATTGTTCTTCGTTGTCTTGATTAGCAATGTCGATTATTTGTAAGTATTGTTTGATCTGTTCCTTGTCATCCTCAACAATCAGCAAATCGAATTTGTTCATACACTCTCCTCCCTGGCAGATGGAAATTCCATGATGAAATGCGCGCCCTGATAGCTATACAATGCTTTTAGCTCTCCACCATTTCTTTTAGTTGCTTCGCCGGCTATCGGTAATCCCAGGCCGGTGCCGCCTTCAGTCTTTCTGGAGAATCCCGGTTCAAAGATAAGATCATTCTCAAGATAGGACTTCTCAATACCCGGTCCCGTGTCCTGGTAATCGACAACAATGCATTCCTCATCAGAAGAGACCTCTATTCTGATCTTTCTCTCTGTCGTTTTCGCACTGGAGATCCAGTAAATGCTGTTATCAATTAGATTCGAGATTGCCACAACAAAATCTTGTTTCCAGCCAAATATTCTAGGATCGTCTTCACAGTAAAGATCAACTGTTATATCATGGCTATTCAGCTCGTGATCATATACATTTACTGCTTTCCTTATCTGATCTTTGATCGAGAACCATGAATTTGACCTTCTACGTACCGCCAGAGGATCAAGCTTTGCAAAGAGCAGGCTAAGCAGATTTGCCTGCTCAGCCGCTGTATTAATAGTTTCCCTTAATAGCACAAGTTGTTCATTATCACCTTTTTCTACCTTCTGGATCTGTCTATCCATGATTATCGCTGCGTTCTTGAACCAGCTTACCGGTTTTCTTCCTTCATGCATTAACACCATTATTATCTTTCCCAGGGTTGCCTGCCCCTGGTAGAGCGCAATGATGTCTTCGATTCTTTTCACTGCCTGTAAACGATTTTCTTCGTCTCGATTTATATATTCGATTATCTTTCTTCTTGAGGATTCTAGCACTCCTGAAGTAGCAAGCTCTTTCTCAACAACAGATTTGAGTCCTTTGAAGTCAAATACTTCTTTAACAATTGAAGCTACCGGGCCTTTCATTGTGGGAATTCTCCCGCTTGTTCTCCGGAACTTGAATCTTCTGGATTCTAGTTCTCCAATGGACTCATGCACTATCCTCTTGAACTCCCTGTAGTTTTTGCTGTCCTTGAGTCCATCTCTCGAGCTTCTTTCGATCAGATCTGATTTGTCTTCTGGCTGAATAATTACGAAACCTGCAACTTGGTTAACTCCGATTCTCATGGAGGGATTCTGAACCCTTGACTTATCCATTTCAAGCCAATCATACTCGGGATCACCATAAGGTCTAATCCGGAAGTTGCCCCTGTAGATCGAAATACCACAAATATTGTTCAGAAGGCTTTTCATTTCGTTCTTGCCTTCAGACCACAAAGCAGTATTCCTAGAATGAGCCTTTGATATGAGATTCGATATTGCTTCGGGATCTCTGTCGAATACTCTGATGTCAATATCAATGTCGCCAAATCTGCATTCCTCAGAGATATTATAATCTTTCTCAATTAACTCTTCTGAACGCTTGTCCCCAACACTGTTTTCGTATATCAACTCTGCGAGACCTTTGCTGCTGACAGTTCCGTACAGTCTGTAATCGTAGAGATCCAAGAGTGGGAAAGGTTCCACCATTTTCTGCCCGTTCTTTCTCTCGCCAACTGTTTCATTGCCGTCTTTGTCGATTGTCGGAAAATCTCTGAAGATAAGTCTGACGTTGAAAACATCCCCGTTAGGTTCTTTGTTACCTGCATTGATTGGCAGAAGCAGCTTGCTGAGTTCTTTTGACATGATATCGATCTGATATGGGGTCCAGCTGTTTAATTTATGCGGCCCTCCTTCTATTTCGATTCTTGTACCTGAGCTGTTCTTTGATTTCTTGGTCTGAATGTCAATCTCTACTTCTTCAAGAAAGGTAACTCGATCAAAATCTGTCCAATCTATTGCTAGTGAAGTCTCATTGCCGTCTTCATCAACACTAGTAAGGAGCAACTGCTCTCCGAGAACAGATGCAGCATATCTACCTATTCCTTTGCTTCCCTGCATGGGGCGACCTCTAGGACTCTTTCTTCGATCAATTTTGTCACTTGTGGCAGGTACCATCCATTTACTAACAACAGTATCGAAACTCATTCCGTGACCATCATCTTCAACAACTAGTTTCAAGCATTCTTCACCGTTTCTGAAAAATGTGGAGAACGTTATATCCACTTTCTTGGCGTCTGCATCATAGGCATTCTTCACAAGTTCAATAATGGCGGCACAATCGTCTTTGATAAGGTCTTTGCCGATTGTTGATAATAGTCGAGAACTGGGTCTAAACTTGTGATTGCTCATATTGATCCCTCCTGGAAGGTGGTTTGGCATGGCAGCAATGCGATTTGAAAAGGCACTCGGCACATCTGGGACTCTTTGTGCAGATCGATGAGGCATAGTCCAGCAATCCGTAACTGTATTCAACGATCTTCTCATCATACCTAAATTCGTTGACAGTTTCTGCAAAGAGCCTTGTGCGTCTCAGTGAATCTTTTACATTAAGTCCAGCATATCTTCCTAGAAGCCTCAATACGTTAGAATCGATAATACCATCCGGAATTCCAAATCCGAAAACCCTTACTGCTGCTCTAATATACTGGCCGACCAATGGCAACTCTTCAAGTTCAGAAGAGTCTTTGGGAACTCTGCTTCGATTTCTCAATGTCTTCAAGGTTTCAAATAAAGCTTCTCTGCGCTTTGGTAGACCCAAAGAATTGAATGCTTTGGAACAGGCGTCCCAAAGGCACTTGTCAGACGGGAGTGATTCAACAGATGGCAATTTTTCTATGAATTCCATATAAGGTTTGATCACGTTCTTTGCCTTTGTTCTGATCAACATGTATTCCGATACCAGTACTCTGTAAGGAGTCCTCTCATTCCTCCAGGGATACTCTTTCCCGTTGACAAGCCACCAGTCAACAAGAATTCTGCCAAAATCGTATGCTCTTTGCGTCAACCTCATCCTTCCACGTAATGTTTTTCAAGAATTGTTGCAATAGACTCTGCAACAGCTTTTGCAAGAAGTGGTGGCACAGCATTTCCGATTAACCTGAACGATGAAGTAAGTAGGTTAGGAAAGATGAAGTCATCCGGAAACCCTTGAATTCTTGCTGCTTCTCGAACAGAAAGGGTCCTGTTTTGCTCGAAATCAGGATGAATATATGCAAGTGTATCCTTTGACATATGTGCAAGTATGGTTGGAGAAGGCTGATCCCATTTGAGACGTCGATACTTGTCTATAAAAATGTCGTCACGATAGGGTCGCATGTTTTTCGGAATATCCATGTAGTTTGACTTCACAAGTTTGAAGAGTTCTAGATCCCTTTCATTATGGCTTTTCGTTATATGGTTGAATATAGGAGTCCTGTGGTGCTTTCTCACTTTTCTTATATAACTCGACATAGGAATGTTCTCTGAATATGGCATGACCGAAGCCTTGCTAGCCGGTCCAATCTCGGGTAGGTCTCCAATTGCGTCCCTCAAAGTGAAAGAACTATCATTTGGTAAAGGCCATAGAAATTGTCCGATGTTCCTTACTGCTATCATGAAAAAGCGATTCCTGACTTGAGGAGTACCATGTTCGGAAGCTTCAAGAATTCTCTTGTATACTGAATAACCAAGCTTGTCCAACTCACTTTCTAACTTGCTGACCACTTCGTGATTCTCAATATTAGGCACATTTTCTATAAGTATTACGGATGGTTCCATAATTCTGGCAAATCTCACAAATTCCAGTGGGAGCTCAGTTCTAATGTCGCCTTTTCTTCCTAGACTTCGAAGTTTTCCAATTCCTGCTCTACTAAAGGCCTGACATGGTGGACCACCTGCAAGCACATCTACCTTCCTGTTTCTGACCAAATCTTTGAGTTCTGAATCAGAGACCTTCTCCAATTCCGATACAAGTACTTCTGTTTTTCTGAAATTCATCTTGTATGTTTCACATGCCTTTTGATCAGCATCTATTGCAAACAAACAACGGAATTTGCCAGTCAGCTCAAACCCAAGAGACAAGCCACCTGCGCCACAGAATAGATCCACAAAACTATGCTTTCTAAGTTGAATCATATCCGCATCTTCCTTATTGTAAATAGTTGCAATCACCCTAGAACCCTAAACAATATGACATTCATAGCTAGATTCTATCATCACTAGTGTCCAGTCCACTCTATTATTTTCTTTCTCGTTGACAGCCTTCCCCAATTTAGAAAGAAGTGGTACTAAGTTTTCTTGAAACACTTGCCCGTTACCACTACGATGATTCCCCACTTCGGGTTGTCTCACAGATTTAGAGCTAACAGCATTATTGGTACTATCGAGATATTGGTTCAACTTTGTCAATATCAAACTCGTAGAGCTTCGAACGGAAACTTGCGAATCTTCTGTTTTTCATCTTCAGCAATATCTTGCTGCTTTGCAAGTCTTGAATAATAGACCCTTGATCTGGAGTGTTGCTAGAAGCTTCGCCAGAAATAATTCTGAGCTTTCTGCCAGTGTCTGCTCTTGTTCCCACAATTGCTAAAGCTGGAAAGCCTGTGTCCTCTTGCACAATGTTCTCATGACTTTCATAGATAAACTCTATTTCCCTATCCATTCTATTTCCTCCTTACTCAGCATTAATCGTTATCATTCCCCCAAAAAAGAATAATCAAAAATCAGAAAGTCTTCTCTTCAATCCAACTACTAACCCGATAATAGCACACTCGGCGGTCTATCTATCCCTGCATATTCTCATCGGTTAATGCTTCGGCTTCTCAGAGGCGAGAATGATAGTATCTCCGGATTTGTGGAAGTATTTTATCACACCTTCATCACCGTTGATTCTCACGAGACCATCTGTCCATTTCTTGCGAGCTGTTGCTTCCTCATAAACACGATATCTCCGTCCAAGAGTTTCGGATACATACTGTACCCCTTAACCGCCAGGGTGAAATCAACCGACTTGGTCTCATCTATCATCATATGTCCGATAACGTCATCTTCCGCCGGGACTCCATTACCGGCCGAGACTTGGCCGAGGACGGGGATCCGCTTCTGAGATTTGAGATTTCCATTTGAAACCTCACCCTTGAGATTGCTTGAGGGGTTATCAACAAGGCCTAGGGGTAATCAGTAGAGACCCCAAGTACAGGAGAGATTCTCTGCAAAACAGCTCCTTCAGGGGTTCGCTTTCTTGATAAGCAAATGGAAAGAGTTGATCAGATCTTTCGAAGAAATGGGATTTCTCTTGCAAGCTTTGGAAGTCAGACATCTTCTTAGGTTTCGAAGTGAAATTCTGAAAGAGAGCAGAAAGCCTCCCATTTGGGAGGCTTTCATTCCTTCTGTGAGACTATCGGGTTGTTTCAACCATGCTGTATTGACATTGGCTTTAACAGAGTCTCACAAACTACTTCGCTGTAATGTTTCTTTTGGTCGGGGCGACTGGACTTGAACCAGCGACCTTCTGCGCCCCATGCAGACACGCTTCCAACTGCGCCACGCCCCGTACTGGAAGATTCTATCACAATCTGAGAGCTCTTTCAAGAGCTAAAGAGGCTCAGGAGTGACTCTTCCGTCGTTATCCAACTGTAAGGATTTCTATTTGACTTCGAAAGTTATGTAATCCAGTTCCTTACCGTTATTGTCGGTATCGTGAAGTCTGAAATCATATAGTCCGGGCTTTGTTGGAGCTTTGAAAAGTAATTCTCCCTCTGTTCTTCCGTTTAAATATGAGAACGCGAGATCGTGTTTATCGTTCTCGGCCTCGCTCCCGTGTGGAATCTCGGAAGGGACTATACCTATCCAGGCATTTGATGCAAGTCCGGTCGTGCCAAAGAATCGGACTCTAATCTCTTCGCCCGGACTGAAGAGAAATTTCTCAAGAGACATATTTAGAGAACTCAAAGGTCTCTCTTCTTCTACTTTGTACAGGATGCTTTCGATTTCCTCAAACGAGTACTCTATAACAGTGCCGTCTTTCAGCGTTATTATCAATTTGGCAGATGCATAAGCTAATGTGCATACGACTAGTGCAAGCAATAAAAAAACCAGTCTCTTCACAGAATCACCTCCGATATAATTATAGAACGGACATACCTCGTTTCGGATGGTCCGAGCGGCACAGTGCTAGAATTTCTCAAGGAGGTGTTCTCTGTGGAGCTATCAACCATACTGGCTATTGTGTCAGTTTCGCTCTTACTTCTCGGCCTGGTATCGACAATCTACCTGATGATACTCTTGTCCAAACTTTAGGTGAAACGCTGGTCTTTGTTTGGCGAAGGAGCGTGCGCACAGCTAGATGCAATGCTATAATATATGTAATATGACTATATAGGAGGAGTTTACGATGAAGATCGCCATACCGATAATAGATAACGAAGGTCTGGAATCGAGCATTTCTGAACATTTCGGTCATGCTCCATATTTTGCTTTTGTTGTTGCCGAAAACAGAGAGATAGTATCCCATGAGATCGAAGCAAATCCCTTTGAAGATCACCAGCCCGGTCAGATACCCGAATACGTGAAGAGCCGTGGCGCCGACGTTATAATAACTAGAGGAATGGGAGGCAGGGCAAAGCAGTTCTTTGACTCGCTAGGTGTTCAGGCTTTTACGGGGGCAGATGGGACTGTCAGAGAGATAGTGGAGGCATACCTCAAGGGTTCTCTGCAGAGTAAGGACTACGAGCCTTTAGACCGTGGCCAGCATCATCACGGCTAGGCCAAGAGAATGTCGCAAGAGATTCTCCAAAGGTCTTTTGGAAGAAGATTAGCCGGTGTAGATTATACCGACCGAGTGGGAACCTATGCCGTCATCTTCGACGGGGAGGGAAGGATAGCAGTGGTGCAGACCTCGACAGGTTACTTTCTTCCCGGTGGCGGGATAGAAAGAAATGAGACCCATGCAGAGTGCATAAGGAGAGAGTGCCTTGAAGAGACCGGTCTGGCAGTCAAGCCCGACGTTTTTGTTTGTAAGACCGACAAATATCTCTGGTCGGACACACTGAATTACTACATGCATGGTATAAGCTACTTCTACCTGTGTAAAATCGCTGGTTCCGTAGAGGCTCCTGTCGAGGCCGATCACGAACTCTTGTGGTTGACTCCTGAGGAGTGTGTCGAAAGGCTATTCCCTGAACATCAGTTTTGGGCAGTAGAACAGGCAATCATAATCGCTTCGGGAGGTTTGAGAGCATGAGAGGACAGAGAATGGGCATGGGAAGACCCTGGATAGAGCTTTATCTATTGCTGCTTATAGCCGAAAAGCCCGCTCACGGCTATGAACTATCGGCCAGGCTCGACGATTTCGAAGTACCGGTCTTTGGTGTCGGTCAGATGGGAAATCTATACAGAGTTCTCTCTAATCTTGAAGAGATGGGACTTATAATCTCTGAATGGGACACTGAAGAGACCGGTCCGGCAAGAAAGATCTACAAGATAACGACTCCCGGCCTCGAATATCTAAAGAACGCGGAGATAAGAATAAGACGGTTCAGAGAGAACATCGATAGTTTTCTCAAAAGACTGGACGGACTGAAGAGAACTTGACGGGACAGATCACTCGCCGGCGATAACTAGATTGAGTTTTTTGCATAGTTTATTAGCTATTTCTCTATCCAGCAAGTAATCGGTTATCAAGCAGTCGATTTCTGCAAGGTCCACCGATTTGAAGGAGGCGGTTTTCTGGAATTTGCTTGAATCACAGACAACAATTACCTGTCTGGATGAACTCACCATTGCTCTGTTCAAGAAGGCGCTTGATTCATCGACAGCAAAAACCCCTCGCTCAATATCTACAGAATTGGCACCTATGAAGACCTTGTCGACCATAAGGGTTCTAAGGTATTCGATTGCGACAAGACCGATAGTCGACATGTTATGCCAATCGAGATTTCCGCCGAGAAGAGTTACTTTTGGATCTAGACATTCAGCAGTCTCTTGAGCGATCGCAATGCTATTGGTTATTATTCGAACATGTTGTTCGTTTTTTGCCAACTGTTTTGCGATCTGCAGAGTCGTGGTACCGGCATCCAGTATTATCGTATCACCTTCTCGCAAGTAATCCAGAGCTTTTTTGGCAATCTTCTGCTTTTCTTCATTATGTAGACTACTCCTTCTGTTAAAAGAAATCTCGAATCTCCTTTTGCTACTTATTATCGCCCCACCATGATAGCGCTCAAGAAGACCATCTTCTTCAAGCTCTGCAAGGTCTCTGCGTATTGTGGCGTGAGAAGTCTCGACAAGTTCGCAAAGTTCATTAACGCCTATGCTCGAGTTGCTCGCTATAAGTTTCAGTATCTTTTCGTGTCTTTCTAACTTTTTCATTCGCAGACTCCCGCTGGTGTATTTAACTCATGATAACACGACCGACTATTGAGTACGCAATCCACATACTCTCACGATACCGTTCTCTGTTCAATTGTAAGAATTAGGAGCGTTTTTCGGCTCCTACTTATCTTTTTCTCTTTCTTACTACCAGATCCTATTATTGATCTATTTTGATCGATAAATTATAATACGATCATAAACAATCAAAAATGATATTCTTGACGTATTGGAGTGGTGTTTGTGAAGCGTGGAAGTCTGGAGATACTTAGTCGTTTCTTTTCTTTCGGTTTCGGTTTGAACGAGGAAAGAGGAACAGCAGGTTCTTCGCTGATGGCTCTGCTTAATGAAGGAATAACGGCATTCAATATTTCGGCCAGAAATGTAGTGGATCCACGTGGCCTGCTAAGTCTTCTTGATTTCGTTAGGGAACGCTCCAACCTTCTCCCGTTCATAATGTCTGATGAAGAAGGAGGACCGGTAAAGCGTCTGGTGCCAGGCTTTACGAGAGGGATAAGTCATATGGGGCTTGCGAGTACAGGTGATCTGTCTCTAGTTGGCGAAATGGCGCGTTGTATGGCCGGTGAAGCTAAAGAAGTCGGAGTAAATGTCTTCTTTAGTCCCGTACTCGACTGCAACATCGATACTGCCAATCCAATCATCGGAATCAGATCTTTCTCTGCCGATCCTTACGAGGTAATCCGTTTCGGAGCTGAGTTTTGCATCGGTATCCATTCAGCTGGCGTTCTAACGACGGGCAAGCATTTCCCCGGCCATGGAGCCACCCGCGAGGATTCACACTTGTGTTTGCCCATTGTGGACATTTCTGAAAGGATCTTCCGAGAAGTTCACCTTCGCCCCTTTGGAAATCTGATTGAAGAAGGTCATCTTGATTTTCTGATGACTGCACACATTGTATATCCTTCAATTGATGAAAAACCGGCAACACTTTCCGAGAAGATATTAACATCCATCGCAAGGGAAGAGCTTGGCTTCAACGGCGTTATCATCACCGACTGTCTGGAAATGGATTCAATGAATAGAGTCTATGGAATTGAACGAGCTACGGTCGAAGCCTTCAAAGCAGGTGCAGACATGATTCTTATTAGTCATACTCCGGAACTCCAAAGAAGAGCTTATATAGCTTTGAAGGGGGCTGTTGAAGACGGAACGATCCCCTTACAGCGTGTGAAAGAGAGCCTCTTCAGGGTTGAGCAGGCCAGAGAGAAACTTCCCCATCCGGAGGAACGCGTTCACTCACCATCAGTACTTTCCAAGCCAGATGTCCTTCTACAGAAGAAACTGGCTGAAAAGAGCTTGACCATCAGACGGAATAATGGTGCAATCCCTATTGAAAAGCATTCCGCTATAGTTGTGGTTGAACTGACCCCTACAGTAACAGGGCTAAACGAAGTCGAGATCTCTAACTCGGAAACAAGGAAGATTTTTTCGACTTTCTTCAATGTCGAGCGATTCTACACACTCGGTTACAGCACATCAGCTGAAGAAATCCTTGCACCGGAGAAGCAATCCAATTCGAACATTCCAATAGTGGTGTTAACGGCTTCGAGAGGCTCAGAGCAAATGAAGCCGCTGAGAAAGATTCTCGAAAAACTTGCCCACAAAGGTAGAAAATCGATTCTCATATCGGGTAGAGATCCTTACGACGCAGACAATATGGAGTTTTTTGGCGCGACACTGGCAACATTCGGATTGCTCCCCGAGTCGATTAGAGCTGCCTGTATGGCAATTTGTGGGGAGTTTGGATGAATATACTGCTGATTTCGGAAGAAGGAAGATCTAAGGAAGCGTTGCTCAACATGTTCAGCGATAGTGGTTTCTATATAACACAGACGATGGATGAAGAGTTCGATATGGACCGATTCGCCCTCATAGTGATTGGGGCCGGTAGGGCAACGACTTTCGGTTCGCAGCTGGGAAGTAGGCTGCTGAGAAAAATGGAAGAGTTCGTTTTCAATGGCGGAAGATATCTTGGAATCTGTGCGGGCTCATACCTGGCTCTACAGCCTTATAACAGAGAGACTTGTGGCTTAAGCTTGTCGCATAGACATGTGGTGGATTTGCAGAACTGGGACAGAGGCTGTGGGGAAGTTCGAATAACTTGGAAAGAAGACAAGTATTCGGTTAGATATGAAAACGGACCGATTTTCGCCGATGCGCAGTCAACGCTGGAAAGGGTTGTAGCTACTTATGACGATGGATTCGACGGAGTCATGGTCAACGGGATCGCCGCAATTGAAGGCCAATTTGGATTGGGCCGCTACTTTCTTTTCGGGTTTCACCCCGAACTCAATGAGAAAACAAGGTTCATGGTCGACGAAGCAATAGAGTTTCTTTTCCCAAAGGAGTGACAGCCATGTGGAGACAGTATTTTTCCAGGCTCGGGAAAATCCTGGAGACGGTAGAGAATAACGAAGGTCCAAAGATAGAGAAAGCGGCGCAGCTGATTTTCCAAGCTCTTCGCAGAGGTCGATTAGTGTATGTCTTTGGCACCGGACACTCCCATATTCTTGCCGAAGAAATGTTCTATCGAGCAGGAGGTCTTGTTTCTATCTACCCGAT
>Ga0334883_1004808_pt1 | contig 12545 bp, 11 predicted proteins | sample GraSluR1_MG_6_FD_207230 | JGI IMG/M metagenome (GOLD analysis project Ga0334883, IMG submission 207230) | Sludge microbial communities from methane-producing bioreactor in Wageningen University, Netherlands - Granular Sludge_09_05-R1 | ecosystem: Engineered > Bioreactor > Anaerobic >... | reverse complement strand
TAGGCAATGCTTTATTGCCTGCACATCGCTGGACGGGAATTTGGGCGTTGGGGGAGAAGTGAAGCTCCACGCGCGCAATGGTTCGGTGTTTGGCTTGCTGAAAAGTCTGCAGCAGGAATGGCCGCAGTTTTTCTGCCGTGCGATCGACTTCGCTCCTGCACTTTCAACAGAACAACGCATCATATCCCTGTTGGCGGAACTGCAAGACCCGCAAAAAGGGCTGGTAGAGGTGGGCATTGACCAGGCAGGACGCTGGACCATTCAGTGGCAGGAGGAAATGACTTGAGCGAATCAGGTATCAACAAAGATTCGGTGCTGCTGTTCACCGGCGGCGCTAAAGGCATCACTGCCCGCTGTGCCCTGGCACTTGCTCAGCAATTGCCGTGTACGTACCTGCTGATGGGCCGCAGCCAGCTAAAGGATGAGCCTGAGTGGGCAGATGGCATAGACGGAGAAGCGCCATTGAAACAAGCTGCGGTTGAGATGCTGCGCATAGCCGGCGAACAACCTGCACCGCAGGCAGTTGAACGCTTATACCAACAGGTCATTGGCAGCCGTGAAATCAGACACACCCTATCCCAACTGCGTTCCTACGGTGCTACCGCTGATTATCTTGTTGCCGATGTAACTGACTGTGAAACAGTGCAGGCCCAAATCCAGGCGGCACAAAGGCAGTATGGCCTCATCAGCGGGTTGATTCATGGCGCCGGCCGTTTGGCTGACAAACGCATCGAGCGCAAAACCTTGCAGGATTTCCAGGCCGTTTATGACACCAAGGTGGCGGGGTTGGAAAATGTAATGAGCAGCCTTGATCCTGCCAATTTGCGCTTGCTGGTCTTGTTTTCCTCGGTGGCTGGGGCTTTTGGCAATCTGGGGCAGACGGATTACGCCATGGCGAATGAGTCATTGAACAAATTCTCCCATCAATTCCAGCACCAATACCCACACTGCCGGGTGCTCTCGCTCAACTGGGGTCCCTGGGAGAGCGGCATGGTGAAGGCGGAATTAAAAAAGGCATTCTCCGCCCGCGGCATCGAGTTGATCTCGGAAGAGGAAGGCGCTGCCCTGTTCACCCGGGAAGTATTGGCGAAAAAAAAACCACCTTCGCCGCAAATCGTCATCGGCAGCGCCATTGACCTCAAACCAGTTCCGATCACCCTGACCCCCGGCGCCAGCTGGCAGGTCAAGCGTAACCTTGATCCACAACAGAATCCGTTCCTGTTCGATCATCAGATCGGAGAGAATCGTGTACTGCCAGCCACCTGTGGGGCTGCCTGGATGGCAGACACCTGTGAGCAGCTATTTCATGGGTACCATTTCTTCGAGATGACCGATTTTCGGGTGTTGAAAGGGGTGGTCTTTGCCGATGACCAGCCTCAGAAACACGAGGTCAGAGTGCAGGCTATGGAATCAAGGACTGCGGATGGTTTACGCCTGGCAGTAGAGATCTTCAGCAGCGGTGCCCAGAGCTTTCGCCATTACAGGGCGCAGGTAGGTTTGTGTCAGCAGATCCCAGAGGTTCCTGAACCAACCGAAAGTTCGCCGTCATTCTCCCCTGAAGACTACCAACGCGCCCAGCAAGCCTATCAAACCCGGCGTCTCTTCCATGGCCCCGCTTTTCGGGGATTGCAGGCATTGGGGGCGCTGAAAGATGATGGCTTTCAGGCGTTGGTTAACCTGGCAGGCTTTGAACAGCACAAACAAGGCCAGTTTTTGGTGCGCGCCACCCATCCCTTCCTGAATGATGTGGTACTGCAAAGCATGCTGTTATGGACGTTGGATATAACAGGGACCGCCTGTCTTCCGGCTGGCATCCAGCGCCTGCGCCAGTACCAGAAACTTCGTTTTGACCAGGATTATTCCATCGACACCCATGTGCGTGAATATACCAGCAGCAGCATCATTGCTGATGCGTTCGTTTACGATCATCATGGCCGGCTGTGTTTACGCGCTGAGGGGGTTGAGGGCACCCTCAGTACGGCCCTGCTGCCCCTGTTCGAAAAATCACACACATCGCTGGATTTAGGTGCATGAAACCGTACCATTGTAAAAGGGCTATCCTCAATAATACTTGTTGTTCTGTTGAAGGTGCCAAACCATGACCGTATGGATGCAATTGAAGGCAGTTCACTATAGTCTGGGTGGGGTTAACAGTGATACCGTTTTTGAGGAACACCTGTTTCGTGGCACTGACCTGGCAGCACTCTGCAAACATACAGCAGGCGTTGATAACCGCTGGAAAACCTATGATCTTGCCAACACGGCATGGTTGTCAGATGAGGCATTTTTCCACCTGTCATACGCGGGATTGCAGCAGGCAAAGGTCAATGTGGTGGCAGCTGGCCCGTCCTGGTTGTGGCGTGCGCTCCAACAGGCTGAACGAACCGTCCTCAAAGAAGGATTCGAGCAATGCTTGATTGCTGCAGCGCAAGAAAGCAACTGGCTGTTGTTCCTGGTCAGCCCTCAGGCCGCGGGTAATGGCGGCTCCATTATGATTCAGGCAGCTCCGTTAAAAATGACTGCCTGGCAGCGGCGTGAAATCTATCAGCAAAGCGGGCGTATTGAATTTTTCAGTGACTCCTCCCAGGACGATGATGTTGAAAGATCAATTGGTTCGGTGACGTCAGATAGCAATCCCTTCGCGCATGCCTGCCCGTTCTCTGAAATGGTTCAGGCATTTCGCTCGATCTTCGGTCTGAAACGCCGCATGCACTATGCCTATGGGCAGGCAGAGGAAGCAAACGCGGATACACCGCGACACAGATCAGCTATGCCATGGTTTACCGACAAAAATCAGCCATTTCGTCAGGCAGTATTAGCCTCGCCATTCGCTGCTGGTGAACCGCTGGTCATCCTGCGCGAATCCAAACTTGCCGTGACACCAATACTGCATCAATGTGAAGGCGATAACTCACTGTGGGTGATCACTGGCAATATGCCGGAATCTTTGTTGGCGGCTTTGCAGGCAGCACAATATAATTCTCCGTCGTCAATGCCGGTATCAGCTGTGCCTCCGGCGACATACCGGGTGTGTCTTATGGCTGCCAATCCCGCGACTTTTGAGCAGGAAAAAGATAAGGCATGTCAGGGCGTCAGTTCGGCGGTGGAGAACGGTAAGGAATGGCAATCATTGAACGGCAGCTATTTCACCCCGAACCCCCTGGGAGCAGATGCGCCCATTGCCCTGGTGTATCCGGGGGCCTTCAACTCGTATCCAGGGATGGGCGGTGACCTGTTGCGCCATTTCCCCTTCTTGCATACCTGGTTGGAAGAGCACAACGAAGATGCCGCAGATACCTACCAGGCTGATCTGATCTTTCCCCCTTCTGAAACAAACCCAGAACAAGCCCAACAAGCCTTGCTGGACCGACCTTTGAGCATGTTGTTTTCAGGGACAGCCGTGGCGGGGTTATACACCCATTTGCTATCCTGGGGATTTGGCCTGCAGGCGCAGGCAGCCCTGGGTTACAGCATGGGTGAGACCAGCATGTTCTTTGCCAGCGGTTTCTGGCAGCACAGCACGGTGATGAAAAATGAGATCAGCCAACTGCCCCTGTATCATGACCGCCTGGCAGGCAGGCTGGAAGCTGTGCGCACTTCTTGGCAGCGGGTAGGATATTCTGCAGCAGACGATGGCACCCCAATCTGGGATAACTACCTTTTGATGACCACCCCGGAAAAAGCCCTGGAAGCCGTAGCAACAGAACCATTGGTGTACCTGACGCATATCAATACCCCACGCCAGGTTATCATCGGTGGTGAACCATCCGCCTGCAAGCGTGTCGTGGCAATCCTGCGCTGTATGAGTCTGCCGATGCCCTATCACTATCCCATGCACTGCCAGGCAATTAGTTCGGAATATGAATCTTTGCGCGACCTACACCTGCAACCGCTGCCCATGCACAATACGATGCGTTATTACAGCGTTTTTGAACAGGCTCCCTTCATCCTGGAGAGTACCCAGATCGCTGAAGCCATCGCAGGCGGATTGATCAACCGGGTCGATTTCCCCGGGTTGATCGAACGGGTTTATGCCGATGGGGTACGCATCTTCATTGAAGTTGGGGCACGCCAAAATAGCAGCAAATGGATCGATAATATCCTCAAAGGACGCGAGTGTTGCGTCCTGGCGGTGAACCAGGAACAAGTACCGGATCACATCACCTTACTGCGGGCACTGGCACGATTAATCAGCCATGGCGTCACCTTGGATCTACGCCTGTTGAACAATCATTTGCACCTTGTTGCCACAGAGAACTACCCGGACAAAGCGGTTGAAGCGAGAAAGGAAACTGTGCAATGACAATATTGGAAAATATGACAGAAACCAGCAAACGGAATATATTACCGCTGTGCTGGCAGGGAAGATACAGCAGCTTACAGCCTGTCACCGCATTGCCGCAGCTTTTACGCCAGATTGGACAACCAATCCTGGCGGTTCAAGCCAGCAGCGGCAGAATTGGCTTCACGACTGACCTGTCATTCCTGGCCGCGGGTGGTGAAAACGATGCCAATGTGCTGGCATTGCTGCCTCCTACCGCTATCGAGGTTTTTGGTGATCCCACTTTTCTGCAGGATTATGGCTTACGCGCCGCTTACTATGCCGGCGCCATGGCAAACGGCATCGCCTCTGCCGAGATGGTCATTGCGCTTGGAAAAGCTGGTTTGATGGGTTCTTTTGGAGCGGGTGGGTTGAGCCCGGCACGTATCGAATCCGCGATCCAGCAAGTGCAGGCAGCCCTGCCGCAGGGACCGTATGCCTTTAACTTGCTTCATAATCCCTATGAACCTTCTATCGAACGCGCGACGGTCGAACTGTATCTGCGTTACGAGATCCCAGTAGTTGAAGCGGCGGCTTATATCCAGCCCTCCGATAGCCTCGTTCGTTACCGCGCAGCTGGATTGAGCCGTGGATTGAATGGCGAGGTCATTATCGGCAACCGCGTGATCGCCAAGGTATCACGCCGTGAAGTTGCCCACAAATTCATCAGCCCGGCCCCCGAAAAGGCCCTCGGTCGCCTGTTGGCAGAAGGCTTGATCAGCCCGGAGCAAGCAGAACTGGCAGCTCTGGTACCGCTGGCAGATGATCTGAGCGTGGAAGCCGATTCAGGCGGCCACACTGACAACCGGCCTTTGGTCTGCCTGCTGCCCAGCATGATCGCCCTGCGCAATGAGCTTCAGGCCCAGTATCAATATCAGCAGCCGGTGCGGGTCGGCATTGGCGGTGGTATCAGCACCCCCGAATCTGTGCTGGCGGCTTTCCAAATGGGTGCAGCCTATGTGTTCACCGGCTCTATCAACCATGCCAGTGTAGAAGCTGCCACATCTGCCTTTACCAAGCAGCAACTGGCTCTGGCTGCCTTGACCGATGTGACCATGGCGCCCTCTGCTGACATGTTTGAAATGGGCGTAAATGTGCAGGTGTTGAAGCGCGGCACCATGTATGCCATGCGGGCACGCAAGTTGTATGAACTCTACACCCGATATAACAGCATCGATGAACTGCCCAGTAAAGAGCGTGAATCACTGGAGAGACATATCTTCAAGCGTAGCCTGGATGATGTCTGGGCGGAGACCCAGACCTTTTTCCAGCAGCGTGATCCTACCCAGATTGAGAAAGCCATGCAGGATAGCCATAAGCAGATGGCATTGGTATTCCGCTGGTATTTGGGGTTGGCTTCGCGCTGGTCGTGCAGTGGTGAACCCGGACGCGAAAGTGATTATCAGGTGTGGTGCGGACCGGCGATGGGCTCCTTTAATGACTGGGTGCGCGGCAGTGAGTTGGAACCATTGGAAAATCGCGGGGTGGTGCGCATGGCTGATGCGCTGCTGCAGGGTTGTGCCTACCGTTACCGGCTGCAGAACCTGCGGGCGCAGGGGATTGTGCTGGACAGTGAATTTGATGTCTACCGCCCCTGATCGTTTGCAAGACTGGAACGTCTCCTGGTTGGGAGAACTGGCACCGGATGAAGTCCATCTTTATTTATGCAGCCTTGATTGGGAGCAAGCCTCCCTTGACTGGGCTGAAGGTGTATTGTCAGCCGCAGAAAAGGCAAGGGCAGTGCGGCTGGTAGACCCTGTCAGACGCAGCCGTTTCACCGCAGCACGCGCCAGCTTGCGATGGCTGCTGGCAAAGCACCTGCATCAACTCCCTCATGATGTTATGATCCAATATGCACCAGGAGGTAAACCCTATGTGCCGGGTGTGCATTTCAATGTTTCTCATTCACACGATCGGGCTTTGATTGCCATAACCAAAGCCTGCTCATTGGGTGTAGATATGGAGTTCATAGATCCGTATGTATCTTACTGGCAGGTGGCAGAAGTGGGCTTCACCTCACAGGAACGAGAGGCCTTGTCTGCCATCTCTGTGGAGCAACAGCGCCAGGTGTTTTATCAGATGTGGACCAGCAAAGAGTCACTCATGAAAGCCCATGGCTGCGAATTTGACATTCACAGCCTCGCTAAAGAAGCACCGGATTTCAGGGCTACCCGTGTCTTTCCGCTCAGTCTGGAAGAAGACTGGGCCGGCGCTTTGGCATTGACCAAACCTTCTCCCGATACCAAACTACTCTATCGGTTTCTGGTTTGATCTGCGCCGTTCATAGCGGATTTAGCTTTACTAACAATTCGCCTTTTTCAACGCGGTCACCGGGTTGAAAAAAAATATCACGCACAGCAGCAGCACAGGGGCTGTTGATCTTCATCTGCATTTTCATGGCCTCCAGCACCAGCAGGGGCTGACCCTCCTCTACTTTATCACCTTCTTTGACCTCCAATTCGATTACGACCGCGTGCATCGGTGCATAAACCTCTCCCACCTGCAGTTCTGGCGACCGGGTTTTCCCGCTGTGTCCATTGGATCGCTCGCGTTCAACGTCTACGGTGACGTGATGTCCGCCGATGGTAACGTGAAATTGCTGCAAGGATTCACGTTGAATGTGCATTTCCTGTTGATGGCCATTCTGCTGGAACTGAAATAACCCCTGTTCATTCAGGGCGGTGAGAGCAGAGGGCACGACATCCGCGCCATTTACCTGAATTCGGTCTCCATTGATCTCGACCAGGTAGAATTCCTGATCAATCCACACTCGGTAACGCAGCATGATAGTGCTTGCCGTTAGCGGACCTGCTCTTGCAGGGCAGCCATGCGCCAGGGTGTGAATAATTGCGACAGACGGCTGCTGCCGCTGTCTGGTTGGGCCTGGTGATGTTGGTCATACTGCTGCAACCATTGGCACAACGCCACCGCCACCAAGGCGCCGTCGACTTTATCCGCCTGAGCCAGCAACTCGGGTTGATGTTGATCCAGAAAATTGGTATCAAAGTTGCCCTGTAAAAAGGCCTGGCTTTGAATAATCTGGCTTAAGAAAGGCAGGGCAGTTTTGACGCCACTGATGCGAAATTCCTGCAGGGCGCAGCCCATACGCCGCACCGCGGCTTCACGGGTTTCACCCCACACGATCAATTTGCCAAGCATGGAATCATAATCACTGGTGACCTGCAAGCCGACAAATAACGCCGAATCAACCCGCACGCCCGGACCCTGCGGTTCTGCCAAATCACTGATCACCCCCGTATCAGGCAGAAACTGGCATTCCGGGTCTTCGGCAATGATACGGCATTCGATGGAAGAGCCGCGAACACTGATCTGCTCCTGTTCGTAATTAAGTTGTCCGGTAGCCGCCAGTTGCAGCTGGGCTGTCACCAGGTCAACGCCGGTGACCATTTCGGTGACCGGGTGTTCTACCTGGATGCGAGGGTTGACTTCGATGAAATAAAAATTGCCCGCCGGGTCCAGCAGGAATTCCACGGTTCCCAGGCTGCGGTAATTAAGCCATTTCCCCAGCTGCCAGGCAGCCTTATGAATGCTTTGCCGCAGGGAATTACTGAGGTTGGGGGCGGGCGTTTCCTCGATCAATTTTTGCCTTCTCCGTTGAATGGAACATTCCCGCTCGCCCAACACCAGCACCTTGCCATGGCCGTCTCCCAATATCTGTACCTCGATATGACGGGCACTGCGCACGAGAGGTTCGATATAGACGGCGTTATTCCCAAAGATGGCGCCTGCCTCCTGGCTGGCGGTACAGATGACCTGTTCCAGTTCCTGGAAATTATTGGCCTCACGAATGCCGCGGCCGCCGCCACCTGCCACTGCTTTGACTAACAGTGGAAATGGCAACTCATGGCACAATTCCAGTGCCTGTGCAGCGGAATTCAGCTCAATATTGAGGCTATGCAAGACTGGCAAGCCGGCTTCTTCGGCAATCTTCCGCGCGGTCAGCTTATTGCCCATCTGCCCGATTGTCCCTGGACGCGGGCCGATGAAAACCATTCCTTCGGATTCTACCGCCCGCGCAAAAGCTTCGTTCTCAGAAAGAAAACCATAGCCAGGATGCACTGCATCCACGCCACACTGGCGTGCCGCCGCAATGACCGCACCGATGTTCAAATACGATTCAGCGGCGTTAGCGGGGCCAATACACACAGCTTCCTGCGCAAAGCGAACATGGCGGGCATTGCGGTCAACTTCTGAGTAGACTGCCACACTGGGAAAACCCAGTTCACGGCAGGCGCGCAAAATGCGTACAGCGATTTCTCCACGGTTAGCTACCAATATTTTCATGAGACACTCCTATAAGGGTATGTTGCCATGTTTGCGGGCAGGCAGGCTCTGGCGTTTGTCCTGCAAGGCTTCCAACGCCGCCACCAGGGTGCTGCGGGTTTCTTCAGGTGTGATGATGTCATCGATATATCCCCGGGCGGCGGCGATATATGGGTTGGCGAAGTTCTGACGGTATTCGGCGGTCAATTCCTGTTTGCGTTGAGCAGGATCATCATGGCTCTTGATCTCTTTGCGGAAAATAATTTCAACCGCTCCTTCTGGCCCCATCACCGCAATTTCGGCATTCATCCAGGCGAAATTAAGATCGCCATCCAGATGTTTGGAGCTCATCACAATATATGCCCCGCCATAAGCTTTGCGTAAGATCAAGGAAATTTTCGGCACGGAGGCTTCTGCATAGGCATAGATCATCTTGGCTCCATGCCGGATGATACCGCCATGCTCCTGGGCAACACCGGGCAGGAATCCGGGGGTATCCACCAGTGTGATCAAGGGGATATGAAAACAATCACAAAAGCGGATGAAACGGGCAGCCTTGTCCGCGCCATCGATATCAAGAACGCCCGCCAGGACGGCGGGTTGGTTGGCGACCAGGCCTACCGGTCGTCCGTGGAGGTGTGCAAAGCCAACGATGACGTTGCGGGCGAACGCAGGCTGTATTTCCAGGAATTCGCCTTCGTCAACAATTTCTGAGATGACGGCCAACATGTCATAGGGCTGTTGTGGATCAGAAGGGATGATCTCAGATAGCTGGGGTGTGAGACGGTCAGGGTTATCCTGTGGACTGCGCACCGGCGGTGGACTGAGATTGTTGTCTGGCAGATAGGTCAACAGCCAGCGCAACTGTTCAAACAACTGATCTTCGTCGGCAGCGGTCACATGTGCCACACCGCTTTTTTGATGATGGATTTCACTGCCACCCAATGATTCAAAATCCACCTCTTCATGGGTGACTGCTTTGACCACATCAGGTCCAGTAATGAACATAAACGAGTGTTGTTCAAGCATGAAAACAAAATCCGTGATGGCTGGCGAGTAAACGGCACCGCCCGCACAGGGGCCCAGGATCAGACTTATCTGGGGGATGACCCCCGAGGCGCGCGTGTTCTGTAAAAAGATCTCGCCAAAGGCAGCCAGCGAATCAACACCTTCCTGGATACGTGCACCCCCAGAGTCGTTCAACCCGATCAGGGGAGCCCCATTTTTAATGGCTAACTGCATAATACGGGCGATTTTGCGGCCATGGGCTTCACCAAGTGATCCACCCATAATGGTGAAATCCTGTGCATACAAATATACCCGGCGCCCATTGATCTTTCCCCAACCAGTGATAACCCCATCGGTGAAAGGATGTTTCTGTCCGAGGCCAAAGCCTTCCGCACGATGGGTGACAAACAAACCGGTTTCATGGAAACTACCTGCGTCCAGCAGGTTTTCAATGCGTTCGCGCGCTCCCCGTTTGCCTTTTTGGTGTTGATCAGCCAGGCGGTCTTCACCACCGCCCAGTAAGGCCTGCTGTTTCAAGGTATAGTATGGTTCTGGATCGTTCATATGTGCGTATCAGCGGCAGAGCGATGAGTCTGGTCAGCCATTGTCCTTTCAATCCAGTTACAAATAATGATTATTCTTCAGAGATATTTTCTTTGGGCCGGCGGAGGAGTAGAAACAGAGCTGCTGTAACCATGGAAATACCACCAATGATCAATCCCACCAGTGCAGGCAATGAAATCCGCGGACGTCGTGATACAGGCGCTTCTTCAGCGAGGCGGCGTTGCTGGGCTGATGCCACCAGGTCAACCTGTTTTTCGAGAAGACGCCGCAAGGCATGATTAACCTGCGATTCAGGGCTGAAATCGAGGGTTTGCATCCATTGGGCAAAACGCAAATCTTCTTGTACATCGATCGGCAAGGTTTCATCGATTATTATTTCCTTGTGACGAATAAGGGCATCCAGCAAATATTGGAATACGGTGTCAGTTTTTCGGTCTGTCATACTTTTTCCCCTTCTTGCAGGTGCTTACGCAGGGTTTTGATACCCCGGTGGACCAGCACCCCAACATTTTGTTCGGTCAGGCCAGTAAGGCGGGCAATATCGCGGTTGGTCATTTCAGAACCAAATTTCAAAGCAATCAGGTCGCGTTGGCGAGATGGTAGTTTGTCAAGTGCTTGCAGCATTTTTATTTTTTCTTCACGCTGTTCGGCGCTCTCCTCTAAATCGCGGTTTTCACAAGGTTGTACAATAAATTCGGCGTCTTCAATATCTACCAGGTTATATTTCTTTTCATGACGGTAATAATCGCTGACCAGATTACGCACAATAGCGAACAGCCAGGCGCCAAAAGGTGCTTTGTCAGCATTGTAAGTACTGATGCGGCTAAGTGCTTTCAGAAAAGATTGAGCGGTGAGGTCATCGGCAACCTGTGGGTCATAACATCGATAGCGGACATAGTTATACACCCGGTTAAAATAGAGGTCATACAGAGCCATGAAGGACTCAGCCTGATGACCGGCATTGGATGCCAGAACTTTTTCCTCTACGTTTAAATTTTTAACACCATTCATAGGAGACATCTCTGTTCATTGCGCTGTGAACTTCCTGTCATAGGTTAATACGCAGACAACAGGAGAGTATTACAGTTTAGTAGCTACCTGGGTGGATATTGCTTGAGTATATCATTGGCAACGTTCATCATGAATCGACACCAAAAGATGGTGAAGTCCATGGCCTGCCATTCTTAGTCTTGAATAATTTCATCCAGGTCGATGTCTGCGGTGCTGTCATAACAGAAATGCGCCTTGCCAACCCGTTCGGCGGGTCCAATGCCAACGGCGACCATACCCGCGATGAGGGCTGCCTCTACACCGGCCTGCGCATCTTCTACCACCACACAGTGTTCCACCGGCACACCAACGCTCCCCGCGGCATAAACGAACACATCTGGCGCAGGTTTCGCGCGTCTGACAGTATAGCCATCGGAGATGCCGTCGAAGAAATCTAAAATGCCCAGGCGTGTCAGTACGGTGCGGGTGTTCTTGCTGGCTGAACCGATGGCGACTTTCATGCCGCGTGCTTTCAGCCCGGCCAACAGGTCTTTAGCGCCAGGCAAAAAGTCATCTGCTGTGATCTGTGTGAGGTATTGCACGTAGTAGCCGTTTTTGCGTTCCATCATCGCCAAAACCTGTTGATCGGTATAGCGGGCGATGTGTTCGCCCAACAAGATCTCAAGCGATTTTCGGCGAGAAACGCCGCGCAGGGCTTCGTTTTTTTCACGGGTGAAGGCAATGCCTTCCTCATCCGCCAGTTGTTTCCAGGCAAGGAAGTGATATTCGGCTGTGTCGGTCACAACACCGTCCAGGTCTAATATGAAAGCCTTAATTTCCCGCATAATTCTCTCCTCGAGGGTGATGATGTGGCAATTATAGCATAGGGGGTTAGCGTAAATGGGTCAATGGGCATCGTCGGGTTGGCCCCTGAAAAATCGGCCATGGGCTGGGCGGTGGGTTCAGGGGTGGGCGAAGGCAGGGCGGTTTCGGTCTCGGTGGGGGTGGGTTCGAGGGTGTGGGTGGCAGAGGGGGTGGTGGTGAAATCCATTGTCATGGTGGGGGTCTTTGTAGCGGCGGTATATGATTCAGTAAAACTGAATTCACCGCCGCTGCGGTTCCAATCCACCTTCTTTCCTATCCTATTCGCGCTGGTCATGGTCACTATTGCACCCCGCATTCGCTTCGATGCTTTCATTATACAGACATTTCGCGCCCCGCCAAGGTCCATTGTCCCGCCTGAACAGCCAGTTGCTGAATCAGCACACCGATCAACACAAATGAGGCATTCAAATTCGCTTGCGTTGCCCCCGCCTGTACATTGATGAGGGTTTCAATCAGCTGATTCGTGTGGTATATATAGGGGAGTGTTGTTGTT
>Ga0334883_1004797_pt1 | contig 12563 bp, 12 predicted proteins | sample GraSluR1_MG_6_FD_207230 | JGI IMG/M metagenome (GOLD analysis project Ga0334883, IMG submission 207230) | Sludge microbial communities from methane-producing bioreactor in Wageningen University, Netherlands - Granular Sludge_09_05-R1 | ecosystem: Engineered > Bioreactor > Anaerobic >... | reverse complement strand
TAAGATGAAAAATATTGCTATATACATATTCAACTTAAAACAAAGTGCTCATTGTTTATGTTTAACTTTAATTACAAATCCTTTTAATTATCCCTTTATTTACAATAATTACCATGGATATATTGGTCTGAAGAATTCAATAACTCTTGGTGAAAAAAGCTCTTCCAGCTTAGTTATCTATAATATCCTTCAAACCAATTCTTTTACTTTTTACTAGTAAATGCTGTATATTTCTTTTGGCAAATTGGATAAAATTTTTTCAAGTGTTTCTTATTTTTTGGCAACAATAAACACCCTATCTTCATCTTCAGGATTTACCATATTTTTATTTAAGTCTTCTATCCTGACAAAATCAACCTGAGTCCATCCTATTTTATGTAGCATTTTTTTAATATCAGTTAACCAGTAAAAATAATTATAGACTATTTCTTCAAAACGACTATAACGGCCATCTTTTTCTTTGATAAATCCTGATATTCTGGTAACTGCCTTATCACTCTTTGTATCAAAAATTCCTTTGATTATTAATAAAATATTTTCTTTGTCCTCAATATGTGTACTATTCCATCGCTTCAAGCCTTCTTTTGTATTTAAATCAAATATAAAATATCCGCCCCCAATGACACATTGGTATACAGAACCAAAACATCCCATTAAGGCTTTTTTATTTTCAAGATGATTTATAGAATCATAGGTGGATACTGCTAATCCATATTCCTTTTTAAGATGAAAATTAGAAACGTCGGTTTCCACAAAATTAACTGCACCCTTTGCCTCATATTCCTTAGTATTTTCCCGTGCATAGGAAATCATATAAGGAGAAAGATCGATTCCAGTAACATGATAATCATTCTTTAAAAATTCCAGCAATAATTGCCCGGTACCACAACATATATCTAATACATTTTTATTTGATTTATAAATTTCCTTTCCCTGGTAGAAATCCATAATATGGGATGCGGCCTCTATAGCAAAACTGCCCCACATTTGGTTATAGATTCTGGCAATTTCTTTTCCATAAACCTGACTCATTTTTTCTCACCCGCCATTTTATTTTTATTTTATATATTTTATCACAAAGCCTCTGGCTCTTGCTATTTCTTCTTTGTTAGATTATCAGTTAAAATAGCAAAAAGTCAAACTTACCAGCATCCGTAGATCTCCACAATGTCAGCACTATCCTGTTATAATGTGAAAAAGAATAACAATAATAATATTAATACTTATTTTTTTATATTTTTTATTCATCACTTAACTAACCTGTTCGCTATAAATGATATTTCAGGACATTGATTTCTTCTTCCAATCTAAACTCTGATTAATATCAACTTTTCTTGGATTTAAAAATTACTCACTCTGGAGTGAAATTACTTCAAATATTTTTCAATGAGGGGAGGTAACACCCTTCAGGATATTTTAAGTCTCTGGGGATATGGAAAATATGAGATTTATTATGATATGATACTATTGTTAAATATAGAAAAAAGATGTAAATAAAAATGTTAAATAGTATAAAAAAACGGGATATTATAGTACCATTTAAAAAAAATATCATGATTATGGGTTTTCAAAAATGGTTAGATAGAGAAATAGATATTATAACCAGAAGAGGATATATACCCAAACTTTTTCTTCATAGTTGTTGCGCACCCTGCAGTACATATGTGATAGAATACCTTTCACAATATTTTTCAATAACCGTATTTTTCTATAATCCTAATATTCATCCTGAAGAAGAATACCGCAGAAGAATAAATGACCAGAAAAAATTAATTGAGCTACTTCCAGTAGAAAACAAGGTAAGCTTCATAGAGGGTAAGTATGAGCCAAAAATATTTTTTGAAAAAGTAAAGGGATTAGAAAATGAACCTGAAGGAGGTAAAAGATGCTTAAAATGTTTTAATGTACGTCTGGAAAAAACTGCCAAAAAAGCTCAAGAATTAAAAATACCTTATTTTACTACCACACTTACTATTAGCCCTCACAAAAATGCAGTAGCCATAAATCAAATTGGCAATGAAATTGCAAACAAATACCACCTACATTATCTGTTCAGCGATTTTAAAAAAAGAGATGGCTTTAAGCATTCTATCATTTTATCTAAACAATTCGGTTTATACCGACAAAATTATTGTGGTTGCGTTTTTTCAAAAATACAAAATGAAGAATTGAAGAGATAATATTCTAAAATTACTTATTCAAACCTTTCTATTCTTTCTTAAAGAATTATCCTGCAATTCAGTATTTTTCCCAAACTCAACCTGGACATTACTATTAACCCTCCTGAAAGTATTTGGTATATATTTTTCCCAGCGAGATTTCTTCAAGCCTTTTCTCAACTTTAGAAATACCTTCCAATTTTTGTATATTTTTAACTAATTGAGTAGTATCCAACCCTTCCTGATAATTAATTTCTAGTCGATTGCTTTTTTCAGGTATTAATATTCTGCTGATATCTTCCAGTGAACCTAAGACAACCATTTTGCCTTTAGAAAATATTCCAATCTTTTTACATATTTTCTTCTTTATTTATTTTCTCGATAAGCCTTAAAATTTATTCAACTCCTTGTGGGTCAATACCGGTAATCGGTTCATTCAAAATAGCTAACATTTTTTTTACAAAAACTGAAGCCAATACAAGCCTTTGTTTCATACCCTTGGAATATTTGCCTACTTATCTATTCTTTACATCCGTTAACCCAACCAGAGATAATACTTCATTAATTCTTTTCTGGGCTTCTTCCTCTGGAATATGATTCAAACGTGTAATATATGTTAAATTCTCTAAGGCCATTAGTTCTTCATAAAAGCCAACATTTTCAGGATGATAACTGGTTATTTTTTTACTTCTAAAGGCTCCCCGGGACGAATTATATCCAAATCCTCTTTAGCTCCCTGTTCAAGGACAAAATCTGAAAATTCACTATAAATAAGAAAACCCTTTCTCCTGTTTTGAGTTGATTTATTTGTGCAAAACAAGGAAAGGGATTTATAAAAAATAAAATTGTAAAAACCAGGACAAAAAATACAAAACCTTTAATTTTTTTATTCATTGATATTATTTCCTGATACTATAGGTATTTCTTTGTTTAAAATTAAAGTTTTTATACTTTTTAAATTATCAAATTACTTTTGGACACCCTTATTATATGCTATTAGTATATATTTTCCTAATAAAATTTTACAAAAAATTTTTCACTTGTTAAGATATAAGCAGAATATAAAAAGAAATTTTCCGATTAGGTAAATTATTACAATTAGAGATTTACTATTTTTGTGGGTTTCTTACCATTAAAGATTTGAATAATATTGTTTGAAGCTTCTATTGCCATTTTAAGATTTGTTTCAACTGTGTTGGTACCAACATGTGGAGTAAGCACCACATTTCTTAACCTTGTTAATTCTTCAGGGACCTGTGGTTCTGTTTCATAAACTTCTAGAGCAGCTCCTTTAATATGTTTTTCCTGCAAAGCCCTGATCAAGGCTTTCTGATCTACAATCGCCCCTCTCGAGGCATTCACAAAATAGGTATTTTTTTTCATTAAATTAAACTCAAATTCTCCAATCATATGATGTGTTTTTTTTGTATAAGGCACATGCAAAGAGATGTAATCAACAGATGATATTAACTTTTTAAATGGTACTAAACTTGCTTCAAATTCTATATCATATAATCTATCATTATCATAATAATAGATTTCCATTCCAGAAGCAATTGCTCTTCTAGCTACAGATTTCCCTATCCTACCCATACCGATTATTCCTAATTTTTTACCATATAATTCATTTCCGGTAAATAGGAATGGATGCCAATTTTGATCATTATAATATCTAACATAGTTATCACATTCAATTAAACGTCTGCTAACTGCAAGCATAATTAAAAAAGTCAATTCAGCTGTGCTTTCAGTTACTGCATCTGGCAAATTAGTTACTGGTATGTTATGTTCAGCAGCTTTCTTTATATCAATATTGTCATATCCTACACTATATGCACTTATTATCTTCAAGTTTTTGGCTAAATTAATAAATTTGGCATCAATTCTATCACCAGCTACAGGAATAATGGCATCCAATGTGGGCGCATATTTTAATAATTCTTCCCGACTAAAAGTTTCTTTTCCTGCTTCAGGTAGATAAATCTCACTTATTTCCTTTAATTTTTTTAATCCATTTTCCGGTATTTTTCTAGTTATTAATACTTTATAAATTTTTTTCTTCTCCTCTAAACAAAATATTGGCCACAGCCACATTTGAATAATAATATTATCATTTCATGCTTTTTTTTAAAAACTCCAGGGCTTGAATAATGTGAGCTCTATCTTTCTCTTGAGCTTCTTTAATTTTTCCTTTTTTTATTAAAAATAGCAATTCCTCATGTTCATCAGCTAATAATTGTATTCGCTCATAAAAGCTACTCTCTAAAGTAATTAATATCTCAAATTGTGTCTGAAAACCTTCCCATATTTCTATTAACTTTTTATTATTTGTAAAATGGCATATTTTTCTGTGAAATTCAACATCTTTCTTGGATAGTATTTCAAATTTTTTTTGCGATATTGCTTCTTCGATTTCATCAACAATTAATCTTAGTATTTTAATAAACTTTTTATTATTTGTACTAATAACTTTTTCTAATGCATACGATTCTAAAACAGCTCTTAATTCATACATATCTTCAATATCTTTAACACCTAAAATATTTACAAAAGTGCCTTTATAGGGAATGTTAACAACAACCCCCTCTTTCCCTAACTGTTGCAAGGCGTCTCTGACTGGTGATCTGCTAATACCCATAGATCTGGCAATCTGTGTTTCGTTTAATTTTTCTCCGGGTTTAATTATCTTTTTTTTAATAGCATTTTTTATATCCTGGGCAACTTCCTGTGCTATTACTACTTTTCTCTTTACCTCAAACATGTCTTTCTCCGATAATTATGTAAGATAATTTTTCATATAATTCAAATAATTATTATAGTACTATAGGATGACTAATATCTTAAGATCATTTACATTTGTTCCGGTAGCTCCGGTTAAAATCGCATCATTAATTTTTAGCAAGATTTCTGTCTCATTATGTTTTGAGAGTTCTTCCTGAATTGAAATACCATGTTTTTCTGCTTCAATAATTGATTGGCTATCAACCATTGCCCCGGCAATATCTGTAGGCCCATCTGTTCCATCAGTATCAAGGCCTAAAACCAACATATTATTAATATTTTTCATATAAAGCAAAGAACTCATTGCAAATTCTTGGTTAGGTCCACCTAAGCCATAATTATTTCCCAATTTTATAGTTGTTTCCCCTCCAGCAATAATAGCACAAGGACGATTAATTGGTCTATTATTCAAATAAATTTCTTTGCCAATAGAAATAAAAGTCCTGCCTAATTCTGCGCTTTCTCCTTCAAACATTGTAGAAAGAATCATGGTATTCAATTTTAGTTGTTTTGCCTTTTCTTCAGCACCCATACAGGCTGAATCTCCTGGAACAATGACATAAGTATCAATGTGATGATTTTTTAAATCATCTGGTTTTGGGGATTCATTTTCCTGATTCCCTTTTTTTAAATAAAAAATTGCGGATTCAGGTAATTTATCCCAAAGTTTATACTTTGAAATAACTTTTCTTGCATCGTCAAAAGTTGAGGTATCTGGAACAGTTGGCCCAGTAATATAATCAAGAGGATCTCCAATCACATCAGATACGGTTAAGTTAATCAAATGAGCTTTTGGATGTATATTTTTTGCTAACCGTCCCCCCTTAATCTGACTTAAATGTTTCCGGACAGAATTTATTTCAATTATATTTGCTCCACAGGTAAGCAATAGCTTATTCACTAGATGCTTATCCTCAAGAGAAATGTTATTTGCAGGATAGGGCATTAGTGCCGAACTTCCACCTGTTATACAGGAAAAAATAAGATCGTTTTCCTTAGTATTATTTGCCAATTTTAAAACTTCTTTTGCTGCTGAAAACCCATTTTCATCAGGGAAAGGATGGCTGGCATGATACACTCTTATGCGTTTTAATTGACCTTCTTGGCCATATTTACATATTATTGCTCCATCATAAATTTTATTTAACAAAATTTCCTCTAAGGCTTTTGCTATGGGGTAAGTTGCCTTGCCAGCCCCGATAACATATATTTTGCCAACATTCGATAAATTAAATGTTTGTTTGCCAACATATAAAATATTGTTTTCCAATTTTACTAATTTATTTGTTGCTACATATGGATCTGCCTTTGCTAATGCATGTTCAACTATTCCTATGGCTATTTCTCTTAATTTATGATTACCATGCGATAATAATTGTTCTTTGTTTTTAATATATTTCAATAAATACCTCCAGGAATTTTTTTCTATATTGGTAAATATTTTTTATTTTTACATTATATTGGCATACAATAATCTTGTCCGGCATATCTTGCAGTATTATCTAATTCTTGTTCAATTTTTAGTAAACGATTGTATTTTGAAGTCCTTTCACTTCTTACACCTGCTCCAGTCTTTATCTGCCCTGCATTCAAAGCTACGGTAAAATCAGCCAGGATAGGATCTTCTGTTTCACCAGATCTTTCAGAAACCATTATTCCAAATTTATTACGATAAGCAATACTAGCTGCATCTAATGCTTCAGATAATGTTCCTACTTGATTGAATTTCCATAAAAGAGCATTTGCTCCACCCAATTTTGCTCTACTTTTAATTAATTCAGGATTAGTGCAGAAGAAATCATCACCAATAATCTGAATGCCAAGTTGCTTGGTTGCTTTAACAAAGCCCTCAATATCATCTTCACTAAAAGGATCTTCCATGGTGGCAATAGGATATTCTTTTATCAGTTGTCTATAATAATCTAAAAGTTCTTCACTACTCATTTCTTCACCTTCTAATAAATATTTTTTTGTTTTTGGATTATAGAAATGAGTGGCCGCACAGTCGAATCCATAAACAATTTTGCTTTCAAAACCAGATTGCTGCACTGCTTGAACCAGGTGATTCATAGCTTCTCTTACCTTAACGATTGGAGGGGCAAATCCCCCCTCATCTCCTACGTTTGCGGCAATTTTCCCATAATTATCTATAATTATAGGTCTTAATTTTTCATTAACTGCGTATCCTATTTCCATAGCTTCCTTAAAAGATTTTGCCCCTATTGGGAAAATACAAACCTCCTGAATATCAAGGTCGTTAGAAGTTAATCGTCCGCCATTTATTAAATTTAATAGTGGAACCGGTAGAATATGGGCATTAGGATTAATATACCGATAAAGCGGTAGGTCTGTCGTAGCGGCTGCTGCACGGGCACAAGCTAGGGACACAGCAATAATGGCATTCCCTCCTAATTTTTCTTTATTTTTTGTTCCATCTAATTCTATCATTTTATGATCTATTTTTCTCTGTTCAGTTACATCCATTCCTACTAATTCTGGAGCGATGATTTCATTAATATTTTTTATAGCTTTTTCTACACCCAGTCCATCATATCTTTTTCCACCATCTCGTAATTCCTTTGCTTCATTTGAGCCAGTAGACCGTCCAGCAGGTGTATCTGCCTGTCCTTTTGTATCATCATTGACAGTTACTTCAGCACGTATTGTTGGAGTCCACCGACAATCTAATATTTCAAAAGCTTTAACTTCACTTATTTTGTATTTTGACATTTTTTTTCTCCTTAAATTTTTATAAATATTTTTGAAACTAAAATTAAATTATATAAAAACATTAATAAATAATCATTTTAAAAAAATTATAATCTTTTATCGAATATTGGTAATGTTCTTTGTGCTTGAGGGTAGATTAGAACACTAGCATCTTTTTTATTTATTTTCTTATACGCTTCATTCAAACCATGCTGCAATCCACTTGTTGGTTCAAGGTACATCATTTTTAATAATTCTGAATCTACATTTGGCGCGTAGACTATTAAATGAATTCCTTTATTTATAATTTTTGTTAGTAATAAAGCGTGATCCATCTGGATTTTATAGTTTCTTTTCAACTTGTCAATTACTTCCTTGATATTGGTTGAATTTTGAAACGGCCAAAGCATATCTGGCGAGTTTAACCCTTCAGGGCATGATGAGTATAATATAATAACAGTATCCTTTGTACAAACAGGTTCTAAGGCAATTAAGGGTTTAATTGATTGATAAAAATCAATATTGAGTGGATAACCTGGTGTGGTAATGATTATATCTGGATTTTTTTTTATCTTTACTTCACAAAAGGATTTTAAAAATCTGACAGCTTCCTGATGAGCATCAAAAATATCTCCTGAAAATAAACCAATAGTATTGCCTTCAGAATCTAATACAAAGTTTATATTAAAATCTATTTTCAATAATTTTGCTGCTTCTAACATATCTAAATGAATGACATTATCATACAACCTTCCTGGTCTAGATTCACTTTTCATTAACATTTCTGGTCGATGATTAATCTTGATTGAAGTCTCACTTGATATTCCCGGTAATATGGTTTTTCTACCACCAGAAAATCCAGCAAATTCGTGTGGCTCAACTTTTCCTATCGCTATTCTAAAATCAGCGTTAAAAACAAGTTTATTTATCTCTACAGGTGTTCCGTATTTTGTTTCACCCAAGTTAACAAGATATTCTCTGTCATAGGGATTATGGTTAAAAATATCTATTTTATCGATATATTTTTCTCCAATCATATTCCTCATTTCATCTGCTGTGGCTTTTCTGTGTACGCCAAGGGCAACTACCACACTAATCTGGTTTAATCCAATACCAGCTTTGCCCAATTCTTCTACTACAAATGGAAATACTAAATTGGTCGGGACCCCTCTTGTTGCATCTGAAATAATAACTACAATTTTTTTTGCCCCGCTAGCTATTTCGTGCAATGGTTTTGAGTTAATTGGATTTTTAATAGAGTTTATAAAGTCATCTGGCCAATTGATTTTTTCTGGTTCTTTTATTCTTAATAATCCATCAAAATAGTCCTTTTTTATATCTATCATAACTTTTTCATATTGATCCACAAAAGTTATAACATTCTTTTTTTCAAAAATATTATAATTCATAAATAATATCCATTTAATTTTGTTATTTTCTAATTTGCATTTGAATTGTCATTATTATTTTGTATTCCTTTGTATTCCTTGAAAATCTTCTATTATATGGCTAATGCCATATAATGTCATTAGGAAAAAGGCCACTGGAATTGCGGCATAAGGTAATGACATTGAAATTCTTAATGCTGCTGTTAGCTGCTCTCTAACCCTCATTACAAGGTTTATCCCATAAACTGTAGTAAGCGTAGTAGCAATAGTAGCTAGAAATGGCATCAATCTTTCACACAGATTTTTAATTATTTTTGGCATTCTGGCTCTGAAAATAACTATACCCAAATGCCCCCTTCTCTTATGTATAATACTTGCGCTTAATAAGGCAAACCAGACTAAAGAAAATCTCAAAAATTCTTCAGACCAAGTTAAGGCATTATTAAAGACATATCGTCTAATCACATGAAGCCAGGCTATAATAAGCATAGTACTACATAAAACCATGGTTATATATAAAGTAATTTTTTCTAGAATATTACACAAATCAAAGAACCAGTTTCCTGTTCTATTTTTCAAAATTATTCACCTCTACCTCTAATTGTTAAATGAATATATATTCTAAAATTAAAACATAGCACAGGGAGGGCATTTGTATCCCTCCCTGTTATCAGTTTTAGATAGAGTCTATCTTAATTATAAACCAGCATTAACATCATCTATTGCTAATTTGATAGCATCCAACCATTTGTCTACAAAATCGGCATCAGCGTTATCTTTGATTTTTTGTACAACCTTATCCTGAGACATTTCTCTCATTTCTGCCTTTGCTTCTGCAGATACATCATTGATTTCCATTCCTTCAGCAGTCAATAGATCAACCAGTTGCTCTTCTCTTATTTTATTTACAAAACGACTGTAATTTTGTCCCAATAAAGCACCTTTTTCAATAATTGACTGTTGTTCAGGTGTTAGACTTTCAAACCATTTTAAATCCGCTACAAGGGGCATAGGATCATAAATATGACCAGTTAAAGATGCATATTTTTGAACTTCATACATTTTGGTTTCCCATAAATTAGCTAATGGATTTTCCTGGCCATCAACAATTTTCTGTTGAATAGTCAGATATAATTCAGTCCAGGGTACAGGAGTGGGATTAGCGCCTAATAATTTAAAATTTTCCATATGCATTGGTGCTTCCATTGTTCTTATTTTTATATTTTTAAAATCTTCAACAGTTTCAATAGGTCTCACACTATTAGTTACATGGCGGAACCCATTCTCCATATAAGCAAGTCCTTTTAGACCTGCTTCTTCACATGATTCAAGTAATTCCTGTCCAATAGGACCATCTAATACCATCCAAGCTACTTCATAACTATCAAATGCAAAGGGAATATCTAAAACCATAAATTTATTGTTGAATGTAGTCAATGGCCCGGCAGATGCGGTTGCCATTTCCAACGAACCACTGGTACACTGTTCTACAGATTCCCTTTCAGCTCCTAATTGGGAATTGGGATAAACTGCAATAACTATTTCGCCATCTGTTTTTTCTTCAACATACTGTTTCATAATTTCCAAGCCAATATTTTGAGGATGTGTTGGAGCATTGCAAACAGAAATTCGAACTCTTTGTGCAGCTAGTACATTAGAACTAACTAGCAAACATAAAATCAGAGAAATAATTAATACTAATAAGAATTTATTATTTTTCATCTTTGATAAACACTCCTTTTAAAGATATTTTTTGTTTATTTAGGCACTTTATCAGTTTTTCCCTCTACTTGTTACCTCCCTTCTTTTTGGAAATTTTTTCTAGTCAATTTAACATGATTCCTAAAAAATATTTATATTATTTTTAACATTTTCTTAATAACCTAAAGTTCTTGGTAACCAGAGACAAATCTGGGGAATATAAGTAATTAGCAATAAGACCGCGATACTAACTAAAATAAGAGGGATTGCTTCGCGAACAGTTTCTTCTATCGTCACCCCAGCCATGGGACTGGTAACAAAAAGGGCAATTCCAAAAGGAGGGGTTGCCAAACCAATAACTAAATTAATACATATAATGGCTCCAATGTGTAATGGATCTACTCCTAATCTCCAAGCAATAGGCGCAATAATTGGCCCTAAAACAACCACTGAAGCATAATCATCCATAAACATGCCATTTAAAAGTAAAAGAATATTTACAAAAAGTAAAAATACCCAAGTTGGTACATTCGAAAATGGCTCAATTAATATATATATTATCTGTTCATTAGCAATAGCCCATGCGGTAACTGTTGCTGTTCCGGCTAGTAAAATTACCAACCCAGAAGTAAGGGCAGTTTCTAAAAATATTTCTGGTAAATCAGACCATTTTGCTTCCCTAAAAACAAAAAATGTTAAGATAAACGCATATAAAGCTGCAACTGCAGACGCTTCTGTTACAGTAAATATTCTTCCAAAAATTCCACCCAAGATAATGACCGGTAAGAATAAAGCTGGCAAAGATTTCTTAAATTGGGTCCATTTTTCTGGCCAACCCGTTTTAGAATGATGGGGAAGATTGTATTTTTTTGCTTTATAGTAAACAACTATCATTTGTGAAATTGCAATAATTATTGCTGGTATTATTGCAGCCAAAAACAACCCTGCTATAGAAGTTCTCCCAACAGACATGCAGTATAAAATCATAAGTACGCTTGGTGGCATGATAGGGCCTAATAATGATGCTGAAGCCATAACTGCTGAACTAAATGCGGGTGAATAGCCTTCTTCTTTCATCATGGGAATCAAAAATGAACCCAATGAAGCAATTGCAGCTAATGCTAAACCAACAATGGCTCCCAGGAATAAACATGTTCCAATAGTAACAAGAGCAAGCGCCCCTCTTACATGACCAAAAAATGAGTTAATAAATTCAGTCATTGACTTTAAGAGATGGCCCTTTAGCATAAATTGTCCGGTTAGAATAAAAAAAGGGACTGCCAATAAAGCAAAACTACTCATTCCTTCAAACATTCTTTGGCCAACCAGGGTTAAAGGATATCCTCCGGCAATTAAATATATTATTGAACTTAACAACAAATTAAAAGCAATAGGGAAACCTATAATAAGAAAAAATACGAATGGAACGACTAAGGCTAATAATTCCAAAAAATTCAACTCCCTTACTAAAAATATTTATAATTTATACCATTTATAAAATTCTATATTTAGTTTATCTTAAAACCATAAGGCCTGTAATATTATTTTAAATTTTAATGGAGAATCCGATTTGTATTTAAATATTAGTATTAGTTAAGGGTATATTTATTTTATTTGATTATTACACACCGTGGACCGTGGACCGTATATTATAATAATAAAAAAATTTTTTTACAATGTCAAATATTTTTTACCGGATGTGATTATTTTGTGATAATGTCACCTTATTAATTATCTTGATAAAATGTCACTATGAATAAAGAGGTATATTATCCAATGTCTCAAAAACAACTTGGTAGGTATGTGACGATCTCTAAGCTGATAG
>Ga0334883_1004784_pt1 | contig 12608 bp, 10 predicted proteins | sample GraSluR1_MG_6_FD_207230 | JGI IMG/M metagenome (GOLD analysis project Ga0334883, IMG submission 207230) | Sludge microbial communities from methane-producing bioreactor in Wageningen University, Netherlands - Granular Sludge_09_05-R1 | ecosystem: Engineered > Bioreactor > Anaerobic >... | reverse complement strand
TTCAGCAGGAGTTGAGGTGCAATGTACAGATAAATGCACAAAAAATTCAGGGCACCAATCGGCAGATGTTTCAAACAATGCAGACCGCAATTTATGAGTTCATGAACAATACCAACTGGACCAACCATATTTATGGACAGGATGAGCGTATTGAATGCACCATAATGCTTACCCTGAACGAGCAACTAGGCTCCGACGAATATAAGGGAACATTACAGATACAATCGCGTAGGCCAGTTTTTGGTACTTCATACAACACTGCAATGTTGAATATGGTTGACAATAATTTGCATTTTAGGTATATTGAGTATGATAAGCTGGAGTTCTCCGAAACCAGACATATTAGCAATCTTACTTCCACTTTGGCATATTATGCCTATATTATTCTGGGTTTTGATTATGATTCCTTCTCCTATCTAGGAGGTAGTGAGTTTTTTCAAAAGGCCGAACGCATTGTTAACAATGCGCAGAATGCGCAGGAACGTGGATGGAAAGCATATGAGGGGAATAGAAAAAATAGATATTGGCTGGTTGAGAACGTACTGAACGATAAGTACAGACCTCTTAGAGAGGTTTACTATCGCTACCATAGGCTTGGACTTGATAGAATGAGCGATAAACTTGTTGAGGGAAGATCAGAAATTGCTGAAACACTCACTAATATTCAGCGAGTTTTTCGCGATAAGCCAGATCCTTACATGTTTTATCTTCAAATATTTTTCGATGCCAAAAGCGATGAACTGGTGAATATCTTTAAAGAATCATTTCCAGCCGAAAAGACAAGAGTTGTAAATATTCTTACTGAGGTTGACAATGCTAACGCATCGAAGTACAACCGAATAAATACCGAAGGAGGAAGTTCAGGTAGATAAGGAGTCACTAGGATAATCCCAACAATGCTTAAACGTCTTCAGATAGAGAATTACGCTTTAATCGATCACCTCGAAATTGAATTCCATGAGGGGTTGAATATTATTACGGGGGAAACAGGAGCAGGAAAATCCATTATTCTGGGTGCACTTGGATTAATTCTTTGTCAACGTGCAGAAACAAACATCCTTAAGGATAAAACAAAGGGATGTATTGTTGAAGGTTTATTTAATATTACAACCTACAATCTACAACCTTTTTTTCAGGAAAATGACCTCGATTACTACGATAGTACTCTGATCAGGAGACAAATAACCCAAACTGGAAAATCAAGAGCTTTTGTTAATGATATTCCGGTAAACCTCACACTCCTCAAGAATTTAGTGGATCGGATTATCGATATTCATTCCCAGCATGAGAACTTATTACTATCCGAAAGTTCTTTTCAACTTTCAGTTGTCGATTCCTACGCTAATATTACAGACAAGGTAAACTTCTACAACTCCAAATTCCAGCATTTTAAATCATTATACAACGATTTAATCGAAATAAAGCAAAAAGCCTCAAAGGCAAGTAGTGAGTATGAATACCTTCATTTTCAGCTTAATCAGTTGAATGAGGCTAAGTTGAAAAGTGGCGAGCAACAGGAATTAGAAATGCTTCAACAGCAACTAACACATGCCGATGAGATTAAATCTGCACTTCAGGGTGCATTTCAAAACCTAAAAGGAGAGGAAACCTCTGTAATAGTTCTCCTTAAAGAAGTTGAATCTCACTTAAAGAGGATTGCCTCTTTTTTTAACCTTGCAGAATCTTTTAAAAGCAGAATAGAGAGTTGTCGCATTGAGTTGAAGGATATTGCTGATGAATTAGAGCATCATAATGAACGGGTTGAACTTGATCCCGAACAGCTTGCGTTGGTTAGTTCTCGTCTTGATCTTATCTTTTCCCTGCTTCAGAAACACAGATTGAACACCGTTGAAGAATTGATCAGCCTTCAGGAGAAGTTGAGCAAACAGGTTGAAGAAATTGAAAATTTTGATGTATATATTGATAATAAAGAGAAAGAACTAGCTCAAGTTGAAGCGGAACTAAAAAAGTTGGCACAAGAGATTAGCTCTTTGCGCAAAAAAAGTACAGTTGGATTGGAGAATAGTATCATTGAATTACTAAAACAATTGGGAATGCCTTTTGCGTCTTTCAAGGTTGAATTCAATGAGAGTGAAGATTTTCTTCCCACGGGAATTGATTTGATAACCTTCCTTTTCTCAGCTAACAAACAAATGCCTAAGCAGGAGCTTTCAAAAGTGGCTTCGGGTGGGGAGTTGTCAAGATTGATGTTAAGCCTTAAATCACTTTTGGTTAAAACCCTTGACCTTCCAACGATTATTTTTGACGAGATTGATAATGGCGTTTCAGGGGAAGTTGCCGACAAGGTAGGTAAAATAATAAACAGCATGGCATCCAATATGCAGGTTATAAACATTACTCATCTTCCTCAGATTGCCTGTAAAGGCAATTATCACTTTTTGGTCTACAAGGATAATCAGTCCGATACCACTAAAACATTAATAAGATTATTGGATAGGGAAGAACGAGTAATTGAAATTGCCAAGATGCTTAGCGGAGAAAAACTTTCGGATGCAGCATTGGTAAATGCCAAGCATTTGCTGTCGGAGAATTTTACATAAAGTTTTTTACTCTGCGTGTTGCAACATCAAACATTCAGGTTATTTTTTTGTTTATTAGTTTTTAATCCATTTTATATTTAGATCAATCAATCAATCAACCAATCAACCTGCCTTGCTCTACCTGTCGGTAGACAGGTGGTAGGCAGGTCAATCAATCAATCAATCCTATAGATATGGCATATAACTTACTAAAAGGAAAAAAAGGGATCATTTTTGGAGCACTCAACGAAAGTTCAATTGCTTGGCAAGTAGCTGAGCTTGCTCATGCTGAAGGTGCAGAGTTGGTATTAACTAATACTGCTGTAGCAATGAGAATGGGTAGTGTTAAAGAGCTTGCCCAAAAATGTAATGCTCTCCTTATCCCTGCAGATGCAACCAACGTAAAAGACCTAGAGAACCTTTTACAGCAAAGTCTTGAGCATTTTGGGGGTAAGGTTGATTTTATACTCCATTCAATTGGAATGTCGCCTAATGTTAGGAAGGGCAGAACTTATGATGATTTGGATTACGATTACTTTCAGAAAACGCTGGATATTTCAGCCATATCATTCCATAAGCTTTTACAGGTTGCCTGGAAAATGGATGCCATAAAACCTTGGGGATCAATAGTTGCTCTTTCTTATATTGCCGCACAAAGGACTCTATATGGCTACAATGATATGGCAGATGCCAAAGCTTTGCTTGAGTCCATTGCAAGGAGTTTTGGGTATATCTTTGGTAGAGAGCGAAGGGTTAGAATCAATACCATTTCTCAATCACCCACTTTAACCACTGCAGGAAGCGGGGTAATGGGCTTCGAGGGTCTAATGGACTTTACTAATCGTATGTCACCCTTAGGAAATGCTGATGCAGAGGAGTGTGCAAAGTATTGTATAACTTTATTTAGCGATCTTACCCGTAAGGTAACAATGCAGAACTTATATCACGATGGTGGGTTCTCAAGCATGGGTATGAGCAATAGGGCTATGGCAGTGTATAATAAAAACCTTGAGGAGTGTCGGGATTGTAAGTAAACCTTATATAATATAAAAATAATGCATTAAAAAAGCCCCTTAAAGGGGCTTTTGCTTTATTATTATCCTAAGTAAGATTTTAGTAGTTTACTGCGGGATGTATGACGCAACCTACGAATGGCTTTTTCTTTAATCTGACGAACTCGTTCACGGGTAAGACCAAATTTTTCACCAATCTCTTCTAAAGTCATCTCCTGACAGCTGATACCAAAGAAATACTTAATGATATCCCTTTCCCTCTCAGTAAGTGTTGCAAGTGCACGATCAATTTCCCTGCAAAGCGATTCACTAAGCAGCAATTTATCGGCGTTTGGTGAGTCACTATTGATCAACACATCAAGCAAACTATTCTCCTCTCCATCAACAAAAGGAGCGTCGACAGATACATGCCTGCCAGATACGCGTAATGTATCAGAAACTTTTTCTTTTGGTAATTCAAGCAGGTTGGCAAGTTCCTCAGGGGAGGGCGTACGTTCAAACTGCTGTTCGAATTTAGAAAAAGCCTTATTGATTTTATTGAGTGAACCAACTTGGTTGAGAGGTAAGCGAACAATACGCGATTGCTCTGCTAGTGCCTGAAGAATTGATTGACGTATCCACCATACCGCGTAAGAGATAAATTTAAATCCACGGGTTTCATCAAATTTTTCAGCGGCTTTAATCAAGCCTAAATTACCCTCGTTTATAAGGTCGGGTAAGCTTAAACCCTGATTTTGGTATTGTTTAGCAACTGATACAACAAATCTTAAGTTTGCTCTGGTTAGTTTTTCCAAAGCTTGCTGATCGCCTTTTTTAATGCGTTGTGCTAATTCAACCTCCTCCTCAACTGTGATAAGTTCTTCCTTGCCAATTTCTTGCAAGTACTTATCCAGCGAGGCACTCTCCCTGTTGGTAATGGATTTTGTGATCTTTAGTTGTCTCATTTTAATGTCTTAAAAATTTTTGCGAAGTTATGCCATTTTACAATTCAAGTCAAGTTTATAACATCATGAAATAATAAAAGTTGAAGTATTTGATATTTTTTTTAGAAAAACTTCAGGATTTTACACTAAAATTCATCTTGTTAAAATGCTTAATACCTCTTTTTTAATCTAAAAAAGAGAAAATAATTACGGTTAGATTGTATTCTAACCGTAATTATTTCAAATTAATATGTCAATACCCTACTTAAATCCCAATAGCGTAGTATGCTACAAGTCCATTAGGGTAAACACCTTCAATAAGAACACCACCTTTAATATTCTCTAAAGCTCTATTTAAATCATCAAGGCTATTAATGGTAACTCGGTTAACCTTAGTTATTATAAAACCTTCTTTAACGCCTCCTTCCTTTAGCTTCCCTTCGCCAAGTTTGGCAACCTGTAAACCGTGGTTAATACCAAGTTTCTGTTTAAGTTTTACCTCAACTTCTTTGAATTCTGCACCCAGTGGCTTGATGATTTCATCGGATTTCAATACTTCGAAACCGCCCCTCATGTTACGTAACACTACTTCATATTGTTTCTTTTTGTTGGCTCTATTTACCAAAATATTAATCTTGTCGTTGGGACGGTACTTGGTTATCTGCTCTTGAAGCTGATTGGGCGCATTAACAGCAATACCATTAACTTCAAGGATTACATCTCCTTCCTTAAGACCAATCTCTTCTGCGGCACCTCCCTCAGCAATTCCTGTTATAAGTACTCCCTTCAAATCATCGATCTTGTATTTCTTTGCCATTTCGGTATTTAGCTCAAAAATTGATACACCAAGCATAGCTCTTTGAACTTCGCCAAATTCAATGATGTCGAGAGCAACCTTTTGTGCAATTGATGATGGAACAGCAAATGAATAGCCAGAGAAACTTCCTGTTCGGGATGCAATGGCAGTGTTAATGCCTACCAATTCGCCCTTGAGGTTAACCAATGCCCCACCACTATTTCCGGGGTTAACCGCTGCATCGGTTTGAATGAATGATTCAATGGCATACTGATCGGCCAGGATATTGATATTTCTTGCCTTTGCGCTTACAATACCAGCTGTAACCGTTGAGTTAAGGTTAAATGGATTGCCGATGGCCAACACCCATTCGCCCAATCGCAGATTCTCAGAATTTCCAAATTTAATGAAAGGAAGATTATCTGAATTAATTTTAATCACTGCCAGGTCAGTATGAGGATCTTTACCAACTACTGTGGCTTCGAAAGTTCTTTTATCGTTTAGTGTTACCTCAATAATATTCGCTTTATCAATTACATGATTATTTGTAATGATATACCCATCATTTGAGATAATAACACCTGAACCCGCACCCATTATGGGTTGTTCTTGCTCATAACGTAATCTGGGTCCAAAAAAATAATCGAAAAATGGATTTCCAAATGAATATGCTTCAGCACTCCTTGTGGATGTGGTTTTCACGTGTACTACAGCATGAACGGTCATTTCGGCAGCAAAACTAAAATCGGTGGTTTCGCCTGTGCTGGTCAGAAACGATGTTAATGCAATTGGAGTCGAATCCTGAGGGGTTGCATATATGGTTTTTGGTTGAGGTGTAAATTGCAATGTGGCAAAGTAAACAACTATACCTCCAATTACTGCATAGAGTAATGGTAATAATATTCTCTGTGTTTTCATATCTAATTTTTTTTTTGATTTCGTATAATGAACGTTCAAATGCTATGCCTTAGGGTATTAACTACCTGAACATTAACAATGCTTAACACATTTGTCAGTTTTCCTGACAGCAATTAAGGTTATTTCATGAAAAAAATTCAGTTTTTTGGGATATGAAAAGAAAGTGGGTTTGAAATAAAAAAATTAATAGGGAAAAAACTTAAAAGGTAGGTTAACTATTTCAGAGAATGTTTCTCCTGTTTCCAGCATGTCATCATCGTTAGTTCGGTAATACCAATGGATAATAATTGTCTTTTTTTGCTTGTGAATTTCCTTTAGTATGTTTAGAATATCAACTAATTTTTTTGAAGATGCTGTATTAAAGTAATCAAGTTTGAAATGTACAATAGTTTCTCTATTCGGTTCAACTACATATTGCCTAAACCAGTCAATTATTGGGTTATAGAATTCTTTGGCATCCTCGGGAAAGGATTTTCCAAAAAACTCGAAACGGCTTCGTTCTTTATCGAGATTTATTTCAGGAGAATATGGTGTTTCTAGTACTTTTATGGGCTGCATTGTTTTTTTGCTTTCAGTTACCTTAAAGTAAAATTAAGGAAAAAAATATATTAAGGTGGCAAAATTAGAAAAAAAAGTAAATGATATTTTTAATGAGTGAAAAATTAATAAAACAGTGATAATAATAAAAGAAATATAGTGTAAGGTATTATGAAATGTTAATACAACCCATCAAAAACGTGCATTGCTGGACCTTTAAGCCAAATATTGGTATACTTTTCATCATCGGATTTGATGAACGAAACATTTAAAATTCCGCCTCTTGCATTTATTTGGTAATCATTTTTCTGCTCTTCGAGCCAATGGTTGGTGGCAATGGCTGAGGCAACAGCTCCGGTTCCACAAGCAAGGGTTTCACCCTCAACCCCCCGTTCATAGGTTCTAATCTTTATTCCACCAGAGGTTATTTGCACAAAGTTGACATTTACCCCCCCCGATTCAGCTAGAACACTTTGACGGATTAATCTCCCTTCGGTGCCAACATCAATTTTGTCAACGTCTTTAACAAAGGTGACATAATGCGGAGAGCCTGAGTTTAAAAGATAGAAATCGTCATCGTGCTCTATGTTATCCACATCTTTCATCTTAAGATTTACAGTGTTTTTATCAACTATGGTTGCGTTGTGTAAACCATCAACTCCGTTGAAATTGGTTTGAGTATTAATAATACCCAAACTTTTGGCAAATAACACAATGCATCTTCCCCCATTACCACACATTGTTGATTCTTTTCCATCGGAATTGAAGTAACGCATTTTGAAGTCACTATAAGGATCTAACTCTAAAAGCATAAGTCCGTCTGCACCAATGCCAAATTGTCTGTGACATAGTTTGTTGATTAAACTCGTCTCTGGTGAGAATTGATTCTTCCGATTATCAATGATGATAAAGTCGTTGCCAGCACCGTGATATTTTGAAAATTGGATTCTCATTTTGAAGAGTTTATTCTTAAAATTACTTTATCACATTAACTTCCATTTCAAGGGAAACACTAAAATTTTTGAAAACCGATTCACGTACCATTTCTGCTAGGGATAATACTTCTATCCCATTTGCCCCTCCATAGTTAACCAGCACTAATGCTTGATTTTGATGCACTCCAACATTTCCAATCCGCTTACCTTTCCAACCACATTGTTCTATAAGCCATCCAGCAGGCAATTTTACACTATTATCATTTACGGGATAGAATGGCACCTTTTCAAAACGTTTTTTGAGCTCACTCACAGTATCAATGTGAACAATGGGGTTTTTAAAAAAGCTGCCTGCATTACCCAACTTGGCAGGATCAGGTAATTTGGAGTTTCTTATGCTGATAACCGCTTTGCGAATATTTTCAAGCGTTTTATAACCTATTGTTTTCAGCTCATCTTCTAAGTTGCCATAGTGGGTTATTGGAGTTAAATGTTTGGATAACTTAAAGAAAACATGGGTAATAATTACTTTCCCTTTCAATTCATTTTTAAAGATACTGTTGCGATAATCAAATTGGCATTGATTTTTTGTATACTCAACCATTTCCATTGATTCCAGGTTAAGTCCCATTACCATTTCAATGCAATCTTTTGCCTCAACACCATAGGCACCAATATTTTGGATAGGCGAAGCGCCCACACTCCCTGGAATTAGTGAAAGGTTTTCAATTCCACAAAGTCCTTTGTATACAGTATATTCCACAAAGTTATCCCATACCTCTCCAGCACCAACAGATAGAGTTACAGAATCGTTATCGGAGTGAATTTCCTCAATTCCAGTTAGTGACGGCTGTATTATTACCCCGTTGAAATCCTTAGTGAAGAGAACATTTGAGCCTCCTCCTAGCACCAACATCGGTAAATCTTTGGGAATTATATTTTTGACACTTTCAACAAGCTCGCTGAGCGATTTGGGTTTAATAAAGTATTTCGCATTTGCCGCTACACCAAAGGTGTTAAGGTTATCAAGAGGATAATCTTTGTAGAGCTCGGGCATTTTTTTTTTCAAAGATAAATATTAAACGGCTAATTATAATAACTTAAAATCCGAAGCTGTTTACCAAAATAAGTGTACCTTTGATTTATCTAATTCATTGATAAAATATTAGAAACCAAAGATTGATATAATGCGAAAAGTTAAGTTTTTACTTCTTCTTATTGCTGTCCTCACGAATTCATGCCTAACTTTCTACTTCGAACACCCGATTCCGGTTGATGTAAAGAATACTAAAAGGATGCCTCGAGCTTTAAAGGGTGAGTGGAAAACAGAAGAGGGATTGCTTACAATAAACAATACGCAGTGGATTTCAATAATCACCGATTCAAACGGTGTGGTTACCCGAAAAGTTGAATATGAACTTTCGGACAGCTTAATTCTTAGAAAGTATAAAAAGAACTACTTTTTTAATCAGCTGGCCGAGAACGGTTACTGGAATCTTTATCTTGGATTTGAAACTGGAACTCATTTCGTTATCAAAAGGCTTGGCGATGATGATACCTTAACATTCAAGACAACGCTAGGTTTATTGGCCGATTCCACGACAAACGAGGCATTGTACTTTCAGCAGCCAATTACAAAACGTCAGATAATAAAATTTATCGATGGTGGCGGCTTCAGCGATACGCTCTTTTTATTCGATTTAAAAAATCGGGTCATGGAATAGCTTGTCATGATTAGTCAGGGTGTTTTCATATCTTTGCCAAAAAAAAATTGACGAAAGTAATCCTATTAGCCACTTCCGATTTGGTTGCAGACCAAAGGGTTCATAGAACTGCTTTATCGTTGCATAATGCAGGATACGAAGTGGTTGCAGTTGGCAGACATTTTTCATTTACACTAAAAGATTTAAGTTCTCCTTTCAGGATTAAACATCTAAGGATTCCTATTAGCAAAGGCTTTTTCTTCTACGCTCTATTCAATCTTTCAGTATTCTTCTATTTGATTTTTTGTAAATTCGATGTTATTCAAGCTAACGATCTTGACACATTGCTGGCTGCCCGGTTGGCCGGTAAACTAAAGGGAAAACCCATTGTTTACGATAGCCATGAACTTTTTACCGAAGTTCCGGAGTTGATCAATCGTCCACGGGTTAGAAGATTTTGGGGATGGTTGGAAAAACATCTGGTTAAAGGTTTAAAGTATTGTAGTGCTGTGTCTGATGGGGTTGCCAATGAATTGAAAAATAGGTACGAAGTACATTTTAGGGTGATTAGAAATTTGCCATTAGCTAAATCTGTTGATAATAATTATCAATCCGACCGAAGAACCATAATTTACCAAGGTGCACTTAATTTGGGAAGGGGAATTGAACGTTTAATTGCCGCAATGCAGTTTATTCATGATACAAAGTTATTAATTGCTGGTATGGGTGATATAGAGGATGTACTTAAAAATATCACTTATAAGTTAGGTCTTGAGAATAAGGTTTCTTTTCTCGGGAGGGTTCCTCATCAAAATTTACATGATATAACCAGTAAGGCAACCATTGGAGTATCGCTTGAAGAGGATATGGGATTAAACTACCGCTTTGCCTTACCCAATAAGCTGTTTGATTACATACAGGCTGGGTTACCGGTTCTTGTGAGTAACTTGCCCGAGATGAAAAGAATTGTTGAAAAGTTTAATATTGGTACAACAATTTCCAGTGATTGCAATGCTTATGCCCTTGCTGAAAAATTAAATGATATTCTTGATAATACAAGGCAATTGAATATTTGGCATGAGAATTCACTTAAAGCAGCCAAGGAATTGGTCTGGGAGAGTGAGGAACCAATTCTGATGGATCTTTTTAATAATGCTCTAAAAAACAGATAGTTTAATAAACCTATTGTGTAATTAATTTTTATAATCATGAAAACAAAAAATGTTATTCCTTTTATCTTCTTTGCATTTGCTCTAAATCTTTATGGTTGTGCACAGGAAAAGGTTATTAAACTTCCGGAACCTCAGAAGACTGGAGGAATGCCATTAATGGATGCTTTGTCAAAAAGAAAAACGTCCAGATCATTTTCAACAAAAGAATTGGATTTGCAAACCCTATCGAACTTACTGTGGGCAGCCAATGGCATAAATCGTCCTGATGATGGCTTAAGAACCGCTCCAAGCGCAGTTAACTGGCAAGAGATAGACATTTATATATGCCTAGAGAAGGGTGTATATTTTTACAATGCTCACGAAAATCAACTTGAACTATACATGAAAGGCGATATTCGCGAAGCAACAGGCCGCCAGCCCTTTGTTAAAGATGCACCGGTGAACCTTGTTTATGTTGTTGACTTCACAAGAATGGGTGATCGAACAGATGAAGTTAAGCACTGGTATTCAGCGGCCGACGCTGCTTTCATTGCACAAAACGTTTACTTATACTGCGCATCTGAGGGCCTAGCCACTGTGGTTCGTGGTGCTGTCGACAAGGAGGAGTTGAAGAAGGTGATGAAACTGCCTGACCATAAACATGTAGTTATGGGTCAAACCGTTGGATACTTTGGTGATTAGACAGCCTCCTTATGTTTTTCCAAATAAATAGTTGATTTACTGAAACAATAAGCTATACATGCTTGTTTTACGGTAAATGATATTTTTTTGAAAACCGAAAAACATATTTATCCTGTAACTGGTATGTCTTGCGCTGGTTGCTCTGCAAGTGTTGAGAACATGCTTAAAAGTCAGCCAGGTGTTGTTGATGTTGGAGTTAATCTGGCAAACCAAACAGCTTGGATTGAATATGATATCAACAAAATTTCGCCCAAGAAATTACAACAGGAAGTCCGTTCCATAGGCTACGATCTACTTATTGATCAAGAAAACGATCAGAAGGCAACCGATAAGCTTCGAACGGAGGAATCGTTGAAGCTAAAAAGACGAACTCTTTTAGCTGGAATTGCTACTATTCCTGTTTTTATTTTGGGGATGTTCTTTATGCACTGGGAGTATTCACCTTGGATTTCCATGGTGCTTTCTGCTTTCATCATCTTTTGGTTTGGTAGAGGGTTTTTTGTCAATGCCTGGAAACAAGCAAAACTCCTTAAGGCAAACATGGATACCCTCGTGGCACTAAGTACGGGTATTTCTTTTGTTTTCAGCGTTTTCAATACTATCTATCCAGAATTTTGGCTGGAACGTGGACTTGAGCCTCATGTTTACTATGAATCTGCTGCCGTTATTATATCTTTTATTTTGCTGGGGAAATGGCTAGAGGAACGTGCTAAGGGTAAAACATCATCATCCATCCGAAACTTAATGGGGCTTCAACCCGAAAAGGCTATTGTAATTGAAGACAATAAGCATTTCGAAATAAAAATTGCTGATTTACAAGAAGGACAGATAGTACTGGTTAAGCCAGGAGGTCGGGTTCCTGTTGATGGGATTGTAGTTGATGGATTATCGTGGGTTGATGAGAGCACAATAACCGGAGAACCTATCCCTGCTGAAAAGAAAAATGGTGATAAAGTTTATGCCGGAACGGCAAATCAAAAGGGATCCCTGCAAGTAAGAGCACAACAGGTAGGATCAGAAACAGTTCTTAGCCGTATAGTTAGAATGGTTGAAAACGCTCAAGGTTCAAAAGCCCCTGTTCAGAAATTAGCAGATAAAGTGTCAGGAATATTTGTTCCCATTGTGATGGGAATAGCCCTATTTAGTTTTGTGGTATGGATCTTACTGGGAGGGGATCAAGGGGTAGTGCATGGTATCCTTGCATTGGTCACCGTACTTGCCATTGCTTGTCCGTGTGCACTTGGGCTTGCTACTCCCACTGCCATAATGGTAGGTGTTGGAAAGGGTGCTGAGAATGGAATCCTCATAAAGGATGCACAAAGTCTTGAAATAGCCCATAAAGTTAACGCTGTTGTGCTGGATAAAACAGGTACACTTACCGAAGGTAAAC
>Ga0334883_1004778_pt1 | contig 12616 bp, 6 predicted proteins | sample GraSluR1_MG_6_FD_207230 | JGI IMG/M metagenome (GOLD analysis project Ga0334883, IMG submission 207230) | Sludge microbial communities from methane-producing bioreactor in Wageningen University, Netherlands - Granular Sludge_09_05-R1 | ecosystem: Engineered > Bioreactor > Anaerobic > Unclassified... | reverse complement strand
CCCTGTGACATGCTGTCTTCACCCCGTTGGTGATGGCTGTCGTGTCGCAACGCAACCATAACCTCTTGGTTCTCCAAGAACAACGGGGTTTTTTCTTTTCTTGACCGTGGATCAGGGCTGACGCTCGCCGCGGAGGGTGGCGCGCGGTGTCAGTTGAAGTGGCACCTGGCGGCGACTTCTGCCTGGTTGTTGTCGGTGTGGCACTCGGCCACGGCCTGGCCCAGGGCGTTGACCCGCAGGCGGAACTGAAGCTCCTCGAGGCTCTCACCCGGGCCGAGTGGATAGTCGTAGCGGAGGAGCTCACTCTCACCGGCGAGGAGGCGGGTGGTGGTGGTGACTTGGCCGAGCCAATCCCAGTTGCCGTCGCGCATGGCAAGGACCTCGACCACGATCCCTGCAGGTGCGGCAGACCAACCGCCATTGTGGACGCGGAAGTAGACGCTCATGCTCTCGGGGCAGGCGCGGACGTCGACGGCGGCATCGGTGAGCTGCAGATCGGGGAGGTTGGTGGCGCCAGGCTGCACGTTCTGGCGGAAGTTGTTCAGGGCGTAGTGGCCCCAGTTGGGGGCCTGGACGCGGGGGACGCTGCCGTCCTCGGCGATGTTGGTGATGTGGTAGGCGTGTTGGTTCCAGATCTGGCGCGTGCCGACCCAGTCGCGGTTGGGGCTGGCGAAGGCGCGAACCCCGGCGAAGCCCGTGGTCTCGCCGGCCTCGATGAGGGCGGCGACGCAGGCATCGCGGCCTTGCTCCGGGGTCTGGGTGGTGGGGCAGTTTTGGCCGATGAGGGTGTTGGCGGCGACGACGATTTCCGCGGCGCCGTCGGCGTCTACGTCGACGATGACGGGGTACTCCCACAAGGTGCCGCTGGGGTTGCACTGGCAGAAGCGGACCGAGCCGTCGACGCCGTCGTAGACGCGCAGCCAATACTCGTCGTTGTAGACGGCCTCGGCGATGCCGTCGCCGTCGAAGTCGAAGACGCTGGATCCGGTCTTGCGCGAGGAACGGTCGCTGGTGGGTGCGAACCACTTGAGGCTGCCATCGTGCTCGAAGACCACGTAGGCGTAGGCACCGGCGAGGGCGATTTCCGGGTAGGGATCGTCATCGAAGTTGGCGATGGTGGCCGGTCCGCCGCCGCCAACGGCGCCACTGGCGAGGTCAGCCGCAGGGGTGTTGGCCTGGTTGATGTCGACGGGGCCCCAATAGTCTTGGCCGTTGGCGCGCAAGGCTCGCAGCCAGTGGTTCCCCTGATAGGGGGTGGGCGAGAAGGCGCTCTGGACGACGACGATCTCCGGGACGCCGTCAAGATCTAGATCGCCGATGGCCGGGTAGCCGTCGTCGAGGTCGGCCGTGCGGTCGTAGAAGACCGAGCCGTCGTAGCGATAGGCGACGTTGCCGCCGACGATTTCGAGCTTGCCGTCGCCATCGAGATCGGCGGCGGTGGTGTAGTCGCAGGGGCTGTGGGAGTCCGTGGCCCAGCCGCCGGTGCGTTGGCAGTCATGGTGCCAGATCACCTCCCCCGTCGCGCCGTTGACGACGGTGTAGCGGAGGAAGACCTCGGGTTGGCCGTCGCCATCGAGATCGGCGATGGAGGGTGCCGCCTGGCCGCATTGCACCCGGGCGTCGTTGGTGCGCCACTTCAAGGTCCCATCGTGGTTGAAGGCGATGAGGTCGCCCATGCGGGCCGGCGCCACGGCGGCGCAGGTCACCAGCTCCACCCGGCCGTCGTTGTCGATGTCGCCGATGGCGATCTGCGAGCCAGGCAGGGTGCGGTGGGCCGGGTCGGTGACGTCGAAGACGCTGCTGGCATCGGCGCCGCTGATGACGCGCAAGATACCGTCGTTCGAGTAGTTGGATCCGGCGAAGCTGTTGAAGGCGACGTCGGGGATGTGGTCATCGTCGATGCGCGCCACGACGGGGGTCATCATGACTTGGTTGTAGGTGGGCATGACGGCGCCCTGGCCATTCCAGGCCCAGAGCAAGGTCGGGCGCACCTCACCCCCGCTCGGTTCAGCGGCGCAGACCTCGCCACTGGGCTGGGGCAGGCAGTAGCCCAGCAAGGGCTCGCAGTAGCTGTCCTGGGGGCAGTCGATGAAGTCGATGCAGGTCTTTTCGGGGAGGAAACACTGGCCGCTGGTACAGATCTCACCCTCGCCACAGCAGACCTCGCCGGCCTCCCCCTGGCAGCGCACGCGCTCGCCGCAGTCACGGCGGCACACGGCGCCGTCGCAGACCTGGTCGGCCGTACAGCAATGGTTGCCACAGAGGCTCTCCCTGGCACAGCACATCAGGTTGAAGCCGCAGACTTCGGCAGGCGTGCAGCAGGACTCTCCGCACGGGCGGGTGGGGGAGGGACAGCCCGGTGGGAGCTCAGCCACGTCGTTGGGGTCCACCTCCGTCGGCGCGTCTTCGAGATCTGGCAGCTCTGGCTCAGGCGCATCGGGGAGCGCGTCGGCGTCACCCGGCGGGAGGTCGGTGGGGTCCGTGGGGGTGTCCGTTGGGTCGAGATCGTGATCGGGATCCACGTCCGTTGGGGCTAAGTCTGTGGTGTCCCCAGGGTGCTTCTTTGCGGCATCGTCGGAGCACGCCATGTTGAGGGAGAGCAGGGCAAAGCAGCAGAGGGTGAGCAGGCGAGCAGTGAGTGGCGTGAGCATGCGCTTCTCCTGGTGGTTTGGCCGATGACGAGACCGCTGGCGTGAGGCCGCGGCGCCGTGTGCGGAGAAGTTTAGCAGAACACGGCGCGCATGGCGCTGACAAAGCACCACAACGTGCGAGTGGTTGTGGCGGTTTAGTGTTTGCTTTCGTTGGCTTGGGGATTGATGGTGAGAAAGCGCATGAAGTCGTGGATGGGCTCTTCTCCTCAGGGCTTGAGGAGGCCGTAGATGGCCATGGCTTTGAAGAGGGGGTCGTCGGAGTCGCTCTGGGTGAGGAGCGTGTTATGGACCAGGCCTTTTTCTAGCCGGAGGATGGCGCGCAGGGCGATGAGGCGTACCCGGCGGTCGCGTTCGTCGTCGAGGACCTTGACGAAGCGTTGGACGTCTTCGGGGTGGGGTGTTTCGGCGAGGATCTCCATGGCCCGCATGCGGGTGTCGCGGTCGCCGCCGTGATCGAAGACGAAGCGCACTCTCTCGAGATTGCGTGGAGGTGTGGCGTAGCGGGTGAGGAGGCGACCGGTGATGGAGCCACGGTTGCTGCGCACGGCTTCATCCTCGAGGCGTATGGCCATCTCGGGGCCGATTTCCTCGAGCGTGGTGAAGAAGGCCTCTTCTGGGACTTCCCCGACGAGGCGGCGCATGCGCTCGCCGTAGACGGTGGGATCGATGTTGAAGAGGGCGAAGGCCCCCACCCAGCGCATCTCCGGATCGGGGTCTTGGGCGCCGATCTCGATGGCCGATGCGGCCTGGATGGCGCGGAGCTGGCCTAAGGCGACCATGGCGGCGCGGCGCACCTGTTTGTCGTTGTGGATCATGAGGAGCTGGAGGTGGTTGACGGCTTCGGGATCATTGGTTTGGCCGAAGGCGGCGACGATGCGCAGGAGGGTCTGGGCGTCGCTCTCGGTGGTGAGTGCCTTGGCGAGGATGGGGGTCGCCGAAGGGGAGCCGAGTCGTCCCAGTGATTCGGCGGCGGCGCGGCGCACTTCGATGGAGCCGTCGTTGATGAGGCGCTCGAGGCGGGTGTTGCCTTCGGGGTGATTGGCGAAGCCGAGCGCATGGGTGGCGGCGACGCGGTCGGACTCGTAGGAGCTGGCCAGCTTGTCGCTGATGAGGCGGTGGGCCTCAGCGTTTTGGGCGGCAGCGATGAGGGCCATGGTGGCTTTGTAGTCAGCCAGGGCGATGCTGGGGTTCTCCCGCTGTACCACCGGGAGGAGCACGGCGTAGAGGTTGGGCGGATCGTAGCGCATGAGGCGCTTCATGCTCTCGAAGTCATTCGGGTTCTCTTGAATGCGCCGCTCCAAGAGCGGGGCGAGGGCCGGATGGCGCTGGGCTTCGAGGAGCGATTCCGCCAGGTTCTGCACCTCGGGGGTGCTGTCGTCGAGTCCTTTGGCGATGAGGTTCAGGGCTTCGTAGTTGGCGATGGCGTTGGCCAGGCGCAGGCCTTCGAGGCGCTGGGGCGCTTCCTTGGCGGCCATGAGGCGCTGGGCAAGGGTGAGCGCTTCAGGCGGGGGATTCTTGATACAGAGTTCGATGAGCGCCGTGCGCTGCTCGGGCTCTTTGATGTTGGCGATGGCAGTGATGAGGGTGGCAAAGGCCGGCTGTTGCGCGCTGATGACGTAGGCATAGAGTGCCTGTTGCAGTGGCGGTGGGGCTTTCTTGAGGGCCTTGTCGATGAGGCTCGCTTGGGTGGCCGGGGGGAGGGGGGTGATGAGCTCGGCCACGGCGCGGTCGACTCTGTCCGCCTCGGCGCTGGCGAGCTCTTTGAGGATGGCTGGCTCTGCCTCTTTGTCTTTGCGCAGGGCCAGGACGACCCAGGCAGCGTACCTGATGGTGGGGTCGACATCTTTGGTGTAGGCCTTGAAGGCCTTGACCTCGTCGTTGGTGGCCAGGAGGGCGCCCAAGCTCAGGACGGCGAGGCGGCGCACTTCGCCTTGTTCGCTGCTGAGGTTGGCTTCCAGGGTCGCCCTGAAGGTTGCCAGGGTGTCTTCACTGAGGCTGAACGCTTGCTCCTGGGCCCACAGTGCGGGGGCCCACAGGCCAAGGGCGATGGCGAGCAGGAGTAGGATGCGAAAGACGCGTGAAGTCCTCATGGCAATTCCTGGTGGCGAGTGGTGCTGCGGTTGAGAGGGCGCGTTTAGGCGGGGAAATACTCTTCGAGCTTGGTGTCGATGCGCGACTCCACCTTGCCCATGAAGGGTTTGGCCAAGAAACTCAGATCGATGTCGATGCTGATGTCCGTGGCGGTGACCTGAAATTTGCCTTCGAACATTTTACCTTTGACCTGGGCCGAGGTGTTGTCGTTGTTCCAGCGGATGTCATCGACGAGCATGGGGTAGGACTGCTTCACGTCTTCCACGATTTTCTTGACCAAGACTTTGGCGTCGTCGAGTCCGAGGGTGTGTTTTCGCGTGCGATTGATTTTGGGCATGGTGTCCTCACAAGAAGAAAGAGAGAGCCGGAAAATCAGCTCAGGTTGTGTTTGTTGAGTTTGTTGATGAAGACCGTGCGGCTCAGGCCGAGGGCGCGGGCTGCTTGAGACTTGTTGCCGCCTGCGTCCTCGAGGGCGAAGGCGAGGAGGCGGGCTTCGACTTCGGCGAAGGTGCCCGCCAAGAGATGCTGCGCGTCGCCCTGCGGGAGGCTGTGTACGCCGCCGCCTCCTTCGGTGGGCCGCAGGGCGTCGAGTTCTTGATGCAAGCGCGCGATCTGGGCCTGATCGCGCTCATGCAGCGCTTCAAAGTCGTCGATGCGCGCCCGCAGTTCGTCGAGGCCAGCGTCGTCGGCCTCGTTCTCGGGGTCGTGGTCCAGGTTGGTGCGCAAGTTCGCCATGTCGAGCTGCTCGGCTTCCCCGCAGACCAGCACGGCGCGGCTGATGACTGCCTGCATCTCGTCGTAGTTGCCGGGCCATGGATAGGCGGCGATGGCGTGCAGCGCTTCTTCGGAGAAGCTGGTGATGGCCTTGTTGTAGCGCATGGCAGCGCGCAAGAGAAAAAAGTCCGCCACGGCGCCGCTGTCGTCTTGGGCGCGCACGGGCGGCACCAGGACCACTTCGGCGGCGCTCTGATCGATGAGGGGTTGGAAACGTGGGGGAACATGGCCAGACTCGAAGTCGATCGCATCGGGGTCGGTGTCGACGGCCATGAAGACGCGCACCATGTCGTCATCGGGGCTCTGTTCCACTGCGTCGAAGAGGCTCTCGACCAGGGACGCGGGCAGGCGGTCGGCGCCCTCGATGAAGAGCGTCCCGCCCATGGCGGCGGTCAAGCGGCCGGGGGCGTCATCCGTGCCGAAGAGCTCGAGCTCCAGGACGGCTTCGGGCATCTCTGCCGCGTCGAGGATGACGAAGGGCCCGCCGCCGAGGCGCTGGTGGGCCAAAGTGGCGATGACCCGTTTGCCCACACCGGCCTCTCCCAAGAGCAGAGCAGGGGCGCCCAGGGCAGAGAGATCGTCGAGGGCCTCTTGCTGAGCGCGGGGCAGCTCGACGTCGTCCACGGGGTAGAGACGGTGCACTTCTGATTCGACGGCGCGCAGCCGCGCTTGCAGGCGCCAGTACTCCTCGCTGGCCTCGGTCTCATGCGGGGTCGTCTGCGGGCGCGGTGCGGCAGGCGCAGGCGTCACAGCGGCGGGTGGCGTCGGCGTCGGCGCCGCTTCGTGGCCTTTTGCCTCGGGCGCCGTGGTAGGCGCTGCTGTGGCGAGGTCGCCAGGGACATCGCCTCGCCCCTCGCGTCGATCCATGAAGGCCACGGCTGAGAGGTAGACCAGGGAGGGCGCGAGGTCGTGGATCTGGGCGAGGCGCGCCTTGATTTCGGGGAAGGCGGCATAGACCAGGCTGGCGACCTCTTGGGGGTCGCGCTCGAGGTCTTGGGTCGTGGCGGTCAGGGTCAAGGCCGAGAGAGAGCCGCCGGCGGCGTCGATAAGAGGCCAGGCGAGGCAGATGCCTAGTCCTTCGGCCATCCCGGGGACGGGATCGGTGTCGTCGGGGTTGGCGGCGCGGGGCACCATGCCGCCTTCCGTGCGCAAGACATCAAGAAAATCCTGCCATTCTTTGGATAAGGGTTTGAAATTCAAGTCGCCTTTTTCCGTGGCTTGGATGTGAACCGCCGGGTAGGGCGGGGGACGGTCGACGACGAAGGCGACGTCTAGCCCCGGCAGCAGGCGGCTGAGGCGCAGCAGGAGCTGGCTGGTCGGTGTGGTCGAGAGGACCAAGTTCTCCTGGTTCTTCCAGAAAGGACGAGGGAGCTCGAAGAGCATGGCCAGGTTGCCCACGAGCTGGGCGACGAGGGCGGCGATGAGGATGATGGCGGCGCTCTTGATGTCGTTGGTGGAAAAGTAGAGATAAAGGGCCGAGAGGGCGAAGAGGGTGCTGAAGCCCAAGCCCACATTGGCCCCGTTGATGGCGAGCTGGGGGTCGGCGCCGCGGATCCGGTGACGGACGACGGTGATGACGGCGTCAGCGACGATGTAGGCGATGACCACCAGGTGTAGCAACAGGAGCAGGGTGTCGAGTCGGGCTTCGCTCTCTGGCGAGATGTCTGCGCCCCACCACAGGGAGAGGTGGATGATGCTGTAGTAGAGGATCTGGATACAGACGACGGCTGGCACGGTGTAGAGGGCGACCCGCAGGAACCATTCGAGTTTGGCCCAGGCGGCGCGCTGTCTGACGTGCATTTCCAGATCGACGGCTTTGACGAAGGCCAGGCCCACGGCGCAGAGCCCGAGGAGGAGGGGAGAGCTCAGCAGGGGCGCGCCGAGGGCGAGGGGGACGATGGCGAGAAAGGTGAGGAGAATGAGGGCGTTGAGGTAGAGGGGCCGCAGGTCGTTCGAGTCGGCGTCACCACGGGCGGCGGCCAGCCAGAGGGTGAGGAGGATGAGGAAGAGGCCGATGAGGGCTAGGGCGGCCACTGGCCAGTGTTGCGGCGCGGCTTGCAGCGGCACGAGGAGGAGGAGCTCCTCATGGGGGCGTTCAAAGTAGACCATGAGCCCGCTCTCACCGGCGCGTTCGAAAACCAAGTGACGCAGCGCCTCGAAGTCGACCGCGGCGAGCTCGACGAAGGTGGTGTCGGACTGGCAGGCCATCCCGATGGGGCGGTCGTCGGCCTTGACCCCGGCGGGGATGTCTCCGGCGGCGAAAGAGGCAGGGGTGAGGTTGCGTTGAAAGGTGAGGTCCGTGCGTCTGAGGAGGATCTCCGCTTCTCCCTCGGCCTGTCTGATGGCGTGCCAGAACTCGGTCTTGGAATCGACTTGGCTGCCGTTGACCGCGAGGATGACGTCGCCCTTTTGCACCTCTTCGAAGGCCTCGCTATCGGTCCCCTTGGCCTGCAAGAGTCCCGTTTGCGGGTGGAGGCTCACATCGAAGGGGAGATGCACCGAGGCGTGGACCAGGCTGAACAGGGCGACGAGGCCTAGGAGGTAGGCCGAGACTATCGTCAGGTGCAGACGGAAGTGAGGGAGGCTGCGGATAGCTGCCAGATCGATGGGACTGGGTGTCATGCTCTCGCACCACGGTGGACGAGGCCGGCGCTGTGGCGTGGCTTCGGCATCCACCTAAAAAATAAAAGAAAGTTCGCGTACAAGGGGGGACGTGGCCTGGCGTCCGGGAGCCCCTGGCGAGGGGATTATGTCTGCATTGCGCTTCGTCGACAATGGCAGCGGGTTTGGGCGACGCGCTGGAGGCAGCGGCGGCGGAGTGTCGTGGGGTCTTGGGGGAGTGCTGTAGGGTGCGGCGTCATCGCCAGGGCCGCGACGCGTGCCGGCTCGAAGTGGGTTGCCAGGATGCCTGCCCCTTGCTAACCTGGCGGGCAGCCTCGAGTCTAGGCTATATTATGCGTCGACCATGCTATCCCAATAGGAGCAACAAGCAACCATGGCCGAGATTTTTGATACCCTCCTCCTACTCGCCCTGCCTGCGTCCGGAAAATCTGAGGTCCGAGCCTTCTTGACCTCGAAGAATCCGGACATCTTTCACATGGGGCCGACCATCCAGCTCGATGACTACCCCTATGTGCACTTTCAATTGCTGGTCGACGAGGCCCTGCTCGAGCTGGGTCAGCCTCGCATTTATCACAGCGAAGACGATCAGGGCGGCCGCAATGGTCCCTTCATCGATGCCTTCGATTGGCCGGCCCTCATCGAGCTGATCAATGAGGACTACGCCGAGATCCTGGCGGGGAAGGCCGAGAACCCCACCCACGCGGCGAAGCGCCTCTTCGAGCGCCTCGACGCTGCCTGTGTGAAGGCTGGTGGCCACGCCAAGATCACCACGCTGCCTGCGGCGATCGTGGCCAAGCTCGAGGAGAAACTGGAGAGCGAGGCGCGGCTGGTCTTCGACGACAAGATCAAGAACATCCCTGCCTCGCGGGAAGGTAAGACCATCGTCATCGAGTTTGCGCGTGGCGGGCCCGAGGGCGAGGTCCCCTTGCCGAAACACTACGGCTATCTGGGGTCTTTGCCCGCGCTCTCCCCGGAGATCCTCGCCCGCGCCGCCGTGCTCTATGTGTGGGTTGAGCCCGAAGAGAGCCGCCGCAAAAACCGCGAACGGGCGCGCCCCGGCGAAGATCACTCCATCCTCTTCCACGGGACACCCGAGTCGGTCATGTACCAGGACTACGGCCGGGACGACATGGACTACATGATCGGCCTCTCTGACCGCGAAAACTGCCTCCGCCTCGAGGCCCACGGGAAGGTCTACTACGTTCCCGTGGCGCGTTTCGACAACCGCAAGGATCTGACCACCTTTGCGCGCAAGGACGAGGCCGATTGGACGCCCGAAGAGATCGCGGCCCTGGACGATGGTATCCGGGGCGCGGCGCTGAAGCTGTGGGAAACCTACAAACAGCGCTAAGCCCTTGGGCGGCCCCAGGGCTCGCCTGACCTGGCCCAAGGCGCGAGTGCTCTCGCGCCTTTTTTGCGTCGTGCATCGCTCTGGGAAAGTCGCTATGCTTCTGCCGATGGCGCGTTGAGAACCCTGCGGCTGAGGTGAGGCGATGGGCGAAAGGATGCAGAGAGCGGGCTGGATGGTTATGGCGTTGGTGGTGGTGTGGGCCTGCTGGGTGAGCCCGCAAGCCTTGGCGGTGGCCATCGTCGCCGACGGAGATAGCAGTGATTGGCCTGTGGTCTTGCCCACGGGACCCAACACGGGTCATGTGGTGCGCACGGCGGCGCACGAGGGGGTCTATGTCTGGCGGGATGCCCTGGGCGATCATCGCACGGATCTGGGCAACACCATCGATATTCACACCTTCGCCGTGACGGCTTCCGCCACCCACCTCCACTTCCTCGTGACCTTGGGCCCCAATGTGGCCGCCAGTCGGCCCCAGATCCAGATCGCCATCGACACCGACCAGGTGCCCAACAGCGGCCAGCTCCTCTTTGCCAATTACGCCGACACCAACGTCCACCCCGCCGCGGCCTGGGAGTTCTTGATCGCCACGCGTTTTGGCACGGCGGCCACCCGCCCGGCGGTCTTCAACACCGCCTGGGCCGACCTCGCCTCCGCGGGGGCCAAGAACGCCATCGACGCCGGCCCCCTCAGCGAGGGGCGGGTCATCGAGATCAGCGTGCCCTGGTCCGACTTGGGGCTGCCGGCCGGGCCCAGCGGGACGCTGCGCTTCACCGTTGCCGCCTTTCTCTCCCAGATCGGGAGCGATAGCACGGCCAACATCCACGACAACACGATCTCCAACGCCGTCGATGTGGTGAGCCATTACGGCGCCCCTCGGGCTGGGGCCCAGGCCAATACCTGGGAAGAGGTGCAGGACCTCATCGTCGACCATTACCTCGATGTCGATTTCAGCAGCGACCCAGATGGCGAACCGGCGCCTCCCGTGCGTATCAACGAAATTTTCTTCGCCAGCGCCGAAGATGGCCTGTGGTTCGAGCTCTTCAACGCCTCGGCTGCGCCAGTCGACCTGACGGGCTGGCGCTTGAGCACGGCCTCGGTCGCCGGTGGCAGCGGCGCGACCTTGCGCTTTCCCGCCGACACCGTCGTGGCCCCTGGGCGCACCCTGGTCATCGCCGGCGCGGCGGCCCCCTTTTTCGCCCTGCACGGCTTCTGGCCTGATCGGATCCTGAGCGGCAGCCATCCGCTCATCCCCTCGCTGCAAGCCGATACGGCGTGGGCCAGTGGGACCTTCTCCGTGGCCAGCACGGGCGGCGCCCTCTTGTTGTTGGACCCCGGCTTCAGTGTCCAAGACGTGGTGGTGTGGGGCAGTGGCGCTTATTCGGGCGTGACCGCCTTCACCGCTCCGGGCGCCGCGGCGTCGGCAGAGCGCTCCCCCAGCCGGCGCGCGACTTGGGACGGCAGCGCCGACTTCGTGGTCCGCTCGGTCCCCACCCCTGGTCGTGCCACCGAGAGCTGTGTCGCGGCCCAAGGCACGGGGCACGTCGCCGAGGGCACGCCCTGCGATGATGGCGTGGCTTGCAACGACGGTGCGTTCTGCCACCTGGGCACCTGTGGCGGTGGCCAGCCGCTGCTCTGCGTCGACGACGCCAACCCCTGCACCCAATCGGTGTGCGTCGAGGCTTACCGCGGTTGCCGCGCGCCGGAGCCCGCTGGTACGCCCTGTCCCGACGACGATCTGTGTTCTGGTCCCGACACCTGCGATGGCCAGGGGAGCTGCGTCCGGGACCAAGCGGTCCAGTGTCCGGTGCCGGAGAACGCCTGCCAGCTCGCGGTCTGTGACCAGGACTTGGGCTGTTTTGCGCCGGCAGAGCTCGCCTGCGACGACGGCGATCCTTGCACCGAAAATGGACGCTGTGACGGCCAGGGTGGGTGCGTGAGCCAGGACCTCACCTGCCCCAGCGATGATTCTTGCAGTGTGGGCACCTGTTCCTCCGCAGCCGGAGGCTGTGTTTATACGGCCCTGGCCGACGAGACGTCTTGCCAAGCGGCCGATCCGTGCGTGGAAGAGGCGGCCTGCTCTGGCGGTGTCTGTGTGGGGCAGCCCAAGAATTGCAGCGAGCTCGACGACGCTTGCAACGTGGGGCGTTGCGACCCCACGACGGGCACCTGTGTCCGTGTCCCCGTGGAGGCGGGCACGCCCTGCGATGACGGCGACCCCTGTACGGAAGGCGAAATCTGTCAGTCTGGGAGCTGTTATGGGGGTCGCGACATCTGCACGGCCGATCCTCTCGAGGGCGACGACCCCACGGTGGAAGGCCTGGACGGCGCCGACGGGGCCGACATTGAGCTGCCGCAGGCCGAGAAAAAGGACGAGGGCGGCTGTGGTTGCACCTTGATCCAGGGCCCGCCTGCGCCGCCGCTGTGGTGGTTGGGCTTGCTCGGCTTGGGCGGCTACGGGGTGTGGCGGCGGCGCCGAAGCCGCTGGTTAGACCCGGCAGAGGTTAGGGCCACGGCTGGTCGGCGCTGAGCCCTGGGCGCCGGGGGCGCGGAGGGGAGCCGGGGCGGGGGGTGGCAGGAGGTGCTCAGGCGAGTTTGTCTTCTTCGACGAAATCGGCGGGGCGCGGCAGGATGTGCCACCCTTTGGCGCGGGAGACCTCATGGAATGCGGCGTTGGGGAAGACACTCCAGCGCACGGTCGTCGCGAGCTCGATCATGGCGGTGTCGAGTTTGCCGTTGCCGGCGGCGAAGTCGATGGGGCCCTCCCAGAGGGATTGGACCTTGACGGCTTTGCCGTCGTCGGCGCAGGAGATGCCGCGGTGGCGGCCCGTGATGACTCCTTGGGCGTCGAGCTCGAAGTCCATGCCGACGATGGCGTGGACAGGGAGGAAGGAGCAGAGGGGCAGCATGGTGTCCGTGGGCGAGCCCGTGACCACCCAGATGGTGTAGTCGCGATCGGCGAGGAAGTGCATGGCCTCGACTACCTCTGGGACCCAGTGACGCATGGCGTGATCGCGCCACCAGAGGTGGACGAGCTCATGGACGCGGGTCAAGGTGAGGCCGGCGTAGAAGGAGAGGAGATAGCGGCAACCGGCGGCGTGATCGTCGCGGTAGATCTGGATGTACTCTG
>Ga0334883_1004776_pt1 | contig 12617 bp, 21 predicted proteins | sample GraSluR1_MG_6_FD_207230 | JGI IMG/M metagenome (GOLD analysis project Ga0334883, IMG submission 207230) | Sludge microbial communities from methane-producing bioreactor in Wageningen University, Netherlands - Granular Sludge_09_05-R1 | ecosystem: Engineered > Bioreactor > Anaerobic >... | reverse complement strand
GGTAATACGTCCTGGACGGGGGCGCCTGGAGCTGTGGGGGCGCTGCCTGTGCTGGCTCCACCTGCTATTGGTGCTCGGGGGGCTGCTCGTTTAATGGACGTATCGGACATATCAGATCACCTCAGAGGACGACTGCCAGGACGATTGCCAGGGCAACGATGATGATCGCCAGGCCGATATACTGGGTGAGGCCCTGATTCAGCAGGCCGCCTCTCTGGCGTTCTGCCAGGAGTTTGGTGTCTACGTAGGATCGTAAAATTTCGCTGGTTGATCCTATTCTGGAGGTTAGGGGGCCGATTGACCATAGGATCGGTTTTTGTGGGTCTGGCAGGAGATCGGGGATCTCTTCGTCCGGGTGTTCCTGGGCGTAGTGGCTCGCGGCGGCGGCGGCCGGGGCTGGCAGTGTTATGGGTGTACCATCATATGCCAGTTCAAGGATTCCGCCGGGGATCCTGAGTGGCTGGAAGTCTCCCAGGGGGGGCCGGAGGAATGACATGGTTGTATCTTTGTCATGGACTTCATAGGCTCCGCCGACGTATCGGGGCCGGATAAATCGGGCTGTGCCGTTACGCCGGATGACTAAAAGAGTCGGTTTGCCGAAACTGAGTATACAGGGGAGGTATGGGCGGGCGAGGATTACCAGGAGGAGAAAGCCTATGAGTAATATGGTTGCCAGGCCCCATCCTGCATATAATAGTGTCATGAGTTCTGAGTAGTTCATTTTTTTTCACCGTCCGAATAATGCGCCCAGAATCCCTTTTTTCGGGGGTTGCACTACAGTTCCCCCTGCTGTCTCGTCTGCATGGCCCGAATACCGGGTATCCCGGAGAACCCATAGATATCTCTCATTGGGTTGCCCGTCATAGGTGCGGCTGCGTCTGAGTTCGTTAGCTGCATAAAACATGAGCTGATCCTGATTGACCAGGTTGATCTTTTCGCCTGCAAGATCGGCAACTCTGATCAGGTTTTCTACTTCCAGCATGGCTGCTGCATAGTCCTGTTCATTGGCGATCTTGGTGATTGCCAGGAGGTGGTTAATCGACCAGAAGAGGTTTTTTACATCTGCCGGGATGTCTGATGCGTGGAGGAATGTTTTTAACTGGGCTTCTGTGGGCGTTAGATACGATCCTTCATCCTGGCCCTGTCGGTAGCTGTCCTGGTATCGTTCCAGGTAGGTGTCATCTCTGGCGATCTCTTCTGTTGCCGGTTGGTCTGTGTCCTGGGTGTCCAGGAGTTCTGATAGGGCGGCCATATCTATATCGTAGGTTACGCCTGCTTCATCGTAGAGTCTCATTTCCAATAACCTCCTTCTTTGGCTGCTGAGGCTGGGATATAGTAGATGCCGCCGACTGTGAGGATCACTGATATTGCCAGCAGCAGGCCGGAGACGTACCAGAGCCAGACGGGCACGGCCTGATAGGTGAGCAGGACGGGGTCGCCGGCGGTGTCAAGGATAATATCATAGTATACGGCTCTGGGAGCGGTGCCGCTGCATAGGCCGGCGGTGAGGGTTGCCATTAGGGCAGGCATGAGTGGGCGGTTTACTAATATTATTGATAATAATATACAACCGATACAGATCCCAAACAGAATATACCACCATTGCGCCGGGATCTGATAGGCGCTGTCGGGGGTGGCTATGTGGAGATAGGTGGAGTTCATGGGGCGCTCCTCCTATCGCGGCGATAGTCTTGTTTCAGCAGATACCAGATCCCCGAGAGATAGGCTCTGATGGCTGCTATCAGTGCTTTTGGGTATCGAGATATACTGTCGTCTGCATACAGTGGTTCTGAGTATGCTGATCTGATTTTCCGGCTTAAAAAAGTGAATTTGTCCTGCGCCTCGTTGTATCTGGAGGCGCCGGGCCGGTTTTGACTCTGGATCTTTTTCTGCTTCTGCGTGGAAAGAGGTGTATTTTTCAAGAATATCACCTCTTACCTGTTCATCGCAAAGGCTGCTATCAGTACCGCGATTGCGATCGATGCGCCGATTACGAGCGGGAGGATCCCGAGGATCGAGAATGCGGTACTTGCATTATCGGTCATGAGATTCATCGAATCATACCATTCGGTTTCATTTGTTGCATCGAATGCCGGGAGGGAGACAAACATTTTACCCGACAGGAAGATGAGGAAACCGATCAGGATAATTGCGACACCGCCTGTGAAGATTCCGCCAACTACGTCCATACTTAATCACCTCTGACAGGTTATTACCACCAATCATATATATGAGTGTGGGAAATATAGGGGGTATGAAACAGGAGATCAGAAAGGTGTTTGGCGGGCTGGTGTCTGCCTATTGGTATGTGCCGGATCCGGTTACACAGCTGCACGGGACAGGAGAGGAGCTTAATCTATTGGTGGCTCTCCTGGAGTCTGATGGTAAGATTGAGCGCTCGCCGCAGCTATGTAAACATCTGGCTGGTCTGGATGAGGATTATAAGAAGGCGATTAATCTGTATAATCCGGCGGCCGGAGGCCATAAGGAGGCGTTGATTTTGTTGCATGGGATCAGGCAGCAGATTTTAGTGATTGCTATTCGTGAGGATGTGATCGATATCGAATCTATCAAGCAACCGATGTTTTCAGATGTTTTTGGACATAATGGCCGGGGGCCGGAATAATGCAGCATATTTGCTTTTTGGAATACTCCCCCAGGTTACTCTTAAGGGGGCGGTGCGGCGGCGCGGTCGGGCGCCGGGCGATCGTGCATCACACACACACTGAGGAGGGCGGCCTGTGAGCTCGATGTCGATAGGTGGAGAGATGGCGATGGCGATCGCCGGCCGGATCTCGAAGCATACATATAGAGATGGTGGGACGATGACCTTACTCCTGGGCGATAAGGGATCCGGGAAGACGACGGGATTGCTGAATCTGGCGGCTGGTGTGCAGTGCCGGGATGATACGGATCCTGGGTGGCAGGCGGAGACGGTGATCTGGAGGGCTCGGAGTATCGATTATTGGACGAGGATCGATCCTGGGCGGCGGGTTGTGTGGCTGCATTGTGAGGATGTGGATCGGATCCGGTTTTCTGCTGATGGGGTGCGGCCTATGCTCCCTCCGCTTATGACGTATGAGAGTACGGCGGATCTGCTGGACCAGATCCAGGAGAGGCGGGGGATGATCCATGTGATCTATAGCCCGTCCGGGGTGTATGATGTGGATGAGCGGTTCCGGGATGAGCTGGCAATGGATCGGCGGGAGATCTATAAGGCCCTGCTTAAGCGGCATATTGATATCGAGGCTCTTTTTTGGTATGAGCTGTTCTATATGTTGACCCGGTATACTAGCCGGGAGTTTTTTTGTAGTGTGGTGCTGGATGAGTTGCAGCGGTTGTTTCCTCCGAGTACTCGAGGGTTGCGGTATCATATCCAGGCGTTGATAGCGCTGGAGATTTTGCCGGATTTCCGAAAGCAGAATAAATCCTTGTTTGCTGCTGCTCACTCTACGCAGAATATCGATTATCGAATCTATCCACTGATCCAGGTGTATGGATATATGAGAGGGGCACGGCCGATCAAGGGATCCCAGGTGAAGGTAGGGCTGGGGTTGCAGGATCCGGGGGTTGTGATGTGGGATTCGGGGAATTATGGGCGGATGAGGTTTAATGTGACTCCTAATCTGCCTCTGGTTATCACCGATAGGGAGATTGTGAAGATGCCAAAGGTGATCCTGAATACTACCAGGCAGGGATCGGAATATCTGGGGGATGTGGATCTGCCTGTCCTGGTCGAGGCTGAGGAGGATGAGAGATAATGGCACCGACTCGAGCACAGAGGACCCGGGACGGGCGGAAGAATTATGGCAAAAATTATGGCAGGGGGGTTGCTGCTGAGATGCGGGCAGCTCGAGCGCTGCGAGGTGCTGGCTGGAGTGTTGATGTGTCACCGGGATCCCGTGGCCGGGCTGATCTCACTGCCCGGAAGGCTGGGGTTACCCGGAAGATCCAGGTGAAGGAGTTTTCATCCAGGGCGATTGAGTCACCGGAGGTTGCCAGGAGGAGGGCCCGGAGTCATCCGCATAATGGCAGAGGGGAGATCTGGGTGTACGAAAAGAAGGGGCGGAGGTATATTGTATGAATCAATGGGAGATCGCGATGGAGAATGGGATTATTTATCCTGGATCTATGGTGGGAGGGCCGGTGGAACTGTGGGGGATTGTGGTAGTGGTGGCTCTGGCAGCTCTGTTGATGTGGGTGTTGCCCTGGAGCTTTTTGTCTACTGAATAGGTAGACTATCTTTTTCTTTTGCTTCACGTTTCAGGCGCCGGATCAGTTCCAGGTAGGTTTCTGCCCTGGGCTCATCCTGAGCGGGCGGGGTGTCTGGGGGATCCGGGATTGCGATCTCCAGGGTGAGGGCTGCCACAGCTGCCGGATCATTGTAGCGCCACTGGCCGGCTGGGGTAAATTCTGGGCGCCAGCTGGCGGGGCCGGGATACCTGGCTGGGCTGTCCGGGGTGCCGGATGCCGGCATTTCGTAGGGTTCTACTGGTTCCTTCTGCCATCCCCTGCTGTGCCGCCGGATGATATCCGGGATCTCGTCTTCGGGGACGGCTCCCACAAATTCATATTCCGGGATGGGGTTTTTATTGGCTGCCCTTTCGGCTTTGGCGGCGGCGGCTTCGGTTGCGTCTGCGTATCTGATCGATTGGCTCATCGTGTAAAAGCGCTTATTATGTACCCAATAGCCCCAATGGCTGGAAGTGTCGTAGAGCGCTTTCTTCAGGTATTTTTTGAGGTAGTCGTCCGGGCTCCTGCCCCGGGCATCGTCCGGGGTGTTCTTCTCGTTTTTCCATGTCCATTTTTTATCCTTGTTCTGGAGTACGTAAGCGTGAACCATGAAACCCTGCTGATATTTTTCTCCCCATTCCCTTGCAAGCTGGTTAAATGGTTTTGCCCATTTGAGGCCGAATAAAATGACGTGCGTGTGAATGAGGCCGTTTTTCATAAATTCGGCTACCCGGATATAGGGGATCCGGTATCCTCTCCGCCTGGTCTCTGCTTCATACCATTTTCTCCAGGCTGTGCTTTCATGGCGATTGGCTTCATACAGGCTGGTTCCGCGGCCTGTGGTGTTGAAGACGTCCAGAACCGTTTTCCCGTCTTTGCTCTTGATGACACGCTGGACAGGTTGACCCTCAGGGGAGAGATGGATCATCGGGTCGGTTGTAAAGGTTAGGAATACGGCATCTTCAAAGAGATTGGCGGCGTTCTCAATGGCTTTTTCATAGGTTTTCAAGAGCTCAACCTTCCTGCCTTCGTTTGTAAATCGGGTTGTCATTGGCAGGATGGTATATGGTTTCCCTGGTGGAGCGCCTGGGAGCCTAGAGAGGATGATCCTTTTCTCCTCACATTCCTCTTCCCAGCGGTGAAATTTGTTCTCCATCCTGGTGATCCGTTCTGCCAGGTGGGGGTTTAACCGGCTGGGATCCGGCCGCTTGAAGAGGTAGTATTGCCGGATCCTTAGGGCGGTGCCGATGGCTTCCCGACGCCTCGGACCACAGCGCCGGGGGAATTGAGAATGGAGGAGAGAATACTTATGTTCTGTGAGCGGGGGATCTGTTTTGCAAAATGTGTTGGAGTTTTGCATTCCCTTTATCAAGTTAACAGTTGTTTGTACGTATAGCCCCCGTTTTTCAAATTGAGCTACATTTAACGGATCTATCACGTTGCGGGAAATGCGCACATATCCTTCCTTCTCCCACCTCTCAATCTGCCGTTTTAGCCGGTGATATAAGGCATCCCCGGCTTTTCCGGGGTGGGATACCTTCCCGCAGACGGCATCATATATCACGGTGAACTTTGCACCGCCTGAGAGGAGTGAGGTGAGGTTGACGGATTGACCGCTAGGTTTGTCAAAATAGATGAGTTGCCCTGGCTGGGGGAGATAGCCGAAGCTATCGCTAGCGGTTGCTATGGAGGACATGAGCCGGATCCCGCCTGGGGCGGGTGAGGCGCGATGGAGGGCGTGAGCCTCCATGCCTGCTGATCAGGATCGCGCTAGGTCTCTGGTTCGATACAGTGTCGGGCTCGGGGCCCGATCAGTTCTTTTAGAAAATCTGTTGAGAGACGATCGGGATCGTCTTTCAGTTTCGTGTGATGGTTTTCAAGGATTTCACAGACTGATCTCCCTTCGATCTTATCCTTTCTGGATTCGGCTTTTCTGATGCATTCCTCACAGAGATACCGATTATATTCGTTTCCGTAATTTGTGACACACACATATCTCCGTGTATCTCGCTTGCGATAGCACCAATCACAGCGGTCGTAAGGGGCATGATCAAATATGCTCATGCCCTCGCCCCCTGCTTTATGCCGGCCTGCTGTAACAGCCGACGGCGATCGCGATCGATCATCATCATGTCACCACAGAGGGGGCATTTCTGGGGGAAGGTGAAGGGGGCCTCTTCCTGGTGGTGGCAGCTGATGCAAGTGACCTCATATCGTGTCATAGAGCCACTTTCTCCCCCTTCCCTATGTTCAGGTATCCCTTAGCAGAGAAGACGAAATATACAGCGAAGAGCAGGGCGATATATGGGGATCTCGTTGAGATTCCTATCGCTACCCAGAGGGCGTTTGCCAGCATCCAGATACAGAAGGCGGTCTGCCTCCGATCCTCGATGGGGCTGGCGACCAGGTAGGCCCCGGTGAGCGAGAGCAGGACGGCCAGAGGTTCGATGAGAGGGAACATCTCAGTCCTCCTGGTGCTCGGGTTCCTGATGTTGTATCTCTGAGGCTGCGACCAGTGTCGCTACAAATATGGCTCCTCCTATCTCTGGGCTCTGAGCGGTGATCTCATCCAGCCTGTCCCATCCGGATCTGCTGGGCGATGGCGGCCTGAAACTCTGGATCATGCAGCAGCACATCACCACTCCCCTCCTGGTATCCGGGCAAAGTAGTGGACGAAATAGGATCTTTCCGGGATGAAGTGTCCCTTGTGCAGCTGGCGCCATGTGTGCTCAAAGGCTTCCGGGGAGCAGAAGCCCTCAACCCGATACAGGCGGTTCCTGATGTAGTTGAGGGAGTGGATCTGCACATCGAGCAGCCGGAACTGGGCACCGTTGATCTGGAAGATATCGCCTGCCTGCCCGTAGGGTTTGCTCCTGGATGTGCAGCATTTTATCCCGTCGATTGCAGCGGCGGCCATCTCCGGGGAGAAGGGGATGGAGATCATACAGCTGCTTCCTCCACCTGGGCAGCCGGGGCCGGGGCAGTGTAGGGATGATACCGGGGGCGGCCATCGGCAGTGGTATACCAGATCAGGAGTTTGTGGCCGCTCTGCGAGATGACGACCTGACCTATCCGGATCCCGGTTTCCTGCTGGAGCTCAATGAGATCGTTGATGAGGCGGGCGGTCTTGTAGTCCCCGGCTTTTCCGTAGCCTGCATCCTTGACAGTTCCCCGGCGGCTGAGGATGACGTAATGAACAGTCATGAGATCGAGATCCTGCTCTTCGCAGAGGATCTTGGTGTAGATGACGCCTTCTGCTGACTGCCATCCCCGGATGATCTCGGAGAGGCGGGCGGCGAATGTGGAGATCATATCCCCACCTCAACGCCTTCAGGGGGTGGAGCCAGGGGGCAGGCGATGTTGCCGGGGATTCTGCCTGAGAGATGGCAGATGCGGCGCTTGTAATCGGGCCGCAGATATTCCCAGTTCAGGTATTGACAGCCCCGGCAGTTTCCGACACTTGGCCGGATAGTGCCGCTGTGGACGGGATGGGGTGGGGTCATACCATCCCTTCCCTCATCATCTCATCCCAGGCCTCGCGGTCGGTCTGCATCTGGGGAACCACTATGTACGCCTGGGTTGTGTCCTGCCATTGCTGGATCTCTCTGAGATGTTGCCTGGTAATGGCTACCTCGCTCTTCAATACTCGCAGCTGGGCGCTGAGTTGCTGTACCTGATCATAGAGCTCGTTATGGTCGGTCATTGTTCCACTCCGTCTATGATCTGCCATTCTCCGCGCCCTACAAGGACATCGACAAAACAGCGGTAAAACGCAGGTAGCGCCTCGTAGACATCACGCCGGATCAGCAGATTCTGATCTGAGAGCCTGCCTGAGATCTGGGCGGCTGGCTGCTGTTGTGTCTGGGATGCCATCAGCAGATCCCCCTGATCCTCTGCTCGTTTAGTGGTCTGTGCGCGGCTTCCCTGAGTGCCAGGGAGCCGAAAAAGCCATCATTATGGACAGCATAGTAGTGTACGGCAGTCCCGGCCTGATCTTTGGAGAGAAGGGGGCGCGGGCTGCTGTCTGTTCTGTTTTTCATAATTTACACCTTTACTAGCAGTCTTTCTTTTTCTGCCAGACATTCGAGAGCTTCCCTGTAAATATCAGATTGACGTTTCCAGGGCCATTTTTCCAGAGCTGCATCCACAATCTTCTGCTGTCGGGGTAGCAGTCTGAATCCTTTCATGGGTGCGTGTCCCATGCTAAACAATGTTTATTGCTACAATAATAAAGGTTTCGGTTTTCGTTTATTATTGTTTAGTATTTATATACATGGCTTTTTTATTTCGGGATTGTTATTGTGTTTAACCAAAGTGAGCAAAGATGACACGAAGACCTGAACAGCTTGGGATCCGAATTACTGATATTTTCATCCCCTATTATGACGCTATGAAAGAAGAGGCAAAGCTAAAAGGCTGTTCAGTTTCTGATGTCGCAAGGATGATTATTCAAGATGCTTACAGCTTAGAGCCCGAAGGATTAGTTCTTAAAGAAAGTGTAACGCCCTATATTACAACCGGCAATCATGAAATTAATAATATCAAAGAAACTCTGTTAAAATCACCGGAATTTAAGCGAATCCTTAGAGAGGAGATTAAAAACGCCTTAAAGGAGATTCTGGAAGGGGAATAGGGAATAATGACACGGAAAAGAAAGCCACATTATAACCATAGACCAAAACGCAGATCCAATATTGATGCCATTATTACAAAATTCACCCGATTCTCTGCGAAACACCCGATATTCTCAACTGGCTGTTATTTCCTCATGGCGATTGTTCTTTTCCGATTCTCTCTGCTTGATTATTCAACATTCGGATATACGGCCGCCCAGGAGATCCGCTTTTGGCTCCTGGTCGTTGCCGGGATCATGGTTCTCCTTTCTATCCTCTCTGTTGTCGCATGGTGGCGCCGGAATGTGCCTTCGTTGTTTGTGCGTGGAGATATTAACTGGAATAAATGAGAGGGGGCAGGAGAGAGATCACAGATCCCGCTCTATCGCCTGGCAGCTGGGATTGGTGCAGAGCCATCCCACTGGCAGATAGGATCTCCTGGTGTCGATCATGCCCCGGATATAGAGCCGCTGCATCAGGGCCCGGCACCTGGGGCAGGCAGGCAGGCGTTTAGGCATGCCAATAATAGCAGGGTGATGATAATAAAGGTTCTTCCTCCTGGATGGTTGCTGCCATTTGGTTTCTGATAGGGATTTAGAAAAGTTTGCAGGACGCCGGGGGAGAGCGTAAGCATATAATTTCTAAATCCCACAATCTTTATCATAGGGAAAATTCAATCGAGTATCATGGATAGCTGTTTCCACGCTTCGGATCAGATGTATCGTGAATATGAAAAGAAGAGCATACAGAAAGCCCTGGATGATGGCAGGCTTAATCCTGAGGATTTGCATCTTGTTAAAGCGTTCTTATCCCAGATGGCAGCTGAGGGGAATATTAGCCAGACCAGGAGGATGAAACTGGCAACTAATCTTATGACGGTTCACAGGTATCTACCGCCTATCAGTGAGATGAAAATAACAGATATTTATTCTTCTTTTGATGATTTAAAGCACGGGAAGAGAGTTAAGGACGGGAAGCCCTACACGAAAAACACCATAGCGGATTTGTCCCGGATCCTGAAGCGATACCTTAGATGGTTGGCTGAGAATCAGCATATCAGGGTTGAGCCTGGGAAGGTTGAAAAGATCAGGCTGCCGGTATTCCAGGGCACAAAGACTGAGGAGGATGTTCTTTCTACGGAGGAGATACAGCGGCTCATCGAGGCTCCAAACTCTGCCAGGTATCGGGCGATGATAGCGGTTCTGTATGAGGGTGGGCTGAGGATTCATGAGATCGGGATCCTACGTTGGCGTGATGTGATTTTCTCTGATTGGGGCTGCAGGATTAAGACGAGCGGAAAGACCGGGAAGCCCCGGACTGTGCCGATTATCCTGTATCGTAAATATCTTGCATCCTGGAAGAGCGAGCACCCAAACCCAGAACCGGATCAGCTCGTTTTTCTGAATAACTGGAATAAGCCCCTAAAATATCAGACTGCTGCCAAAGTGTTAAAGAAGATCGGGGAGAGGGCGGGGATCCAGAGAGAGATCACACCTCACACACTCAGGCACACACGGATCACCCATGTGATCCGGGATGGGTTGCCGGAGACCCACGCTAAAAAGTTGTTTTGGGGGAATCTGGATACGGATATGATCAAAACCTACGCCCATCTGACTGATACAGACACGGAGAATGCCCTTATGGAGATGGCAGGGATACAGACGGACGGGGTTAAGAGAGAGCCGAGCCTTCAGCCTGTCCAGTGCGATCAGTGCATGTTCATCAATCCTCCCGGGTCCCGGCTCTGTGCTCAGTGTGGAAGGCGGTTCACTGCCGAGGTCGAGGCTGAGATTTCAGATGTGCAGCGGGCTGTAGATATTATACTCCGCGATCTGGATAATCCTGAGGTGCTGGCAGTGATGCTCCAGGCACGGCTGGAGATGATGCAACGAGATGGGAAAAAATAGGGCGGGATTACCACAGCATACTTTTTTTAGGCTGTGATTCTACGCTGCGGATCTTCTGGCTGCGTCTTCTCTTCTTAGGTCGGGGGCTCTGGCTTTGCTTTTTGGGCTGGGATAATTTAGAGATGCTGCCGGCTATTTTCTGAGTGCCGGTTATGGCGGGCCGGGTGCTTTCGATGATGCGGCCGACTGCACGGACTGCAGGGATCGGGGGGGCTTTTCTGGCTGCCAGTGTTGCAGCGGCTCTTTTTTCGGCGGCTTTTTTCCGGGCCTGTTCTCTGGCTGCAATTGTATCTAATTTGCCTGCCTGATAGCTGGCTTTGATTCTGTCTAGATAACTCATTGTGTCACCTCATAGATATTTTTTTAACCATGTTCTAACGGGTGCCTGGCCTAATTTATGGCCGAATTTATCCCTACAACTGGCCTCTGTGTCCAGCAGTTGATCGATATCGACCAGTCCTATCCTGGGGATCTCTATTGTGTCTCCCCTCCTAATTCGTCGTATTTTTGTCATTTTATCCCCTGCCTGCAATAACTTTTGCTAATACTCCCGCCCCTGCAAATCCCATCACGATCATCATCATGATCCCGCCGTCCTGGCCTACTAGTTGGGCGGTGCCTGCGAGGGCTGATCCAGATATCAGGCCGATCACATACGGGGTAGTGGTCTCTCCTGTGTAGAGCCAGGATCCAGCGACCAGGACGAGCCAGATCCAGACATAGAAGAGCGATCCGAGTATTGCGACGATCGGGGCGGTGATCCCGCTCCAGAGGCTGAACGGATCCGGTATGGATGCGGATGTATCAAACCAGTCTTTCGTCCAGATGCCCAGTTCCGGATCCCAGGAGAGGCCCCCGGATCCCTCACCTACCCTGATATAGCCGGTGCGGGTGTAGATGGTGGATCCGTATTCGTTGGTGGCGTTGAGTCTGATATCGTACCTGCCATCTGATGGCAGGGAGATCAGGGGGTGCTGGGATGTGCTCATTTCGTCCCAGGTGGTTTCACCAGATATCCGGTATTCCCAGAGCCAGGAGGAGGGGGATCCCGTGGATCTGTCGGTGAATGTGACGTTAAGGGGGGCAGTGCCAAATCTTGGTGAGGCGGTGAAGTAGGTCCCGGGGGATCCTGGGGCCGGTGTTGCTGTGGGGCCGGGTGTTGAGGTTGGTGTTAGAGTGGGAGGGGCTGCGAGGGGTGTTCTCCATGTGTCAGCAAGATTCACGGAGTTGAGACCGCCCAGGACATAGATCCAATTTCCGTGGCTGACGGCGCCGTGAGCTTGCCGGGCAGACCAACCGGCGGATGCGGTAACCTGTATCCAGCTGACGCCGTCAGCCGACTTCCAGACGTCCCTTTTATAGCTGCCATCATAACCGCCAATCACCCACAGGTAGCCATCATGAGAGACCACGCCGTGAGTATTCCGGGCAGACCAACCGGCGGATGCGGTAACCTGTGTCCAGCTGACGCCGTCAGCCGACTTCCAGACGTCATTCTGACGGCTGCCAGTATATCCACCCATCACCCACAGGTAGCCATCATGAGAGACCACGCCGTGAGTATTCCGGGCAGACCAACCGGCGGAACTCGTTACCTGTGTCCAGCTGACGCCGTCAGCCGACTTCCAGACGTCATTCTGACGGCTGCCAGTATATCCACCCATCACCCACAGGTAGCCATCATGAGAGACCACGCCGTGAGCATGCCGGGCAGACCAGACGGCGGAACTCGTTACCTGTGTCCAGCTGACGCCGTCAGCCGACTTCCAGACGTCCCTTTTATAGCTGCCATCATAACCGCCAATCACCCACAGGTAGCCATCATGAGAGACCACGCCGTGATAACGCCGGGCAGACCAGC
>Ga0334883_1004774_pt1 | contig 12629 bp, 8 predicted proteins | sample GraSluR1_MG_6_FD_207230 | JGI IMG/M metagenome (GOLD analysis project Ga0334883, IMG submission 207230) | Sludge microbial communities from methane-producing bioreactor in Wageningen University, Netherlands - Granular Sludge_09_05-R1 | ecosystem: Engineered > Bioreactor > Anaerobic > Unclassified... | reverse complement strand
CGGCAGAAGCCTGCCTGCAGTTGCGCGGCGAGGCGGGTGAGGCACAGCTGCCGGGTAACCCGAAGCGGGCACTGGTGCAGGCGCTGGGCGGCCCCGCCGCCACGGTGGTGACGCACATTCTGGAACGCTGATTCGGCGCAATAACGACACCATCGGTTACAATTGGCATGATGATTTCATCGGGAGAGTGAGGCGTCTGTCATGCTGACACCACGGCCATGCTACTGCTGCCCTCTGATCGAATCAAGGTGAATAGACAGTTGATACTAATTAGTGTTATAAAATCATTCATGGCATGAACAATTGCCGTATCAGGCTATACACGGCTGGATTGTGGCTCAGGAAACGTCTGTCACCATTGGTGAAATTGACCAGAATACTGACCATGATGCCATACACAATCAGCACAGTCAGCATTACGCTCAGGAATTTACGAAGAACTGGCTTGTTGTCCAATCGTTCATACAACCACCAGAAACCAAGGCAGGCCGATAGGGTAGCCAATGAACTGACATCCGCCAGATAGCGCATGGAAGAAGAGACAAAGACCAGGATCGGGGCAAAGAGGCTGATTACACCTCCAAAGCCGAACACAAAAAGCCAGGTTTTTGAAGATATCTTGTCAATCCGGATAGGGTCCGCCTTCTCATGCAACCAATCGAGGGCATAGCGCCATAATGTCCATAAAGGCAGTAGCAGGGCGAGGCTGGCTGGCATCAAAGGGATTAAGCCCGCCACTGGTTCTGCGTAATAATAATGGGCTGGCAGGCGCACATAGAAGGGCCACATGCGCCAGGTTAAGTAGGGTGCATTGAAAAAAGGAAAGACCTGGGGATCAAAATCCAGCGGTCGTAAGACATAATTATAAAAATTTGGGATAAAGTACTGTAAGGAGGTTACATCCCTGTATAGCGGGGGATAAGCTACGCCCGTTAATTGATACCGATGCCCTGTCTCTAAAACACTGCCAAAACGGAAATAATTGTAGGAGGCAGTAAAACCTGCCCACAGACCCAAAGGCAGCAGCAACCAGACCAGGATCCGCCAACCTGCTTTGATTCCCTGTTGTGTAATCACCATAATGGCAAACAGCAAACTCAGCATAGCAACAGCCAGCAACAAACTGAAACGAGCATTAATGGCTGCACCCCAACAGAATCCTGTTAACATAAGCCAGACAGCTTTCCAGGAGGTGCTTTTCATGGATAGAATCATGAACAACAAACCCATGATTAGAAAAAACTGTCCACTGGCAATAGCAGCCTCATACACATGCGGTCGGTTGATCAACCAAAAAAGCGGTGTAGATAGACAGGCCATCACGGTGAATAGTGATACCGACCACTTCGGGGTAGTTGGAAACCAGTGTTTCCGCAGCGTTGCTAACAGGACAGCAAACACGATAGCATGACCTGAAAGGAATAAGAACACAAGGTGCTGGTCCTCAACAACCATAGGTGTGATTAATTTGGCAAGTGCTGCCACCATGGCTGGTACAGGCCCCCAATACAGGTAATACTTACCTTGATAGTAACTGGCATCCCATAAATAGGGAAAACCTTCCCGATTGCGGTAGTCGTATGGATTGTCCAGTTCACCCAGGGCAGGATGGGGTTTCTCCAACAAATGCAACTGTCCTGCCAAAAACGCATCTGCCAGGCGGTCAAAATACTGGGAATAAGGTTGAAATTGCACCAGTTTACCGTTGGTAATGAAAAACCAATAGCAGAATAACACCAGTAACAGCGCAACACTCATCAGGATGGCTATTCGCCAACGATCAGGAAGGAGTTGTTGGCGAGGGTTAGCCGGATGTTGTGTTTTGCCAAAATCTTTTGATAAACCAGCATTTGCCTTTTTCCACCATTCACTTCGCGTCACCTGTTTAATGGGCCGCCGAAGAAATTGCAGAATTGGTTTGTAAAAGAACAGGTATACCAACAACAACAGGCAGAGTAAGCCCATACTGAGGGCAGCGATTTTTCCTGCATCCCAACCAGGCTCCTTATCAATACCGAGTGGGACGCCAAAAAAGCCGATTGTCAAAAACACAACGGCTGCCAGACCAGTTATCACTTGGCAAAAAATGATGAATTTCTCTATACGATTCTTCTTCACAACCACTATTTTACAAGATGTGGCAGTCATTAGCCAATGATTGGAAGCATTGGTAGTGGAAAGGATGGTTCTTTATGTAACCTCAAGTAACCTCCTACAAATGCATGGTTATTTGCTACAAATCATAGTTAAAGCACTATGTAACCTCCCATCTACCAGTAAGTGTTAGCAGCCGGAACCCGACAATGCCTCCTTACGATTGCCACTGTTTTTTAGGACATTGGCAGACTGACAATGTCAACGCTGCTGCAAGTAATATAAGTGGAATTATCGGGCGTTGATAAAGGCCTTGGGCGGTCCTGCCGCCACGGTGGTGACGCACATTCTGGAACGCTGATTCGGCGCAATAACGACACCATCGGTTACAATTGGCATGATGATTTCATCGGGAGAGTGAGGCGTCTGTCATGCTGATCAGTGGGATGGTGTGGATGGTGGTGTTTATTATCAGTGCCGGGTATGGACTGATGATCGAGGGCTGCCTGCGGCTGGCAGCGCCGGAAGAACGCAACCTGCGTTCGCCTGCTTATCTGCTGATGGTGTTCTTCATCGGTTTTATCAGCGTCAATGTGCTGGCTGCCACCCTCAGCCTGCTGATGCCGCTCGCCTGGCTGGCATTCGTTTTGGTCGCTTTGCCGGGTGCAGCAATGTTTGTGTTCAAATTGATTAAAAACACCAAGACCGCGGGCATCTTTCCCCTGAAAGGCAGGCATGCACTCCTGTTCTTTGCAGGGGCGGGGGTGCTGTTGGTGTTGTGCCTGTGGCTGACCAGCGCGCCAATCAACAATGCCGATACTTACATCTATCATGCTCAATCCATCCGCTGGATCGAAAGCTATCCGGCGGTGCGCGGGCTGGGCAATTTCTTCATCCGCCTGGCGTACAATTCCAACTGGTTCGTGCAGACCGCCCTTTTCAGCTTTGCCTGGCTGGGCGGTTTTTCACTGCATGTGCTGAATGGACTGCTGGTTTTCACCGTCAGCCTGTATTTCCTGTTCGCATTTGCCCGGACTGCGCAGGATAATGCCATGTCGTTTCGCGAATGGCTTGGCTTGCTGCTGATCCCGCTGGGGCTGGTCACCATCGGCACGCAGGCTTCCGCGCCTTCAACCGACCTGCCAGTGGTGTATCTGGCATGGCTGGCAGGGTTGCTGGCTTTGCCTCACAAAGCCGGGGAGGAAACCAGCCGCCTGCGGTCTTTCTGTGTCGCCGGGCTGCTGGCGTTTGCGCTGGTGATCAAATTGTCGATCGCACCGATGATGCTGCTGGCGCTGCTGGTTGTATGGGGCTGGCTGCGCAAGAAGCAAATCCGTTTCGCGTTGGTGTTATTGGTATGGATGGCGGCTATCGCCGTGCCATGGATGGCGCGCAATATCGTCATTTCCGGTTATGCCGTCTACCCGGTGTCACAAAGCGGCCTTCCGGTGGATTGGCGCGTGCCGGCCGATGTGGTAGAGAGCGACCAGCGCGGTATCCGCGCCTGGGGGTTCCACGAACGCATCCCGCCGGAGGAAGTGCTGGCGCGGCCTTTTGTGCAACGCATGCGCATGTGGTTCGCGCAGCTGACCTTTAACCAGAAAGGCATGGTGCTGGTGGTGTTGTTCTCTCCCTTGCTCATTGCGGGGTTGGCATTGCTGTCGCGGTTAACCCATCAGAGAACGCTCTCAGTTGAGGCGCTGTTGGTACTGCTGTGTTTTTACGGCGGTTTTTTGTTCTGGGGCTGGGTATCGCCCAATATGCGCTTTGGGTATACCTACCTGCTGTTCCTGCTGGCGGCTTGCCTGTCACTGGGGCTGGTGTGGCTGCTGGCAGTGGTCAAACTGCCATCGCTGAGTGAGGGTCTGGCAGGATTGGCTGGCATCATTGTGGTATTGGCACTGCTGCTGGCGCGCGCTGTGGATACACGCGGCCTGCCTTGGCGGCTGGTCATTCCACATGACTATGAGCGGCGTGCGGTGGTGTCCTGCACGATCAATGAGGGCAAGACAGAAATCTTCTGCGCGCGTGAATATGGCGAATGCGGTTATGACGCCTTCCCCTGCCATGCCTGGGGCAGTGATTATGTACGCTTACGCGGCGAGGAATTGACGGACGGCTTTCTGATGGTGCTGCCGTAAGCGTTTATTCGTAGCCGAGGATGTCCTTGCGCTTTTTTGCCCAGGCAAGCGCGTCCGCAATACCCTGTTCGATGGATAATTTCGGTTCCCAGCCGATCCAAGCCTGCGCGCGGTCGCAATTGGCGTAGGCGCCGCCCTGGTCGCCGGGACGGCGGTCGCTTTCGACCACCGGCAGGGGTTTTCCATATACTTTTTCAAAGGCGGCCACCAACTCGCGCACCGTGCAGCCGCTACCGCTGCCCAGGTTGATGACGAGGTAATTGTCGGCCGGGTTGCCGGCGCGTTCAAACACCTGGTCGAACTGCTCCACGGTCATGGTGTGCGCCTGCGCCAGGTCCCACACATGTACGTAGTCACGGATACCGGTGCCGTCACGGGTGGCGTAATCGGTGCCGGTGATCTCGAAGGAGTCATATTTGCCCAACACAGTATCGACCATTTTACCCAGCACTAACGAGGGAAATTCGACATGGAGCCCTGTACGCAGCTGCGGGTCTGCCCCGATAGGGTTGAAATAGCGCAGGGCAATGCCGCGCATGCCATAGGCGATGCAGAAATCGCGCAGGACCATCTCCATCATGTACTTGGTGCGCGCGTAGGGGCTGATCGGGTTGAGGGGAGAATCTTCGGTGACAATGAAAGTATCGCTGACACCATACAGCGAGGCAGAGGAACTGAACACCAGCCGGTCGCAGCCGAGATCATGTAAATTTTTGAACAATTTGATGGATTTGCAGACATTGTTCTCGTAATATACCTGCGGCATTTCCACCGATTCGGGCACGATGATGAATGCCGCGCAGTGGATGCAGGCAGCAATGTCAGGATGGTCAGCGAAGATACGCGCAAGCAGGGCTTCGTCAGCGATGTCTCCCTGGTAGAAGATGCGTCCCTGGGTGAAGGCTTCTTTGCCGGTGATCAACGAATCCAGGATGATGGGGGTATGGCCGTGATCGAGCAGGTCAGAGCTGATGGTGCTGCCGATATAGCCGGCGCCGCCGGTGACAAGAACTTTCATGCTAAAACCTCCAGAGCGGGAGAATGTTTGTCCGTTCCCTATCATATCATAAGAACAAAGTTTCAGGCTTGCTTTTACATGGCTGTGCAGTATGGGTGTAGGTCACCGCTGCTTGTGTGGCCAAAATTAATAACAATTGGAGGGGGTGAATGGGTCGTTTTTATGTAGCGGCGGTAGATCTACCGCCGCTACGGAATTCTCTTTTTATGAAGTCTTTGCCATGAAAAAAAACTCTCAAGTCAGTGCGCGGGATGTTTGGATGGGTCGTAGGCGGCACTTTCTTCGCCCAGCACCGCGTGACAGACCTTGAGCCAATCAATGATATCCAGCCCTTGCGGGCAGGCTTCTTCGCATGCGCCGCATTCGACGCACTGGTCAGCTTTCATTTCATCTGGCATCTGGCCATAGCGGAAACGCGGCGAACCGAAGTTGTCGAACGCCACGCCGCGGTTATACAGTTCGAGTACGCGCGGGATATAAACGCCGCTGGGGCAGGGCAGGCAGTATTCACAGCCGGTGCAGTGAATGGGCATCAGGCTTTTATAGAGGTCACGTGCACGGGTGACGACCTCTTTTTCCGCCGCGCTCATGCTGCTGACCGCGCTGTTTGATGCAGATACCAGGTTTTCTTCTACCTGCTCCATGGTGCTCATGCCGCTCAGCAGCAGCGCCACATCAGGCTGGTCCCACAGCCACTGCAGCGCCCAATCGACGGGTGAACGCTCGGGGTTAGCTTCGCGGAAGACGGCTTCGACCGCTGCGGGCACATTGGCGAGCGAACCGCCCATGAGCGGCTCCATCACGATCACTGCCAGTCCTTTTTCTGCTGCCAGGTGCAGCCCGCGCTGCCCGGCCTGTTCGTTGACGTCCATGTAGTTGTACTGAATCTGGCAGAAATCCCAGCCGTCATAGTCGTTGAGGATCTCTTCAAAGGCGGGGTAAGCATCGTGGAAAGAAAAACCGATGTAGCCGACGCGGCCGTCTTCTTTTGGTTTTTGAAGCCAATCGAGGATGCCAAGGCTCTTGGCTTTTTCCCAGCGGGCGCGGTTAAGGGCGTGCACCATGTACACCCCGACATGGTCGGTTTGCAGTTTTTCCAGTTGTTTGTCGAGGAAACTGTCAAAATCTTCCGTCTTTTCCACCAGGTAGACAGGCAGTTTGGTGGCGAGCACCACTTTCTCGCGGTAGCCGTCCTGCAGGGCTTTGCCAACCACCAGTTCGCTGTTGCCGCCATGATAAGGCCAGGCGGTGTCCACATAATTGACGCCCTGGTCAATCGCGTGGCGAATCATGCGGATAGCTTCCGCTTCATCAATCTGGTTGGAGTCGTTGTTGAGCGTGGGCAGACGCATGGCGCCGAAACCCAGCGCTGATACTTTCAGTCCGGTGTTGCCAAAATCACGGTATTGCATGGTTTGCTCCTTTTTTTTGTGAAGAACTGAAACGTGATCATTGCTACCTTAGATTATAAGGCAAAACGAGAGCCCGCCTTTTTTTCTATTGAAACGAAAGGTTGCCTACAACTTTTTGGGCATGCTTAATGTATTCTCATAGTAGAATAAATTGAAGCAGGTTTCATTAATATAGGAGAGAATGAACATGTCGAAAACACAGGCGTTTGGTACATTGCCGCATCTGTTGACCTTCCCGTTCCGCGGGAAAGGCTGGTTTGGAAAACTGTCGATCGCTGCCGGTGTGACTTTACTGGGCAGCATCATCCCCATCGCGCCCACAGTGCTGTTGATGGGCTATCTGTATGAATTATTGCGGCGCATCATTGTTGATGGGGAAGAAGCAGCCCTGCCGGAGTGGGATGACTGGGGCGGTTATTTTATGAACGGCCTCAAGCTTTTCGGAGCGGTACTGATCGTGCTGGTGCCATTCATCCTCATATTCATGGTGGTTGGCGCACTGTACTTTGTGCCGGTATTTTTGATTAATGCCGAGGGCTCTGGCAGTTGGTTTGGCATTTATATTGTGGCTTTGATGATCGCCAATTTGGCAGCGGTGATGTTCGGCGTCATTTTCATGACCTTTGCAATGGTGTTTGCGCCTGTGTATCTGTCGCACCAGGTGGCGGAAAATGACTTCAAAGCCATTTTCCAGATCAAAGCCTGGTGGCAGATCTTCAAACATGGATTCTGGGAGTTCTTCATCGCTTTCCTGGTCATGTATGGCATCAACATGATCATCGCCTATTTCTACGCCATCCTGATCTTTTCGGTGGTGTGCTGCTGCCTGCTGCCTTTCGCCGCGGCGTACTTGAATGTTTACATCATACTGCTCTACCTGGCGATGGTCGCCAGCGCTTACCGCGACGGTCGCAATAAGCAGGAAGCAGTCGCTCCACCGGCACTGGATGACAGCGGTGATGAAGAGCCGCTGGCGCTTCCCGAAGAAGAAGCCCCAGCTGACGAGGAAGAAGCCAGCCAACTGGCGATTGATGAACCTTCCATCGGGCAGACAGCCCCGCTAACCGCTGGTGTGACCAGCGCATTGGTGATGCCGGAAGCAGAACCCACCCCCGAGCCGGAACCCGAGGTGGTTGAGGAAGAAGAACCAGCAGTGGAGCCGGAAACTGAAACCGAACCAGCGCCGGAATTTGATCTGCCGGACCCTGACAGCGGAGCGACCGTGCTGGTCACAGAAGATGCACCCGCGCTGGAAGTGCCGCCTCCCAGCTTCGCAGCTGCCACAGTCAGGGCAGATGATCTTAAGAAGATCAGCGGCGTCGGGCCGAAAACTGCCCTGGCGCTGAATGCCGCCGGAATCCTGAGCTTTGCCCAACTGGCAGAAACCCCGTTAGAAGACCTGCGGCGTATTCTGACCGATGCCGGCCTGGACATCCTGGTTCCTAACTGCGGTGACTGGCTTGATCAGGCGCGCGACAGGATGTAACTTGAGCCATAAAGACTCACAGAGGTTGTCAACGTGACAACCTCTGTTGTTTTAACCACCGCCATCCCAATGATTGTTGTGTTGACCCTTGCGGCGGGATAAGTTTTCGTTAAACTGAGTCGGTACTTTGGCATTTTGCTACTATAATTAGGAAAGGGAAGTTTTTCTTTCAAGGTGTAAAATATCGGTTTCAGGCAGGCAAGACAGCCAACCGAACGATTGAGGAAACAGATCAGAATGAGCGCACCCAACGAAAAATATCTAATCGGATTGACCGGCAATATCGGCACCGGCAAAAGCGTCGTGCGGCGCATGCTGGGTCATCTGGGCGCTTATGGCATTGATGCCGATGCCCTCGGTCATCGCGCCATCATGAAAGGCGCGCCGGGATACAAGCCGGTGGTAGAAACTTTCGGCCGCTGGATCCTTGACAGCAAGGGCGAAATCGTGCGAAAAAACCTGGCAAAGATCGTTTTTGACAATCCTATCGCCCTGAAATCATTGGAAGGCATTGTGCATCCGTTGGTGAACAAAGCCATCGAGATCATGGTGCAGCGCACCCCCCACACGGTGGTGGTGATCGAAGCCATCAAACTGATCGAGAGCGGCCTGGCTGATAAATGTGATGCGATCTGGGTTACCTACACCCCTGAGACTGTTCAGATCAAGCGCTTGTGTGAACGCCGAGGGATGACTGAACGAGAAGCCCTGGCGCGCATTCACGCCCAACCGCCGCAAAAAGAGAAGATCAGCCGCGCCGACCTGGTGCTCGTCAATGACAGCAGTTTTGAGAAGGTGTGGAAGCAGGTCTACAACGCCTGGAACAAACTGTCTGTGAATATCCCCGGCGAAGAAGAGTCCAGTGCTGCCCAAACCAAAACAGTCATTGACGGCAGCGACCTGCTGCGGGTGGAACGCGCCACGCCCAAACAGGCGGAAGATATTGCAGCGCTGCTGAACCGCATCGAAGAACCGCTTTCGCCCTATACACGCATGCGCATCATGGAAGCCTTTGGCGAAAAAGCCTTTTTGCTGCTGTTTGATAACATGCGCAATGAGTTGATGGGTGTGCTCAGCTGGCAGGTGGAAAATTTGGTGGCGCGGGTGTATGATGTGTGGCTGATGCCTGAAGTGCCAGAGGCTGAAGCGGTGTTGCTGCTGCTGAAAAAAGTTGAGGCAGAGGCAAAATTGCTGCAGGCAGAGATCAGCATGATATTTATGCCCAAAGAATCAAATTTGCCCCTGTCATTGTTCCCGAAACTGGGATATGACCGTAAAACCGCCGAAGAACTGGACTCCAATGCCTGGTATGAGGCTGCCAAAGACCGCCTTGGCTATGGAAAACTGCTGTTTGTCAAAGAGTTGCGGACTGACCGCGTGATGAAACCGCTGTAGGCGCAGCGATACAGGATGGTAGTGTGTTAGATTTTCTGCAGGAATTAGCCTTTATTTTTGAGCGTCTCAATTGGACCAGTGTACTCGACATCAGCCTGGTCACATTGATCTTTTTCCTGTTGCTGCTCTTGGTGCGCAAAACCCAGGCGATGACGCTGCTGCGCGGTGTGATCTTCCTGATCATCGCCCTGCTCATTTTGACACAGGTCGTCAACCTGCCAGCATTCCGCTGGCTGATTGTGACCGCCATGCCGACGCTGTTGTTTGCGGTGCCGGTCATTTTCGCGCCCGAAATCCGGCGTGGATTGCAGCGTATTGGCCGCACCGGGGTAAATTCGCTTTTTATGGGACGATCATTGCTGGACAGTGAGGCTTACATGACAGCGTTGCAGGCAGTGATGATTGCTGTCAATAAGCTGTCTGAACGCAAGCATGGCGCCCTGATGGTATTGCAGCGCAATGAATATTTGGAAGAATATGTGGATACCGGCGTGCGTATGGATGCGCAGGTGACGGCTGAATTGCTGCTGCAGATCTTTTTCCCGAACACCCCGCTGCATGACGGTGCTGTGATCATTGACAAAGCGCGTATCGTGGCAGCCGCCTGTGTGCTGCCACTGTCTTCGAGCGGTGTGTTGAGCGCCACCCCTGAACGCAAAATGGGTTTGCGCCATCGCGCGGCGCTGGGCATTGCGGAATCATCAGATTCTCTGGTCGTGATTGTCTCAGAAGAAACCGGCAGTGTTTCAATCGCGCAGCAAGGCGAACTGATCCATGATATCAGCCTGGAAGAACTGGAAGTCGAATTGATGTTGTATTACCATTTGCAGCGTGAGCGGACCTGGAGGACAGCGCTGAAGGACGTATTTACACCGAATCAGCTCAAAACTGACCCGGATGTGTTCGATGAAGAAGAAAATGAATAGAGTGAGCGATGAAAAGCCTGCCTAAATTCCTGCAAATGATCCCCACTTTATTTTTATCACTGCTGCTGGCAGTGATCGTGTGGGCGCTGGCTGTCACAGCCGACGACCCGACCGAAGAGCATGCCTTCCCCTCCACACTGCCGGTACAGGTGGTTGGTTTGGACGAGGCATTGATGGTAGTCAGTCTGTCACCGGAAAGCGTGACGGTCAATTTTAGTGCGCCGGCATCAATCTGGGCGGAGTTACGGCGTGATCCCAGCCCGATCAATGTAGAAGCAAATCTTGTCGGGTTAGATGTCGGCACCCACACGGTGCCGGCCGAGGTGACAGTCAATCTCACACCGGTGCGGGTGACAGATGTATTGCCGCGCAATGTCACCGTGCGCCTGGACGCGTATCTTGAGCGTGAGATGACGATTACTCTGGATACGATCGGCATTCCTTCGATCGGCTTTGAAGCCGAACCAGCCCGTCTGGACACCACGTCTGTGGTAATCAGCGGCCCTGCTACCGAGGTGGAAATGGTGGATTCGGTGCGTGCTGAGATCAACATCCAGGATTTATCACAATCAGTGGTCACCACACGGCCCCTGGTGCCGTATGACGCCGATGGGCGTGTGATCAGGGGCATCACCCTCTCGCCGACCGAAGTGGTCGTTAACCAGCCTATCAAGCAGATGGGCGGTTACCGCAACCTGGTGGTGAAGGTGGTGGTGGAAGGCCAGGTAGAAGATGGTTACCGCATCACCAATGTCTCTTCCTTCCCGGCGGTGGTAACGGTGTTCTCTAAGGAGCCTGAACTGGTGGATGCGCTGCCGGGCTTTGTGGATACCGAACCGCTGGACATCACGGGTGCCAATGACGACGTGGATGTCTATCTGCGCCTGGTGTTACCCGAAGGGGTCAACGTGGTGGGCGACATCCAGGTGGTGTTGGTGCAGGTGGGCATTGCTGCCATTCAGGACAGTATGCGCATCGAAGGCCTGCCGATTGAGTTGATCGGCATTCCCGAAGGCTTCCGCGTGGCAATCTCGCCTGAAACCATTGATGTGATCGTATCCGGGCCGCTGCCCGTGCTGCGCCGCATGACGCGCGAGGACATCCGCGTGTTCATCGATATCAGCGATGCCGTGGAGGGTAGTTATCAGCGGGTGCCGCAGATCGAACTCTACATCATGTCAGTCGTGGTAGAATCAACCTTACCTGAATCTGTCGAGGTGGTGATCGAAGTACTTGATCCGGAAGCAACACCGGAGGCAGAAGAAAACGGCATTATCTGGATCACGGCCACGCCCAACCCCACCCCGGAGGCGACGCCGACACCCCTGGTTGATCCACAGGAAGAAGAATAAAGCCGCCTATTGGCGCCTGCCATTGATGCGGTCATGGAAAATGTAAGGAGAAGTACGCGATGGCGAAACCGATTGTCGCGCTGGTCGGAAGACCGAATGTTGGAAAAAGCACCCTTTTTAACCGCTTGACCGGAGAACGGCTGGCGATTGTGGACGATGTGCCCGGCACCACCCGTGACCGGCTCTATGCGGAAACGGACTGGAATGGCAAGCCCTTCTATGTGGTCGATACCGGCGGGTTAGACCCAACCGCAGGTTCGAGTAGATCGGTGCTGTCGGTCGGCTCGGCTGATTTCATTGAAGATATCCGCGCGCAGGTAGAAGTGGCGATCCATGATGCCAACGTGATCTGTTTTCTGGTGGATGTGATCGCCGGGGTGACGCCCGCCGATGTGGAAGTGGCGACTTTGCTGCGCACCAGCCAGCGAAAAGTGGACGGCGAACGCTATCCGCCAATCCTCTTGGTGGCCAATAAGGGTGATAATCTTGCCTCTATGGCTGACGCTTACCAGTTCTATGAACTGGGTCTGGGTGATCCTTATCCTATCTCAGCTTTGCAGGGCAGGGGCACCGGTGACTTGCTGGATGCGATCGTGGAGGCTTTCCCGGAAGATTTGGAAGAAACCGAAGACGATTCGATCAAGATCGCCATTGTCGGCAAACCTAACGTGGGCAAATCCAGCCTGCTAAATAAACTGGTGGGCGAACAGCGCGCCATTGTCAGTCCGATCGCCGGCACAACACGCGATGCGGTAGATACACCGCTGGAATATGACGGCGTGCCGATCACACTGATCGACACCGC
>Ga0334883_1004772_pt1 | contig 12640 bp, 10 predicted proteins | sample GraSluR1_MG_6_FD_207230 | JGI IMG/M metagenome (GOLD analysis project Ga0334883, IMG submission 207230) | Sludge microbial communities from methane-producing bioreactor in Wageningen University, Netherlands - Granular Sludge_09_05-R1 | ecosystem: Engineered > Bioreactor > Anaerobic >... | reverse complement strand
TGGTCGAGGTTGATCAACTGGCGGCGGATGAAATCACCGCTGCCTTGCTGAAAACGCAGTTTTCGTTTTGCCCGGCGAACAATACCGCGTATGGTGAAGAACAGGAATACGAGACCCGCGATGAGTAACACCGGGATAATCCAGCAGAGAATGGCGAGCAGGTCATTGAATTCCATGGATACCTTTTGATTGGGACAGCAGAATGGTGTTAAGTGTACTGGATTTTTGGGTTTAATTTGTAACATTATTGCGGAATACTGGCATACTTAGCCGCTCTCAAGTAGAATGCAGAGCAGTGATCGACAACGAAGGAGAGCCATCAACCATGCAAGATTCCAGCCGCCGCGGTTATTTACTGGCCATCATAAGTGCCTTTTTTCTTGCCTGGACGAGTATCTTCATCCGCTATCTGGTGATCAATTTCGGGATTCCCGCACTTGTGCTGGCGTTTTGGCGTAATTTCTTTGTGGTGGTTGTGGTGGCTGGTGGTTTGCTTATCTTCAATCGCAAAGCCCTCATCATCCCGAAGACCCAGTTGCGGTTCTTTGTATGGTTTGGTGCTATGCTGGCGTTGTTTAACAGTTTCTGGACCACCTCAGTGGCGTTGATAGGCGCGGCAGTGGCAACGGTGTTGGTGTATTCTTCGGGGGCATTTACGGCTGTGCTGGATGCGTTGATTAATAAAGAACCCATTGGCTTGATCAAAGGCATAGCGGTGGTGTTATGTCTGGGTGGTTGTGTGCTGGTGTCAGGTGCGCTGGATGCTGATATCTGGGCGGTGAATGCACTGGGGATTGTGGCTGGCATCCTGTCTGGCTTCATGTATGCTGTGTACACCTTGATGGGGCGTTCTGCTGCGCAGCGCAAGATCAATATCTGGACGACGCTGCTGTACACATTTTTTATCGCGGGGGTCTTCTTGCTGGTGTTGAATGTATTGCCGCTTGGCTTTGTGCCGGGCAGCGCGCAAAAACCGGCGGATATGTTGTGGTTGGGCAGAGCGTGGCGCGGCTGGTTGGCGATGTTCCTGCTCTCCGCCGGCCCCACGGTGATGGGTTTTGGGTCCTATAATCGCGCGTTACATCACCTGCCCTCCAGTATTGTCAACCTGATCGTGACCTCTGAGCCGGTTTTCACCACAGTGATTGCCTTTGTGCTGCTGGGAGAACAGATGAACCCAATCCAACTGGTCGGCAGCGCACTGATTCTCACCGGTGTGGTGCTTGTACGGCTCAACCATCGCAATGGGTTGCGTGTGCCTGCCCAGGTGTAGGTGTGAGTATAGGTGTGCCTTGTTTGTTTTTGCGTGAAAAACAGTAAAAACTGCTACAATCATAGTAGCCGGCGCGACAGTTCAGGGTAAGTAAGCCGGAGAGTCTGAGGTAAAGATATGAGCAAACTGGCAGATCGATTTTACCGATGGTTGTATGGAAAACCTTTAGACCGCTTCTTTCAGGAATACTGGCAGAAAACGGATTATTTCCCGGTATTGTTAAACGAACTGGTCATGCGTGTCAAGCGTGTGTCCGAAAACAGAGAATTGTTCACACGCCGCTTACAGGCGGATCCGGTTCTCAATGACATGGTGTTGAATGAATTCCTGGAAGAAGGTGTTTTAACCCACGCCTTTATCGGCTGGCTTTCCTCAGATGCAGATCATATGCAAGAGTTTTTGGCAGAGATCCTCGAAGACCATGACCTGCAGGCATCGTTGTTGTCGGGGTTGCATGAGCAGGGGCTGATCGAGCAGTTTTTTGTCAACTGGATGAAAGAAGATATCAGCCATGTCAGGCAATTCGTGGGTTCGCTGGAAAAGGATGAGGTATTAAAAAGAGACCTCATCACCCTCATGGGCCGCCAAAAGCTGGTGACAAGAGATGAATTTGTGCGCTGGATCAACAACGAACCGGAGAATTTATTGACCTATCTGCAATTCTTAGAAAAACGAGATGAGAATCGCGAAAAGTTCCATGAGGCCCTGCTGCAACTGCAAATTCCGCAGGCAGTGCTGGCGGAATGGATGAAAGCAGAACCAGGCAGGGTCAAACGTTTCGTCAATCAATTGGCAGAAAATGACACCGATCTGATCAACGCGCTGGAAGAAGCGCTGTATCGTTTCAAGACGCCTACGGAGCGCTTTATGCAATGGCTATCGTTGAGCGAAGCCAACCCTCGCAAGTTCAATGCGGAATTGAGATTATCACCCGAGAGCCGGGTGCTGCTTTTTGCTGCATTACAAAATGATGCAGAGATAAGGCAGGAAATGAACCAGGCGTTGTGGCAAAATGATCGGGTGGTGAATGAATTTCTCGATCATGTTGCCAACGATGATGAAAAACGAAAGATTTTTCTGCGCGAACTGGGCGAGCGTGAAAATTTCCGCAGTGTGCTGCGCGTGATGCATGACCAGGAAACGCTCAGCAAGCTGACCTACGCATTGCCGACGGTCACCAGTTCTTTTCCGCGATCAGGCTCCAACTTTTTCCAGTCGGTGCTGCGCGGTTCCAGCGGGTTGCAGTGCCTCTCATTGTATCATAGCCAATATCCACAGGAGCAGGTGTTCAATCTGAAGTCACACGCCCTTACTCCGGCGGCACTGCGGCGTGAATTTGCTGATATGGTGCCATATGAGTTGGAGTATCCACAGAAAATTATCTATCTGAAGCGCGACCCGCGTGACGTGATGATATCGTTGTATGAATTTGCCTGTTACAACCATCAGCGAGAGTTTGCTTTGGATGAATTCCTGGGAATGAATTATTACTACGTTGCCAATCCGCCGGGTGTGAGGGGTGTAAAGAACATCTACTACTTGCCAGGACCTGAAGCCTGCACGGTGGAAGAGGCCTTCCGCCTGTACCATCAGTCGCATCTTTACACCCCCCAGCATGAAAGTCCGGCAGAGACCATGATCCTGTCGTATGAAGAAATGGTGGAAGATCCGCAAAGCGCTTTTGAAAGAGCCTTTGCATTCCTTGATCTCGATTGCCCCTTGAACCCCGAATTTATTCAGTTGAAGGTATCTCTGTACTCTGATTCGACTCGTAAACGAGGGATCGCCTATGGCTGGCGCCAGCCTGAAACGCAGGAGCACTATGCCCCACTGTTGGGGCAGGTGAATGACAGGCTGAAGGATCAGATTGTTGCTTTGGGCTATGAAGCCATGTAGCAGGCTTATTTTATGGTACTATCAATGCGGTGATGGAGTTCACCATAAACGCGTTATGCTGATGACTCCTGCGAAGATTTTTCCCTTGGCAGGAGTTTTTTTGTAGAGGTGGCTGTATGGTAACAAGCATTGCGATGATCATGATCCTGGGACTGGCGATGAACTGGCTGTTTCAGAAGATGAAACTGCCCGGCCTGTTAGGGATGCTGCTGTTGGGAATTGCCCTGGGGCCTTATGCGCTCAACTGGCTGTCACCTGCGTTGCTGGAAGTCTCCGATGAGCTGCGTAAGTTTGCGCTGATTGTGATATTGCTGCGTGCCGGGCTTGGCATCAGTCAGGAGGAGTTGAAGAAGGTTGGGTTCGCGGCGGTAAAGTTCAGTATGCTGCCGGGGTTGGTCGAAGGCTTCTTGATCGCTTTGGCTGCCACCTGGTTATTGGGCATTACTTTTGTCGAAGGGGGTATCTTGGGGTTCATCATCGCGGCAGTTTCGCCGGCGGTGGTGGTGCCCAAAATGCTGCAACTGATCGACCGAAAATTAGGCACTGACAAAGCCATTCCGACACTGATCCTGGCAGGGGCTTCGGTGGATGATGTATTTGCCATCACTTTGTTCACTTCATTTCTGGGGTTTTATGGCGGCAGCCAGATCAATTTGGGCAGGCAGTTACTGGGCATTCCGCTTTCGATTGTGCTGGGGGTTGCTGGCGGCGTGATTTTGGGGTTGTTTCTGTCAGTCATCTACCATCGTTTCCCGATGCGCGACACCAAAAAGGTCTTGTACCTGCTCAGTGGCGCGATTTTATTGACAGCAGTCGAAACAGCCCTGCATGGCGTCATCGAAGTGGCGGCTTTGTTGGGCGTGATGGTGATCGGGTACATCTTACTGCAAAAAATGCCGGTTGTTTCAAACCGCATGGCGTTGAAATTAAACAGAATCTGGGTGTTTGCCGAGGTGCTGTTGTTTGTGCTGGTTGGCGCCCGGGTGAATGTCGGGGTAGCGTTGCAGGCTGGGCTGGTGGGTTTGTTGATCATCCTGATTGGTCTGGCGGGGCGCAGTGTGGGGGTGCTGTTGGCGACCACTGGCACCGGTTTTGACTGGAAGGAGCGCCTGTTTTGCGTGGTGGCTTATACCCCAAAAGCGACTGTTCAGGCAGCCATAGGCGCGATCCCACTCACCGTGGGCGTAGCTTCGGGTGAGGTCATCCTGGCGATCGCTGTGATGGCCATTCTGCTGACAGCACCGTTGGGGGCTATCGGGATCGACCGCCTGGCACCGCGTTTGTTGCAAAAGGGTTAGTGTGGCTAAATTATTCCATAGCTTCCATTATCAGACTATTGCCATAAAAAAAACCATTAGGAAGAGTTTAATGCAACAAACCATCCCGCTTCAAACAGGATGGTTTGTTGATAAACCGTATGAAAATGTCAGTCAATGACGGGATTGGGGATGAATGCTCCACCGCGGCACTGCTTTAGATAGTTCAAACCATGCACCTGACCGGTCATTTCCAACTCACCGCGATAGACAGGATCATGCCAGCCTTCGATGTCGATGGCGCCGACAAAACCGCCTTTGCGCAGGATGGTGATAATGTCGCACCAATTGCTGTCACCGAAGCCGGGGGTGCGGTGATAGGCAAATTGCTGTGGTGAATGGATGCCGAAGCGGCGCACGATATCCCAATCGATGGTGGCATCTTTGCCGTGCAGATGGAAGACCTTGTGCACCCAATCGCGCAACTGAGGCAGCGGGTCGATTAACTGGCACATCTGATGGCACGGTTCCCATTCGAGGCCGATGTTGTCGGCGGGGATGGCCTCGAAGAGCAATTCCCAGGCATCGGGGTTAAAAGCCAGGTTCCAGGAGCCGTCACGCCAGTCACCGCCCATCGGGCAGTTTTCAAAGGCAATCCGCACCTGTTTGCCAGCAGCCTGTTCGGTCAGCGGGCTGAAGACCTCGGTGAAGCGGGGAATGTTTTCTTCCACGGTTTTGCCGGGCACGCGCCCGGTGAAACCGGCGACGATATCGGTTTTGAACAGGGCAGCAGCGTCGATCAGGCGCGCCCAATCCTGGCGGCCGCGTTCAGCTTTCTCGTCATCGTGTAAGGGGTTGCCATACAGCCCCAGCGCGCCGATGGTGATATCGCGCTCGCCGATGGCGGCAAAGACATCATCCGCCAGTTTGGGTAGGTCTACATCTTGCGGGATGGTTTCCCAAAAGTTGATCTGAAAGCTTTCGAAGCCGTAATCAGCGATCTGGCGAATGTATTCGCCCAGTTTGGCATGGCCGCCGATCATGGTGCCGATGCGAATGGTTTTCACAGGGTTACTCATAAGATTCTCCTTGGTTTGGTTGCTATCATTTGCTTTGATTATAGCTGTCAATGGGCAACCGTTCTTCCACATCTGAGATGATATCTGTAATGAAAATCAGGAGCTTTGTTTTGCAACCGCTGCATCTCTTGGTGATAAGATTAAAGCAACCGATTTCACCACTTTACGAACTTAGCTTAACCTATTTTGGAGGAAATATATGCAAACGAGAATTGTTTTGGTGGGTGCAGGCAGCGCCCAGTTTGGTTATGGCACCATGGGTGACATTTTCCAGAGCAAAGTGCTGGAAGGCAGCCATGTTGTGCTACTGGACATCAATCCCGATTCACTGGCTGTGGTAGAGAAGACCGGGCGTGATTTTATTGCAGAACACAATCTGCCTTTCACCCTGTCAGCCACCACTGACCGCAAAGAAGCCTTGCAAGGCGCGGAATACGTGGTTATTTCGATCGAAGTCGGTCCGCGCTTTGATCTGTGGGAACTGGACTGGCGCATTCCGCAGCAGTACGGCGTCACCCAGGTGTATGGCGAAAATGGCGGGCCGGGTGGTTTGTTCCATTCGCTGCGCATCATTCCGCCTATTCTCGACATCTGCCAGGATATCGTCGACATCTGCCCGGAGGCTGTGGTCTTCAACTTCAGCAACCCGATGAGCCGCATCTGCACCACTGTAACCCGCAAATTTCCTGAATTGAAGTTCATCGGCTTATGCCATGAGATCGCCTCCCTCAAAACCTTCCTGCCTTATATTCTTGGTGTACCGTATGAGACCCTGGAAGTACGTGCGGCGGGATTGAATCATTTCAGCTGTGTGCTGGAGGCAAAAAAGAAGGACACCGGCGAAGACATTTATCCCGAGTTGATGGCAAAAGCCTATCCTTTCTTCGAGCGCATCCCCAAGATGTCTGAAGTGATGAAGATGTACAAGGAAACCGGTACGGTGCCAACCATGGAACAGATGGCGACGCTGGAGACAGAAGCCTGGCCCGAGCGCCGGCTCTTCAAAGCCATCATGGATCAATTTGGCTTGTTCCCCATTACCACTGACAGCCACTTCGGCGAGTATATTCAGTGGGCGCATGACGTGGTTGATCACCATGGAATCACCGAATTCTATACCAATTATAAGAAATATTTGAGCAACGCGGAAGCCAAGATCGAACTGCGCCTTTCTGAGCATATTGTGCCGATGATCGAAGGCATGCTCACCGATTCTGGCTACGAAGAACCCGCGGTCAACATTCCCAACAATGGTGCGATCAAAGAATTGCCCGATTGGATTGTCGTAGAAGTGCCGGCCATTGTCGATAAAAATGGTGTGCATGCTATCCAGATGGGTACGCTGCCCAAAGGTTACGCCGGTTTGCTGCAGAATCAGGTGGCGGTGCATGACCTGACCGCCGAAGCGGTGTTGACTGGTTCGCGCCAGGCGGTCATCCAGGCCTGTCTCGTGGATCCGATTGTGACCAATTATCAGAAGGTCGAAGCAATGGTCGATACCATGATGGAATTGCAAGCGAAGCACTTGAGCTATATCAAGTAAGATCTTTTTGAAAGCAGAAGGCCGTCCGAAAGGGCGGTCTTTTTTTGTCCTTAAAACAAGGATCCCGGGACTTTGACCCGAGACCGTTGTTCACCAATAATTCACTGAGAATAAGGAGTACCTGTAATAAATTACAAGAAAGAACCCATATCACCTTATTGGTACTATTATAGGAAATAGGGAACGCTCTCACACGCGCCAGAGCGATAGGTTAGCCCTGTCAATTTGTTGGTGTATCAGGGTGAATACTATCTTTTAAGACAGGTTCGCGCGAAAAATTGTGCACCTGCGCTATAATCAGGATGATATCTATTGATACTGTCAATTTGTCAAAGGATCAACATAGATGAAGAATTCACTGACGGATGTTGGCGGGCTGCTTGTGGGGCACGCCCATGATGAACAGGGCGTGACAGGATGCAGCGTGATACTGTGCGAGGAAGGCACTGTTGGCGGGGTGGACCAGCGCGGCGGTGCGCCTGGCACACGCGAAACCGACCTGCTGGCGCCCATGCACCTGGTGCAACATGTTAATGCCATCCTGCTGACCGGTGGTTCTGCTTATGGGCTGGACGCGGCGGGCGGGGTGATGCGTTTTTGCGAGGAGCAGGGGCGTGGATTTGATGTCGGCGTGGGGGTTGTGCCGATCGTGCCGGCTGCGGTGATCTTTGATATGATGATCGGCGACCCGTCCGTGCGTCCGGATGCCGGCATGGGCTACCAGGCCTGCCTGAACGCTTCGCAGGATGAAACACGGCAGGGCAATGTCGGTGCAGGCATGGGCGCGACAGTGGGCAAATTGCTGGGGCCGATGCGTGCGATGAAGGGCGGGTTGGGCTGCGCCAGCCTGGAGATCGTCCCCGGGGTGGTTATTGCCGCCCTGTTCGTGGTCAATGTGCTGGGTAGCATCAGCGATCCGCAAAACGGCAAGTTGCTGGCAGGCACGCGTTCCGCCGAATACAACCAGCCGGTGGACAGCCTGTATCTGCTGCGCAGACTGGCGAATCAGCAGACGGCAGCGCAATCCGGTGCCAACACCGTGATCGGTGTGGTGGCAACCAATGCCGCCCTGAACAAAGAACAAACCAACAAACTGGCGCAGATGGCGCAGGACGGTATCGCCCAGACGGTGCGCCCGGCGCACTCGATGATGGACGGCGACACCGTGTTTGCTCTTGCAACCGGCAAGGTGGCGGCAGACTTTGGCCTGGTGAGTGCCTTCGCGGCGGAGGTGTCCGCGCGGGCGATTGTGAACGCCGTAACGCACGCCAAAACCATGGCTGGTATCCCCGGATTGGCAGGAGAATGACATGTTATTGACCATTGATATCGGCAACACCAACCTGACCCTCGGCCTGTTCGATGGAGCAAGCGAACTCAGCGCGCATTGGCGCCTGGCGACCGACCACCTCAAGATGCCCGATGAATACGGCCTGCAATTGCTGGGTTTGCTGCAGAATTGCGAGACATGCAAAGAGGATTTGCATGGCGTGGTGCTGGGTTCTGTGGTGCCGCCGGTAACCGGCAGGCTGGCGGAAGCCATCCGTCGTTATCTTGGCATAGAGCCTTTCATCATCACCAACGACATGTGCAACGGCATCCGCATTCTGTATGATCCTCCCCATGCGGTGGGGGTCGACCGCCTGATCAATGTGGTTGGGGTGCAGCATTTCTACCGTTTTCCGGCCTGTGTGGTGGATTTCGGCACCGGCACCACGTTTGATGCCGTGGACAGAGACGGCAACTACCTGGGCGGGGCGATTACGCCCGGCATCGGCATTGCCGCCGAGGCCTTGTTCACGCGCGCTTCCAAACTGCTGAAGGTAGATTTGCAGTTCCCGCCTTCTGCTATCGGCCGCAACACGGAACATGCCGTGCAATCTGGCTTGATGTATGGGTATGTCTCGCTGGTAGAAGGCATGGTGGCGCGCTTTCGCGCGGTGCTGGGTGATGATATGCTGGTCATCGCTACCGGCGGGCTGGCGGAATTGATCGCTAAGGGTACGGAAGTAATTGATATTGTCGATCCCTGGCTGACGTTGCAGGGCATGCGCTTGATCTGGCAAAAGGAGAGAGAACAATGAGCAACCCCATTGATGGAAAACGGATTGTGTTAGGCATCACCGGCTCAATCGCGGCCTATAAGGCAGCCGACCTGGCATCCAAGCTGACCCAGGCGGGGGCGGAGGTAGACTGCATCCTTACGGATAGCGCTGCCAAATTCGTCAGCCCGCTCACTTTTCAATCGGTGACCGGGCGCAAAGCCTATGTGGACGCGGACCTGTGGGGCAGCGAGGGGCATGTCGTGCACATCTCGCTGGCGCATGCCGCCGATTTGCTGTTGATCGCACCGGCGACCGCCAGCACCATGGCGAAACTGGCATACGGCATCGGTGACAACCTGCTAACGGTGACGGCGCTGGCGGCGGAGTGCCCGCTGGTGATTGCCCCGGCGATGGACGCTGGCATGTTCTCGCACCCGGCGACTGAAGAAAATGCTGGTATCTTGACGGAGCGTGGAGCTTACTTGATCGGCCCGGAACCGGGCAGGTTGGCGTCAGGCTTGATGGGCAAGGGGCGCTTCACCGAACCCAAGGACATCATCGGGCATCTGCGGGTGATCCTCTCGCAGAACGGGCCGCTGGACGGCATGAAGGTGATGGTCACCGCCGGACCGACGCGAGAAGCACTTGACCCGGTGCGCTTCTTCACCAACGCTTCTTCGGGAAAACAGGGGTATGAGATCGCGCAAGCACTGGTGGATGCCGGCGCGGAGGTGACCCTCGTCAGTGGGCCTACCCAGGTGGAAGCCCCGATCGGGGTGGAATTGATCCCGGTGGTGTCGGCGCAGGATATGCTGGACGCCGTGATGGAGGAGATCGAAACCCAGGATGTCTTCATCTCGGTGGCGGCGGTGGCGGACTTCAAACCCACCCAGCACGCGCAGGAAAAGATCAAGAAATCCAGCGAAGCCATCAACCTGGCGATGGAGCCCACCCCCGATATTCTCATGACGGTGGCGAACTGGCGCGCGGCGCAGCAAGCCGACCTGTGCCTGATCGGGTTTGCCGCCGAAACGCAGGATGTGGTGGTCAACGCGGAGGGCAAACTCACGCGCAAGCACCTGGATGTGATCATCGCCAACGATGTCAGCCTGGAGCGGGCGGTGTTTGGCGGTGAGGAAAACCTGGTGACCTTCCTCTACCGCGATGGCGTGGTGCGTCACTATGACTGGATGAGCAAGTACGACGTGGGTGAGGAAATTGTGCGCTATTTGATGGAGAATTAGGGCATCCACCAATACCGTTCCCGCACATACGCCAGCCAATCTGCTTTGGCAGGCACTCGCTCTGCTGTCAACGTGCCAAATAATTCCTCAATACTGACGCTCTGGAAGCGATCCGGTTGCATGAGTAACTTCTTCCACACTTCGATGGCAGTATTCCCCAAAGGGCGCAGGTTGGGGGAGGTCACCTTGCGGAAATCGGTGTTACACGCCGGGCAGATGTGCAACACGCTGACGATGTCAGCACCCAGTTCATGGGCTTTTTCCATCTCGTGGGCGAGAAACTGCTGGCGCAGGAACTGGTAAAAGGGTTCGTAGAACAAATCGGCAAAACCGGGCAGGATTTCTCTGTTGATGGGGCAATCCGGTTGGTCGAACAGGTGCCTGTAGATGGTGGAGCGGTCAGTCCCGCTGGAAGCGATCAGTTTGGATTGGCTGCCATACGATTCCGTGTACTTCCACTCGATCAGCGCGACATGGCGTTTGCCATCCATGCGTTCAAACAGCACGACACTGTCCGCGCTGGTGAAATTGGCACCGCGGGTGCGGGTGCTGTTCTTTTGCATGCGTTCACTGAGGTAATTCTCAGCGCCGATCCATTCAAAGGAGACATAAGACCCGCTTTCGACCGGCAGCATGCGTTTCAGATCGGGGTAAAAAGGACGCAAGGTTTCGGCGAGGGCGTCGGGCTGGTCGGCGAAGGGGAATAGGAAATTCACCCCGCACACCATCGAACTGCACAGGTGGTTGCTGGGTTTGCCATCCGCTCCATCATGCCATTTGATGTGATGGTCTGCCCAAAACTGCATCGCTTTTTCACGGATAGGCGGATAGAGGTTTTCTTGGGCGTATTCGCGTGGTAAGCAGAAGGAGCGCGGCTTGCCTTTGTAGATGCCGTCACTCCGTGCTGCCTCCGAGATGGTTGGTGAGGTGGCTTTGAAGTGTGCCTGGTTGATCTTTTCAGATTCGAGAAATTTTCCCACTGGCTGCTCCCTCGCAAAGGTGAATCAAAGTACTTGTATTGTACCCTTTTTCGCGGGTCTTCCTTTATACTGTAATCATGACCAATACCATTTACTTCGGCGACAACCTGATCTTCCTGCGGCAGATGCCGTCAGAGAGCATTGACCTGATTTACATCGACCCGCCCTTCAACACCGGCAGGTCACAAGGACGCACGCGCATCAAGACCGTGCGCGCCGAGGACGGTGAAGGCGACCGCACCGGCTTTGGCGGGGAAAGCTACAAAACGATTGCATTGGGGCATTCAGCTTATGCTGATGAGTTCGATGATTTTTTGGCGTTCATAGAACCGCGCTTGCGTGAAGCATATCGTTTGTTGAAACCCACCGGCAGCCTGTATTTCCATATCGACTACCACGAGGCGCACTATTGCAAGATTCTGCTGGATGGCATCTTCGGGCGCGACAATTTCCTGAATGAGATTATCTGGGCGTATGATTACGGCGGGCGCAGCAAGAAACGTTGGCCTGCCAAGCATGACACCATCTTCTTGTACGTCAAAGACCCCGACAATTACACCTTCAACTGGGAAGAGGTGGAGCGTATCCCTTACATGGCGCCCGGGCTGGTCAGTGAAGAAAAACGCAAGCGCGGCAAGTTCCCCACGGATGTGTGGTGGCACACCATCGTGGCGACCAACGGCAAGGAAAAGACCGGCTATCCCACCCAAAAACCACTGGGCGTGCTGCGCAGAATCCTGCAGGCCAGCGCCAATGCGGGTGATGTGGTGCTGGATTTCTTCGCCGGTTCCGGCACGACCGGCGAGGCGGCGCTGGAACGCGGTTGTTCTTTCATTTTGATGGACAACAACCCCGAAGCGCTGCGTGTGATGCGTGAACGTTTTGCAGGGGTGGATGTGGAGTGGGTGGAGTAAGCCGCTCCCAGCCGTTATTGCTATTAATCGATCTCATTCAGCAGTTGTTGCAATGCATCAACCGAATTGACCGGTGACTGGCAAGCGTGGTTGCGGCAGACATAGACGGTGGGTTTGCCGTCTATCTGGGCTCGCTGCTGCAGCAAGGTAGGTGTTTCGTCGCCGTTGTCCTCACCCACGGCGATGACAACGTCCGGCCGCCACTGTGAGCGGATTTCACGCAGGTATTGCCGGGTCAGATCCGCTTGGGGTGCACCCACAATGGCAACTTCTCTGTCGGGTATCACCAGCCGGCGGTAGCCGCTCAGCCAGTTGGCGCAGGCGGTGGGGAAGCGCTGGATGAAGTCCCACTCGCTGGTCAGGGCTTGTTCAGCCACAGAGACCCAGTGACTGCTGCCCTCATAGGCGCT
>Ga0334883_1004763_pt1 | contig 12664 bp, 6 predicted proteins | sample GraSluR1_MG_6_FD_207230 | JGI IMG/M metagenome (GOLD analysis project Ga0334883, IMG submission 207230) | Sludge microbial communities from methane-producing bioreactor in Wageningen University, Netherlands - Granular Sludge_09_05-R1 | ecosystem: Engineered > Bioreactor > Anaerobic > Unclassified... | reverse complement strand
ATACGGTGCATCGAAACTGGGTTTGCTTTTTACCGACGGGCGGTTGGATCCGTCACCTGATCCGACGAGCACACCAGAATCTACCTGGAATGTTGCAGTCCCGCCACAATTTGAGCGTTCCCATTTATCAGTATCAAGCGACCCGGTGGAGAAATCGTCAAAGAACATAAACGTCGCGTCGCCGTTGCTGACCGAATCTGCAGCTGTGTTCCCGTAATAGAGATAGAGCTGTGTCCCGGTCGTGGGGATCGACGGCACCTTCACCCAGACGGTTGCCGAGTTGGCATCCGCCGACTCGATCCAGTAGGGGATAGGGGTGTTGTCAGTGGTGGTGAACCGGAGGTCGGAGTAATCCTCGTTGCAGTCCGTGCCGAGATAGACGTCTTTGCCTGAATCGGTGCCATCACTCCGGTGGACGGTGAACTGGACCTGGTAGTCGGTCAAGTCACCGTCGGGTGAACCCGATATCGCCACCAGTTTCCGGTACATCCACGAGTCGAGGAATGCTGGTGGTGCCGTGACGTTGACGTAATCCGTCTTGGTGATGGTGTCTGAACCAATAGCGTTTCCTGCGGTCAGGGACACGGTGTAGGAACCGACGTTAGAATATGTGTGTGTTGGGTTCTGGAGGTCGGACGTGTTACCGTCACCGAAGTCCCAGTGCCAGGTTGTTGGTGATTCGGTCGAGGTATCTGTAAACCAGACAGTCAGTGGATAGCATCCGGATGTTCCAGTGCCAGGGAAATTTGCCGTCGGAGGGAGTTTCTGATAAACAGTGATCTCGGGTCCGAACGATTGAGTTGGATAAATGAAGACGTCCTTCACGGTGATTGTGCTGACGTTATTGTTGCTTTTATACACGGAATATAATTTTCCGGCAGAGAAATCACCATTGGTCTGGTAATTTGTCATATCCTCGATCAGGGTATTATCGTTATATTCTCCTGAATGCAGGATATTGCCATGCATGTGCCCGCACATGATCAATGTGGGATCCCTGATGACCAGGTTTTCCTTGATACTATCCCCAAGTGGCGAGAGCGGCGAGGAATATGTAACCCCGTCGAAATAATTATGAGTGGCAAATAATGGAATCTTTGAAGGATTAGACGCGATAAGGCTATTATAGGAGTTTATATCCGTATCGCTCAATTCGTTCCTCGTATATCCTATACCGATGAAGAGGAAGTCATTGATAATCGAGTTCCAATTCCGTTTTTCTGACCCGATGTAGGCGTCGTAATTTGTATAATCGTTTGACGGGATGTCGTGGTTGCCAGAGACCTCATAAAGAGGAATAGTTGTCAATGCTCGCGCATTCGCATAATTATTCCATTGACCTATGATATAACCGTCATCTACCAGATCGCCGGTGATTACAATCCCTGATATAGAATAATCATTCTTGATGGATTCCAGATAACTGAATGTATAATCCAGGGTCGACGGATAATATTCCGATAACTTTTGTGTATCCGAGATATGAACGATTGAATAGGAATATTCCCCAAAGGGGTCCATTCCCAACACCGAGAATACCTGGGTAGACGAACTGAGTGTATCCCCGAACCAAAGTACATTCTCCTGTAACATACGGAACTGGGGGTAATAGGTGCCAGCAACTTCAGGAGCTGTCATGGGGAAGGTGAATGTATAGGATTCACCTGGGGCTACCGTCGTTCCGGTTGGTATCGTGACACGATTGGTGTTCAGGAATACATATGCATCACCACTGGTCTCGTCAACTGTACCAAGTTTGATGGCATCGGTCGATGACCATGATCCTGTCCCGGTATTTGTTACGGTTACGGAGGCTGTTTGAGCCTGTCCTGCATTCATCGCACTTGGGATTGTGCTCGATAGTATCTCGGCATCATATGCTGGCATGTCCTCTGTGTATCCCTTCACACACACATTCGAATTTGTTCTCCATGTGGTGATGTCCTGCCAGGAAGATCCCGAGTAACTGATGTAACTCTGCCCTGCTGAAGCCCGTGCAGCGCTGGAATAACCGGAAATTGGATACTCATATGCAATTGGATAATTGTATCCCGGTGTGGTCAATTTCACGACGATTGAGTACTTGTCCCCCGCAGCAAGATTGACAGGAGTATTGAGATTCAAGGTGTGATACCCAGGGATAGCGATTGTTCCTGACTGTGAAGATACATATCCCTGCGAGTTAATCGGTCCACCTGAAGGATTCCTGTAAATATAAATCTCGTAAGCAGTGCTGGATGATGTCGTGTAGAATCCTACCGATTTCAGCTGCTCGCTTTGGGCAGAGGCAAACACATTTGCAGCCCATGCGGTGTTTGCGCCGTAACCAACCGATGAAACCCAGCCGAGGGGATCGTACTGATAGACATGATCATAATTGGTCACGGGTTCTGCACTCTTGAACACCGCGAGCTCCTCGTATCCCATGATCCCATCATAATAAGAGATCCAGAAGTAGCCGCTCAAGCCCCAGTCAGTCCCCCAGCTGTTCTTGCACAGATAGGCCCCATTTCCTGCAGGCCTGGTCTTGAAATTGCCTGCTGAGTAATTATCGTCCCAGCCGACGATGGTGACGATGTGGTTGCCGCCCCCACTACTGGGATAATAGTAACTTGCTCCCTTGAAATAGGCGCTATCCACGTAGAAAGAAGCAGATATGCCCCCATAATTGAAAATCGCATTCTTAATATTCGTGTTATCCAGGGCAGATGTCTTTCTCGGAATAAAGAGCACCTCCTGGACATGTTTCCTGACCGGGGAGCTCTGACCTTCACTCATCGGCCCGCTCCACCGTGTCAGGTATGCCGTGGACATATAGTTGTTCCCCCCGGCACACGAGAGATAGTCAAAACCGTGATTCACGTTCAGCTGCCATTCACTGAAGTCCCAGCTCTCACCGGGCATCAGTGTCGACTCGAGCGATGCCATTGCACCATGTGCCCAGCATGATCCACAATTTCCCTGGTCCTTGACTGATGTTGTCCGCCCAACAGCCCGGAGATCATAGGACGAGGGTAATGAAAAAACCGAGATGTTTGAAAATTCGAGTATCTGCCCCGTCGTGCAGGAGATGTTTACCGGGGAGGGAATGTATCCGGTAAAATGCTTGCCGTCCCCCGCTTCGGTTGAGTATGTCCTTCCTGACTGGACATACCGAAGGAATTCGGCATTCAGGGGAGCAGCCTGTGGTTCATTGCCTGTTGCATTCGGAGTCGGCGTGATCGTTACCGTCGGCAAAGGTGTCGTCTGTGTCGGGGATACGACGGGACCTCCACCGGCGATGAGCAGGGCCGCCTCTGCATTGACCCGTCCAGAGGAAGAAACCAGTCCCTCAAGAGAGTCGCATGAATCAACACTCTCTGAAAGAATGGAAACGAGATCTTCTCCACCCAGATCACCATTCACCGATAAAACCAGCCCGGCGACTCCGGCAACAAAAGGCGCTGCCATCGAGGTGCCGGAACGGGTTTCGTACCCAGACCCCGGGATTGTGCTGTATATCCCGACACCTGGTGCGGCGATATCGACCGACTTCATACCGTAATTTGCAAACGAGGCGATCTCGTCATGTTCATCGGATGCAGTAACTGAAATAATATTCGCCGATGAGTAGGATGCAGGATAGACCGGGTATACATCGTTATCCTGGCCACTGTTACCGGCAGCACAGACCACGAGCCCGGGATAGCTGTCAATGGCCTCTTTCAGTGCCTGGCTTTCGCCGTAGCTTCCCCACGAGACGGAGATAATGTCTGCGCCGGCTTCTCTGGCATAGAGAATCGCCTCGATTGCATCGCTCTCGTACCCATAGCCGTCAGCGCTGATCACCTTCAAGGGAAGGATCCGGGTATTCCACATAACGCCAGCTATCCCGAGGCCGTTGTTGCCGACTGCACCGGCGATTCCCGCCACATGCGTCCCATGCCCGTTGTCATCGGAGGGATCCGGATCCCCGTGTATAAAGTCCCAGCCCCTGGCATCGTCTATATATCCATTGGAATCGTCGTCGATACCATTGCCAGGGATCTCGAGAGCATTGATCCACATATTGCCTGCGAGATCCGGGTGCGACAGATCGATCCCTGTGTCCGGGATCGCGATCAGTACCGTTGGATCTCCTGTCGAGATGTTCCATGCAGAAACGGCATGTATGTCTGCCGATGGGAGCCCATATGTCTCGCCGGTGTTCCGAAGGCCCCACTGGACGGGGAAGTCCGGATCGTTCGGGAATCGCATGAGTTCAACGCGGTAATTTGGCTCGGCTGAAAGGACATTCGGGTCCTCTCTGTACCTGGCTATCGCCTTTTCAACCGGGAGCCCTGGCGGGATCTTGACGACCTGTGTACCAGCCAGTCCCTTCTTGCTGAAATCCTTCTTAATCGTCGCTCCGACAGCTTTATGGGATTTATCTACAGAATCCGCATCTATCTCCTTGCCATGCTCGGTTTTGAACCGGACGATTACCTCATCCTCGGCAAAGTGTGGATTATTCCTGTTATCTTTACCATTCGAGGTATTCCTGATTATTTCTTCTTGTCCTGTGTTGGATTGTGTTTCCAAAACGAGTGGTTCAATTCCGTCACTCTGGTTATTACAGAGAGAATCTGGTGTTGATTGTCCAGACAATGAGATCGGGATTGAGCCTGATGAATTCGTATCAGGCTGGCTGCTGGTTGTATTTGATGGTGGTTCTGCAGATGGTTGTGTGGTGGGAGATTGAGTTGAGTTCGTATCACTCTGGCTGCGGGTCGTATTTGATAGGGGTTTTGCAGATGGTTGTGTGAGTGAAGAAACAGTGGCAGGTTGGGTTGAGTTCGTATCAAGCGGGTTATCGGATATATTATAGGGAGATTCAGGAATTTGTTGTCCAGGGGGGGGTTGGGATAAATTCGAACAGGTCTTATTGCCGGATGCAGTATTCGGGGATTCTATTGTTCCTGAATCCGGTGCAGGCGCTGATAGAGATTGATTGGAATATACCGGTATTGTAGTACTGTTGTGTTGAGAAACAGAACTGCTATTCTGTTCGTTAACCTGCCCAGCCGAACCGGCTACCGCAATCGCGAAACTGATGACAAGGATGAGGAAAAACTGGAACTTCCGTGACATGACTTAATGACCCCCGGAATTATGCAATATCTTGGTTTTTGAAATTCTTATGCATATGGGATAGAGAGACCTTCCCATGAAATGGAGGATTCGATAGAACCCGTGTGTCTACCCCTCCAAAGGCGAAAATACCTGATAGACGCCTGGCCCGGAATACTCCAAATATATTCAACAGCACTGTATACCCCTCAGACATTCTTGAGTACCTGTTCAAGGGTAAGATAAAAAATCATTTCCTTTGCGGTAATTTTATCGATAAAAAATAGTTTTTTTCCTTGAAAATCAACCACTTTCATCTGCCAACTCCGATGAATGGGAATTCATCAGCCAACCTGTTCCTGATGAGGAAACCGGGTTGATCACTATTTCAGAAAAACCGGTACGTTAAAAAATACCATTGATGCAGGATATTGAAAAGAAACATTCTGCATGCATTTTTCCAAAATACCAGTCAAAAAATACATATTATCAGTTGACGTAATATTTTTATGAGTACCATTGAAAAGGAATTTGACAGCCTGAAACCATGGGTTACTCAATTTACTATAAATGGGAAAAAATACGGAGGAGAAATCTCTTTCGATAACGATAACCGCATTACACAATTTTTTGACGCTTTCCCAGATATTCATTCAGTTTTGGAATTAGGAAGTCTTGAAGGGGGACACACATTTCAATTGGCAAAGAAACCGGGAATATCAATTCTTGGCATTGAAGGACGCGATTATAATGTCAAAAAAGCAAATTTCGTTAAGGATTTGTTGAAGATAGAAAATGCACGGTTTGTTTGTGGAGATTTGGAAAAGACAAGATTAACTTCTTTTGGAAATTTTGACGCCGTATTCTGTTCGGGAATACTATACCATATGCCAAAACCATGGAATCTCATAAGCGAAATCAGTAAAATCACGGAAAAAGTATTCATCTGGACACATTACGCTCCCGATGAGAAAGGAACGATTCAAGCCAATGGGTATCAGGGATTTTGGCATAAAGAATTTGGATTTTCCGGTTATAAGAAGCCGCTTAAAGGATTATCAAAAAGATCTTTTTGGGTTACACAATCATCACTCATGGATATGCTCAATAATTATGGATTTCGTAATTCAATAGTGTATGATGATTCCCCGGATCATGTCAATGGCCCGGCGATCACACTGGCCGCCTGGAAACCCACGGAAAATCCAACGTTTTAGATCCAAAAAAGAACTGGATAAATTCTCAGTCCCCCCCTGAATCTGCATTCAGCAGCATCACGCTCAGAAAGATTGCAGAGAATACGACCTCCAGACCGGCAATGAACAATGTCATCGCCAGGATGGCATCGACGACCTGGGTGAGTTCGCCAAATTGCATGGCAACCCAGTTCCAGATGATACTTCCACCTATGACAAGTCCGGCGAGGATCAGGATAATGCCGGCGACAAGCTCGTACTCGAGGTTATGGTAGGTGATGAGCTGCCTGAAGAGCGTATCCTGCCTGCTATACCCGTGGATCGTGGAATATACCTTGATGTGGATGCCGGTGAAGAGTAGCTGGAGTCCACCGATCAGGGCGAATGAGCCGACGACGAACGAGTGGAGATGTGCGGTTTCGACCCCGCCCCGGAAATAGAGGATGATCATCACAAGTATCCCGACTGCAGTGAACAGGAAACCCGGAATGGCAAGGAATGGAATAGGCCGGTAGAGGAGCATGAACCTGATATGACGCCAGCCATCGGTGAAACTTCGTAAATTCGAGGGTGCAACCCGCGGCGAGTACGAGATCGGCACCTCTTCGATCTTCATTCCGCGCCGTGCCGCCTCGATGAACATCTCGCTTGCAAACTCCATTCCACCCGTTGTGAGCGGGAGCCGTTCGAGGGCGTTGCGGTGGATGAGCCGGAAACCGCTGTGTGCATCCGAGATATGCGTATGGAAGAGGAGATTGAGCATGCGGGTGAGGAGGGGGTTTCCGATGTACTGGTGGAGCCATGGCATCGCACCAGGTTTTATCGCCCCCTTCAGGCGTGATCCAAAGACCAGATCCGCTCCTGTCTCCTCCATCCTCTTCAGAAGCTTTGGTAACTCGAGGAAATCGTACGTATCGTCTGCATCACCGATCGCGATCAGATCTCCTCGCGTTTTCGCAAGGCCCGCGATATAGGCGTTTCCGTACCCTGTCTTTTCAGGATGGACAAGGATCGCCCCAAGCGATCGGGCTATCCCGGCAGTCCCGTCTGCAGATGAATCGGAGACTACGATCTCTCCGGAAATCCCGAGATCGGAGAATACCTTCTGGATCTTGTGGATACAGGAGGCAATCGTCTGCTCTTCGTTGAGCGTGGGCAAAACGACCGAGAGATACGGTTTTTTTGATTCGGTATCCATGTATAACTGTCCAATATTTCCAAAACGTATGTATTTTTTCGGGCGGATAGGGTATATCCTTTTTCATATGCGAATGGAGCGGAGGTATTTGAACAAAAAAGGGATGGAAAGATGATGAAATGGTATGATTCCATGATTCACACCATGTACCCTCTACTCCTGAAAATAACGAAAATTCCGTCAAATCTCAACTACTCTCCCTGAGATGACATCATCGTCACTCACATCAAACTCCTTTCCTGTCTCGATGATGCGGTATTTTCCAACCGCCACGACCTCGTACGGATTGTCAACGGTCGCATAGGGGGCGATAAACTCGCCACCAACACTCTCCTGCCTGTAGGTGAATGTCCGTCCGGTGTTTGTCATGATCTCGAGTTCGAGCGTTCCTTCTCCCTTTACACGGGCACCCGGGACCGTCTCGAAGATCTTGACGGCAGGGATGGATTCGATACCCGACATATCGTGAATGAGCAGGTCCGTTGCATTTCCTGGCGATTCGTGCACCAGCCGGAAATGCCTCATCGCAGGTTGTTCTTTAAGGGGATAGAGATACTGGCCAGCTCTCAACACGTCCGTCTCCGAACGGGGTATATATTGTGCGAGTGCCTCGTCAGCCTCCTGTGGAGTGAGGAGCCAGGCATTTACGATCATCGGATATATCATCCCGCCCCGGTTTTCCGTGTAATATTCCATCAGGATTATCTTATCAGGTACAACCATCGACCCGTCAAAGTTATGGAGTCTTACCAGGGAGGTCTGGAAATAGGGTTCCATCTCGACGTTTAACTGGCGTGATCCTTCAGGAGTCTCCCTGAAAAACGACCTCTTATAGTCCAGGGCATTCTCCTCCGGGTCGGCCCATTCCACAATTGCAGAATATTTTTCGGTTGCCAGGCTGGTATCGGTTATCACGTAGCGTCCTCCGAGTCGGTCGAGTGCTCGTGTTGCATCATCCTCAGAGTCGGTAAGGAAAAATGAGGCAGCTCCTCTCGGTCCCCTCAGGTTGTCCTGGAAGGGGTTAGTGACAGGGATTCGCTTTCCGATAAACGTGATATAATGGCCATAGTCCCACCATGACAGTATACCATATGATTGTGAGGGGTACTCAAACCCGTCCTGTTCGTATATTGTGAGATACTCGACACCGGGATCCGGGGTATGCTCCGACACCCATTCCATCGAGTCCACCCAGTTGGGATCGAGCCGAAGGCCGGGGAGTGTCGAATATGCGATGTCCTTCTGGATCGCTGCCGCAACCGTGTAGGCGGTCATAACGAGGATTATGGAGATGATGACAAGCCCAAAAATCTGTTTATTCGATCGAACTTGCGTTTTTTCAGGCTTCTTTGGTTTCTTCCCTTTTGTCCTGGCGGTTTTTTTGGTGCCTTTCGCCTCTTTTTCCTGGGCGGGTGTAGTATCCAGTTCTTTCTGTCCAAATAACTTCGAAAAATTCCCGGATTTCAGGTTCAGATAATCCAGACCGATCTGGATGCTGCTGACGATACCGACTCCTGCCAGGAGGGAGACATTGATGACAAAGTAATATTCGTACCGGTAATGGCTGACCGTGGCGAAAAAAATGATCAATGTCCAGACACAAAAGAAGAGATGATCTGTACGGAATTTTTTTGAAATCTCCCGCAAGAGAATGATAAAACCGATAAATCCGAGGACAATGCCAAAATAGATCGAATTAAATGCCCGTTCAATACTCCAGCCTTTCAATTCCGATATCGTGCTTGTCCCGGAACCCTGGCTAAAAAATGCAACCAGTTCGGAGAAAAATCTCCCATCATTGAAGAGGTAGAGAACAAGTAAGGATACAAAAACAACCAGAATCGTCAAAATATAAAAATTTCTTTTGTTAGTCCCGAAATAGTGAACCAGTCCGAAAAATACAATGGTCTCCAGCAGTATGAATACAATTGCAAGGATCTGGGCTATGCCATACTGTTGCAGGGCCAGACCTGCATGTTTAATCCCAAATGCTGCCATCATGACGAGGATTAAGGAGAAGACGGCAAGATTGGAATATGCCAGGTATCTGATCGAATTATTATTTTGAACATCAAGTATCGACTGGAAGAAGGTATAGACGGCTACAATAAGCCCGAAAAGGAGAATTATAGGCATATTCGTGTAGCCAAGGAAATACGAGACAGCTGTTGTTGCAGCGAGGAAAAAAAACATTCCTGCTAGCTTGCGATCATGTTTAAACGATGTGTGATGTTTTTTTGCATAGGACACTGTGGCCATATACATCAGGCAGAAGAGTGTGCTGAAGAGAGTCTCGACGCAATGATGATCAAAATACCCAAACGATGTGTCGACAAAATAGACGGTACTGAGAAGAGTAACCAGTCCAGACGCCACCAGGCCGACTTTGTAGTCCCATAGCCGTAGTCCAACCAGGTATACGACGGGCACGGTCAAAGCAGCAAAGATCGGAGGAATCCATGATGCGACATACATCAGTTCAAACCTGGTTGTCAATCCCAGCAACAGGCAGATACCGGAACTGATAAGCGGCATCAGTGGCCCCCAACCGATTGTTTTTCCACTGGGATACGCTGTCATCGGATCGAACCAGGCATAATGTGGAAAATTCTGAACCATCAACTCGACCTGGCGGAAACCGTACCATATATCAGGTGATTTGTACGTGAGATACCGGGGTAGATCGATCGAATACGCCGAAAGGCCCCGTATCCACAGACAAAATATCATCAGGAAAGCGATGAAAACAATAATTAAATGAAGCCTGTATTGCGATAACCGACTGATATCCATTAAAAGGTTTGTATACACCTAAATCCATTTTAATATTGTGATTCGAGATATTCCAGTCGATAAACAGGTAAAAATTCATTTCGTGTGATGTGGTGTCAAAAACCGTATAAATCCTTCTAATATTTCACGAATAAAGATCTCTCTGCCACGCCCGCAGAATGTTAATCTGGATAATACATCTTATCCCCGTCAAATGAAAGCACTCTTATATTCTTCCGGGTCATTAAGAGATTGAATATAAGTTAGATCCATTTTTAATGACTGATGACGAATTTCGAGGAATCCATGAAGATCGCCTTTGTGTATGACGCAGTCTACCCGTACCGTGTCGGAGGAGTGGAGAAGCGGATTGCCGAACTCTCACAACAACTCGCACGAAGGGGGCACGAGGTCCACATTTTTGGATTGATAGCATGGGAGGGATCACCTTCCTTCACCAGGGGGGGTGTCCATTACCACGGGGTGGGAAAAACATGCCCGTTCTACACGGAGGGACGACGTTCCATTCGGGAAGCACTCTATCTTGCCGTGAAGGTTTTTTCACCCCTCGTCAGCGAACCGTTCGATATCATAGATTGCCAGAATTTTCCATATCTCCATTGTTTTCCGGTTGCATTGGCAGCGGAGATGAGAAAGAGCCGTCTTGTGGTCACCTGGCATGAGGTATGGGGGAATTACTGGTACGAATACCTCGGCACGTTTGGGTTCTTCGGCTGCATGATCGAGAGGTTCACCAGTCGCCTGTCTGATAAAGCTATAGCGGTATCAAAGGCCACATGCATGGATCTTCACACGCTTAACAACCGTATGGATATTAGCCTGATTCCAAACGGGATCGATATCAATCACATAAAAGATGTGCCGCCATCAGAGATCAGATCAGAGATAATCTATTCAGGAAGGCTGATACGGGAGAAGAATATCGATCTCCTCATCGAGTCACTTGTTTTCGTAAAAGAAGAACTTCCGACGGTCAGATGCATCATAGCCGGTGACGGACCTGAAAATTCGCGGCTGCAGAACCGTGCGATAGACCTTGGTGTATCCGACAATATCCGGTTCCTGGGTTTTATCAGAGATCATAACGATGTACTGGCGCTCATGAAATCATCGAGGGTTTTTGCATCCCCGTCCGTCAGGGAAGGCTTCGGCATCGCCCCGCTCGAGGCGATGGCATGCGGGTTGCCCGTGGTAACGGGGGATGCACGGATGAATGCAGTCCGGGAACTCGTAAACAATAAGACTGGAACAATCAGCCAACTCTCCCCTGAAAAATTTGCAGAATCGATCATTTCGTGTATTGATAGGAGCGATAAAATGAGGGGGAGCTGCATCTCATTTGCAGCGGATTATGACTGGGATGTGATTGCCGGAAACCTGGAATCATTTTATTTGGATATCTTGAGAGGATAACATGAAGATATCCGAATCTCCGGGTTATCCGACTGTTTCCTGGAGTACTACCAGGTCCTCACCGCGACCACGTGTCACCTGAAATGAAAATGCCGCAGGCTTTCTCATAGGAAAGATCTCTTATTCCCGGGCATGGACCGTCCTCAATTCATCCCGTCGGTCTGTACGCCCCCAATTACCCCCTGTATCCGGGCCAGAATATTCTGATGGCCTGGGTTCTCCCGTACTTTGCATCACTGTTCCTGGGATTGAGTTCCAGCGCACGGTCATATGCCTTGATTGCATCGGTGACACGTCCAACCTTCGTCAATGCAAATCCATAGTGTGCCCAGGCATCGGAGCTCCCGGGATCAATGGCAACCATCTCATCAAAGACCGCGACTGCTTTATTGTATTCCTTCATCCGGTAAAACGCGTACCCTTTGTACGTATAGGCCTCAGTGTTGTTTGCTTCGACAGAGATTACCTGGTCACAGGTCTTGATTGTTGTGATATAGTCTCCCACCAGCAGGTGTTCATATGCCTTGTTCAGGAGCACATCCGTGTTCTCTGGTTCCAGTATTGCGACACGATTGTAAATTTTTAATGCATCCTCGTACCTGTGCAACTGGTGAAGAGCATATGCTTTATTCATGAGGGCAACGGTGTTATTCGGGTTTTGCATGATCTCGCGGTCATACATCCTGGCCGCCTCCTCACCTCTGCCAAGAGTCTGGAGCGCCATCACTTCGTATGCCCATGCCTGAGCATTTTCCGGGTTATATTCAAGGGATTTTTGATACGCCTTTACCGCCCCCTCGTAATCCCGTGCATTATGGAGTGCATATGCGAGATTGAACCATGCAGATGAGGATTCAGGGCTGATTTTTACGGCCGTCCTGTATGCGATCACCGCTTCCTGGTATCGCGAAAGCCCCATCAGGGAATTGCCTTTTGTGGACCAGGCCAGGTAGTTCGCATTGTCAAGGTTGATCTC
>Ga0334883_1004745_pt1 | contig 12711 bp, 10 predicted proteins | sample GraSluR1_MG_6_FD_207230 | JGI IMG/M metagenome (GOLD analysis project Ga0334883, IMG submission 207230) | Sludge microbial communities from methane-producing bioreactor in Wageningen University, Netherlands - Granular Sludge_09_05-R1 | ecosystem: Engineered > Bioreactor > Anaerobic >... | reverse complement strand
GGTGTCATTGTTGTATAAAATCGACCGGTCAGACCATACAGGTCAAACCATTGCAATCTGATAGCAAAAGTATACTTCAGCAACGTTGCGAGGAAGAAAGTAGGCAGAGAGATGCCCATAAGTGCGAAGAGTGTGATCGCATAATCCGTGCGGCTATATTGCTTCCTTGCCGCCAGGATGCCTAATGGTATTGCTATAAAAAATTGCACCAATGTCGTAACAACGTTAAGAATCATCGACACCCAAATAACATCGGCAAATTTCTCGGTCACAGGGACAGCGTAATGCCAGGATTCACCAAAATCGCCTTGGATAGCGTTCCCCAACCAACCAAAGAAACCGGGGATAATTCCCTTGTCCAAACCATACACCTTGTTTAAGTCAGCCAGCCACTCCTGGTAAGATTTCGTGCTAAGCGGGTTGGACGCTCGCTGTCGCGCAACCGATTCTACATAAGAAGTAGGCAAACTGCGGATGACCGTATAGGAAAGCATAGCCCCAAAAAAGGTGATAAAGAGGCCTAAAATGACTCTCCTTATTATAAAATTTCTCATAAATACTCCCTCAGTCTACTGTTAGCTCAAAGGACAACATCGGTAGTTAGAGATAAGATGAGCCCACCCATTTGGGTGGGCTCATAAATATCCTTATCCGTTCAAGTTCACGGATTAATTCATCTCAACCAGTTCGATATCATTCATCCAACCCCAGAAGGTGGTGATATCGGGAGTTAAGGTCTCGATATTGACACGTTCGGTGCTGAAGATGACAACGTTCTTGCGCTGATAGGTCGGGATTTCGACAGCCCAGTCAATGATGCGATCCAAAGCCTGTTTGTAGATGGCCTTGCGGAAAGCCTGGTCGTCGCTTAAGCGAGCTTCCATGATGAAGCCGTCAAGTTCCTCGTCCTGGATGTGATAGTGGTTAGACTCAGAAGAGCCTTCCAGACCAACAACGTTGGAGCTGTGATAGACCTGGTACATATCAGGGTCAATCGTGGAGCCCCAGGCTGCAGTCCAGAGTTCCTGTTCGCCGGAATCGAGGGCATCCCAGAGGATGTTGGCATCAGCGGGGTCGTTGATCTTGAGTTCGACACCAATATTTGCCAAAGAGTCACGGGCACCGGTCAGGATTGCGAAAGCAGGATGGTCACCAGTACCGCCACCGGGAACGATGACTTCGTAGGACAGCTTTGCGCCTTCGGGAGCTTCAGTGACTACGCCATCAGCAACAGTGAAACCAGCAGCTTCAAAGAAGCCTAAGGCAGCCACTTCGGCAGCAGCGTATTTTTCTTCCTGAGTCATTTCAGCGGTGTAAATGGGGTTGCCATCAACATCCACCGAGAACGCAACTGCATAGCCTTCATCAGTCGGCTGGGGTGCAGCCCAGGAGGTATTGGAAATTGGGTAGTTGATAACGGCAGCGCCTTCACCATAGTAGCTGTCAACAGCAACATCGCGGTAGACAGACAGAATGGTGGCTAAGGCTTTGCGCAGGCTCTTGGAGGCATCGCTGGCCTGGTCATCGCCAACTTTGACGGTGGAGGCGTTGATACCAACATAGCCATAACCAAGGTTGTCAACAAGGCTGGAGGTAATCACGGGGCCAGTCATTTCGCCGTTAGCGTTGGCATCCATAACTTCCTGGAAGCGGGTGCGGTTGTAGCTCATTTCGCCAGCGTCAGCGACACCGGAGGTCAGAGCGGTAACAACTTCGGCAGACTGGGTTTCGCGGAATTGAATTTCACGAATCTTGGGGCAGCCGCGATAATAGTTTTCGTTCGCTTCGAAGTAAACAACACGGTTGTCATATTCGACGAATTTGTAAGCGCCAGCACCCATGGGGGTCGCGGTCAGGCTTTGCTGCTTGGAAAGATCACCAAAATCAAAGCCGAACATATTGTTCTCGTAATCATATTTTTCGCGATCGCCATAGTAGTGCAGCGGGGTAATATTGAGGCCAAGGATGCTGTAAACAGCGGGAGCCTCGTAACCGGTGGTGGTAACTTCGACAGTGTAATCATCGAGTTTCTTGATACCAGCGATATTAGGAACGCCGCCTTCGCCCATGGATTCATCCAGAGGACCAAAGAGACCGATGAAAGCGGTCTTCACATTGGCAGCAATGTCAGTACCTGCCGCAGATTCGTAGGGGAATGCAGCACGGTAATCGTTCTCATAGGAGAACATGATCTCGTTGTAGTAATCTTCCACGGTTGGGAAGGTTTCAACAAGGTCGTAGGTTGCGCCAGACGGAGCTGTCAAAACGCCATCATCACCAACCTCACCAAAGCCCCACAAAACCATACCAAGGGCAACTTTTAGACCATCGTTTTCAGCAACAACAGCGGGGTCGATGCCGATATAAGCCTCAGCATAAGCGTCGCGATAGTTGGTGTCAACGTAGGAAACAATACCCTGAGCTTCAGCCAAACCAGCGGCTTTCAGTTCATCCCAGACAAAGGCTTGTTGTTCAGCGGTCCATGCATCGGTGTCAGCATGTTCATGATCTAAGCCAGCAGCAATGATTTCCTCATAGAAAGCATCGTACTTTTCATAGACTTCAGTAGTGGTCTGAGTCTGGTAGTCTTTCAAACCAAGGATTGGATAGGAAGACAGGGTGGTGGAGCCAACATAGGAAGGATCCAGGAATGTGTAGTAGGTGAAGATGACATCATCAGCAGTCACAGGTTCGCCGTCAGAGAATTTCATCCCAACGCGCAGGCGAGCGGTGTAAGTGGTGGTGTTTGCAGCTTCATCGTAATCAACAGCGATATCAGCAGCGCCCTTGTAAAGATATTCCACGCCGTTGTATTCGCGGGTTTCACCTTCGATGGCATTATAGACGATACCGCCAACGCGGTCGGTGGTCATAATGCTGATCTGGGTCATACCTGCAACATCATTATCGTAGCCGGTATCTGCAAAGAAGGGGCTGAACTTCTGTGAGAAGTCCTGGTAAGCGACCACGAATGGTGTGTCGATTGTCGGGGCGGTGGGAAGATTCTCACCGAAAGGTTGCTCTTCAAACACCGGAACTACCTCGGTCTCAACGACTTCGGTGGGTTCCTCAGTGGGTTCCTCTGTGGGTACTTCAACCACTGGGGGTTCAGTTTCCACCGGTGTTTCGGTGGGAGTGCCGCAAGCGGCGAGTGCTACGCCAAACATGACGAGCACAATCAGAATTGAAAGGTTACGTGCAAATTTACTCATTATTCTCCTATTTCTCCTTCTAAGATTTGGTTCATTATAAATTAATAAGAAAATAGTGTCAACAAAAGCTGGTTTCGCTAAATTCTTACTAACTTATTCACTATTTATCGGAGTTTCCTCCATTTTAATTGTTATTTTAGTCGCTTTTTGCAAGATAATCCAGACCAAAAAAGCAGCTCCCAATACCAAACTAATATAAACTACCTCTCGACCCAACGTCTGAACGTTGGAAACAAAAATCATGTAAATCAAAATTCCAAGAATCCCAATACCCATTATGATCAGGTACAAACGGCTCGTATTGACGACTCTGTGATAAGAAAGATCTACCTCCTCAACCCGATATGGTCTCTTTTTGTAAGGTATTCTCAAAATCCCGGCCGCCAGAAAAATTAATGGGAAAAAAGATCCGGTGTAAGGTAAAGCCGTGTATAGTTGATTTAATCCAGGGTTGTTTACCAACCCGGCAGAAACGTGCAATGCCAGCGAAACCACAAAAAGCAGAATGAATTGCCATTTGAACTGCTTGATTTGGGATTCTTCAATGTTCAGGCTGAAATAATCACCATGATATACTGCGGTTTTTTTTACACGACCTTTGCCGTCTTCTGTTTCGACCAGGTCATAGTTTTTTATGTATTTTTTCGATGCCATAACAAGTAATTAATTGATTGTATCAAATTTTTCCGAATTAATACAGTGGCACCCTTCAACTCGAAAGGTTTGCATGATTCCATTCTCTGCTTATCTTTTCGTTTCATTTGAATAAAAAGTTGTTGTGAATTGCCCTCTGAGCTTTTATTGCGCCGGTGTGAATTTCCACAAATTTATATAGGAAGAGTGTTCGGCCAGGTTGACCCGACCGGAAGATATCCACAAGCGATAATGAGGCATCAACGGGATTGCCGGCAGGTACTCTGCCATCAAGCCCACGTCGCTCAATCTTTCTTCGTCCGGCAGCCAGGTCGAAATTCCCCAACAGGTTTCATCAAATTCTACGTTATTTAACCCTGCCAGGTTGGTACCTACCCAACTATTAATAGAAGAAGGGATTTGATCGCTGGTGTAAAACTGGCAATAATCCATGTTTTCAGGCTGCCATGAAACCAGGGCAAGCTCAAAATTCCGCCCAAACAACAAACCATCAGGACCGGGGCGATATAATTCACTCAGCGGCAGCGCCTGTATGTCGACTACCACACCACAACCAGCCAATCGCTGCGCGATCATCCCGGCGATATCCTGGTCAAGACGGCTCTGTCCTATCAGCAAACTTAGCCGCAGTTCAGTCCCATCTAAGACATTATTAACAGTCTGGGCAACCCGCACTCCCGCCTGCGAAGCTTCTGCAATCACCCAACCGATATCCTCCAGCGCCTGGTTTGGATCCAGAAGACTGTTTTGCGGGTATTCCAATTCCACCAGAACGCTTTCGGGTAAATGATCAGTAAGGTATTCACGCATCAACGTAGCAGAGTCCAGGCAGGCTGCCAGCGCCTTCCTTGTTGCCGGGTTGCCGAGGATATCCTGCCTCTCGCTCGTCCACTGGCTGTAAAGCCCACCATCAAAAGATGCAGGCTGAATTCCGAACACCAATTGCTGCACTGGTTTCCAGTTTTCTGCCACAAGAGTATTTTCTGCCACCAAGCCTTCCAATTTGTTTTTGTCAAGTGCTTCAAGCCGGTAAGTCATATCCAGCACATCGCATTGCGAGCTTTCCAGTTTCTGTAAGGCTGTCTCCAGGCTTGGCTCGATCTGGAAAATAAGTTGATCGTAAACCGGCAGCATTTGTTCGCTCATCACAAAATGCGGATTTTTCTCCAGAACTATCTGACTGCCGGCTTCCCAACTGACCAACCGATAGGCTCCCCATCCTGCCGGGATCCTGGTTGTGATATCAGCGGTGAGTAGTTCTGTGTCAGACAATTCAGCCAATTGATGAGCAGGCAATGGCTTCCATAAAATGCTTTCAAGATCACGGGGTACAAAACCTGGAATACCTGTCCAGACCAGGGTGTGCTCGTCAACAGCGATAAAACTATCTGTCCGGTCAAGTGCCCATTGGTAGTGCCCCAAGCCGCCTTGTTCTGCCAGGTGATAAGAAAAAACAAAATCCTGTGCCAAAAGCGGCTCACCATCAGACCACTTCAAATCTGGCAGAAGCTTGAAGGTGACTTCAAACTGGTTCATCTGGTATTCTTGCTCAAAGTTCCACACCACCGGATTTTCGATCGAATAATTGATGGAATGCTCAATTTTGGTGCCTTCAGCCAGGTAAACCACCTTTCCGGCAGCATTCAAAACCGGTTGACCAACCTTGACGGTCACTGGTTGAAGCACAATACCGCCACTTTCTTCAGTGGGAATGTTTTCAAAGAACAGTCCTTGGTTAGTCTCTTCAGCCGTCTCTAGCAGGTCAACATAGATTGCCGCATACACGCTTTGCTTAGCTCTATTTTCAATGCCATCATAGCGATACAGCCCTGCAGGCTCTTCAGCAGTGCAGATGTTCAATACCAAAGGTGGAATCTCAGTCGCGGTTGCTGTTGGAACCGGCGTTGCAGTGTTTGCTGTGATACTTTGAGTAGGTAGATCGCTGATCTGAGGTTCTTTTGTACCGCAAGCCGCCAATAGCAGGCTGAAAACCAACAGCGTCGGGATCGCCTTTGATAGTTTCATTCTTCCTCATCCTCCATCGCGTCGCCCCCAAACCGCAGCCTAAGGTAGGATTCGTATCTGTCAGGGTGGATTTCTCCACTGGCAACTGCTTTTCGAACAGCGCAACCAGGTTCATGTGAGTGGCTGCAGTCGTTAAACTGGCAATCTGGAACCAGGGGAGCCATTTCCACAAAATAGGCGTCCAACTCTTCAGCTTCAATATCCCATAATGCCAGCGTGCGCAGCCCGGGCACATCGGCAATGTAGCCGCCTTCTGGCAGCTCAAACAATTGCCGAACCTGGGTGGTGTGGCGTCCTCTTCCAGATTCCTCTCCAACTACACCGGTTTCCAGTTTGACATCGGGCAAAATGAGATTGATCAGGCTTGACTTTCCTACGCCGGATGGCCCTGCCAGGGTGGTCAGTTTACCAGCCAGATGGCGGCGCATCTCTTCCAGACCTTCACCGGTTTTGGCGGAAACATAAACCACTTCATAGCCAATATCTTTGTAGAGCGAGAATTTGGAACGGGCATTTTCGAATCCACATCGGTCAATTTTATTGACAACAATCACTGCCGGGATTTGTGCCCTCTCCGTGACCACCAAAAAACGGTCAAGCATTTTCAGGCGCGGTTCCGGGTCGGCACAAGCAAAAACCAGCATTGCAAGGTCGGCATTAGCCAGGATAATTTGTTGATAGTTGTAGTTGACGCCTGAAAGTTGACGTGAGAATACGCTTTTACGAGGCAATACTTTTTCGATGCTGCCCGTCATGTCTGGCTGCGGTTCAATCATCACCTGGTCGCCAACTGCTACCAGGTCTCCTTCCGCCCGTCCCTTACGTAAACGCCCACGCAGGCGGCAGACATAAACGCCGCTGTCGGTCTGAACATGCTGGTATCCCGCCTGGGTACGGATAACCAATCCCTGGATCAAATCAGGCATGCGCCTCTCTATCTATGCGCATTTATTCCTCATCGGGTTGGGATGGGATATATGGAGCATCTTCCCAAGGCATAATGCCTCCGGCGTTCTCCATATTGGTGAAATAAAGCGAGACAATTCGTCTGAAGAGTGGTGCTGCCATCTCCGAACCTTCACCCGCGTTTTCAAGAATGATCGCGATGGCGATGTCGGGTCGATCCGGATTTTCCTCAAAGGTATAGCCGGCGAACCAGGCATGGGGAGTACCAGCGGGGTTCTCAGCTGTTCCGGTTTTTGCAGCAATGTTATAAGGATAATTTGGGAATTGATAATTCGCCGTGCCACTCAGGTTTCGGATTACCATAACCATTGCTTGTTGGATCGCTTCAAGATTTTCTTCTGTCACTGGCAGCGTTCCAATTTCCTTTGGTTCAAACTGGTAAACAGGTTCCTGACCAGTCATTCCAATTCGCTCTACTACTGTAGGTTGATGGAGTGTGCCGCCATTGCCAACCGCTGCAACAAAACTCGCTATCTGCAAGGGACTGTTCTGCAGTGTGCTTTGTCCAATCGCCATTTGAACATACTCATTGATGTCAGCAGGGCTCATATTGATGTTGCCCTCAAATTCTGGAATTTCAATCCCAGTCGGCTTTCCGAGTCCAAAGCCAGCCGCTACATCAGGGATCGCTGTGCGATAGCCATCATTCCAGAGGGTATAGGCAATGTGCCAGAACCATGGGTTGCAAGAGCGCATCAAGCCCTGTTGAAGCGTCAACAAACCGGAAGCACCAAAACCTTTGTCGTATGTCCAGTCTTTTCCAACCCAACCATCCAGTTCATACCAGAGACTGTCGCAAAAGTAGGGATAATCCTTGGTAAAAACGCCCGTTTCCAGGGCAGCCGCCATGGTCACGATTTTGAATACAGAACCTGGTGGGTAAACACCTTGTGCTGCCCGGTTATACATCGGATTGAAGGGATTTTGTGTCACTTCAGCGATGGAATATCCTGTGTAATAGGGACCTACAAAAACATTTGGGTCAAAACCAGGGTTGGATACCATGGCAAGCACTTTGCCTGTATCTCTCTCCATTACTACCATCGCGCCAACCTTATCGCCCATGCTTTGCTGAAGCCAGTATTGCAGTTGGCTCTCAATGGTTGTGTAGATGGATTGAGCTGGTTTGGCATCCGATTCGGCGATTTTCGTCAGAACCTGCCCCTGAAGGTCCTTAACGTATAAGTCGGCTCCGTGTGTACCGCCGAGATATTGCTCACCCCAGGCTTCCAACCCGGAATAACCAATTTTCTCGTCGCCAGTGTAGCCCAGGCGCTGATAGTATTCAAGATTTTCTACGGGCACATTCAGCACATAGCCGGTTACATGAGGCGCAATGCCGCCGTCATGGTAAAAGCGCGCCTTGAAATTTTGCAGGCTTATCCCCGAAAAAGAAGTTAGCCGATCATAATATCGCTCTGCCACCTCAGCAGTAATATCACCGATAATGGCGTATTGATAACCAGCCACATTGGCATATTCAGCCCGGATGCTGTCTTCAGTACGCGCCAGAATTTCCGCAAGAAGCGCTACCATGTCACCTTCGGTGTCTTGTTCGATCGAACCTGGTGTCACCATGATTGTCACAACATCTTCGTAAGATACCAGTGGGTAATTATTGGAAGAATCAGAAGCGTAAATATTTCCTCTTGCAGGCACCTCGATAACGAGCTCAAGATAATTTCCGTCAGCAAGTTCGGGCAGCATCATGCTGGCATCCCATTGGACATGCCAGGCACCATCTTCAAGGATCAGGTTCATAATGGTCTGTCGACTGACCGTGCCAATCAGAGCAGTTTCGTAATCAATCTGATAATTGACCTGCGCGGTGGTAATGTTCAACATGCTGGATAAGATTTGATAGTCCATCCCCTGCATCGTCAACTTTTTCGCCGTGTCCCGATGGTCATTTTCAAAGTCTTCCGGCGTGATGGCGTCTTTGGTCAGCCTGCTCAAACGAGCATACATCGCCTGGTAGTCTTCAACTTTCCACAGCTCCAAATATTCCAAAGCGGCTTGATCTACATTAGGGGCAGAACCATAATTCACATTAGGATCAGGTAAGAGAACCGTTTCTGTCGGTTCTAAAGGTGGTGTTACAGTGGCGTTCTGACTACAAGCGCTCAGCAGAGTAGCCAGTATGATCAGAACCGTCAAATATTTATATTTCGTTTTCATTATTCTGCCCATTTAATATGGAAGGATAGACATCACAAGTGATGTTATTATACCGCTGACACAATTCAGCAATTCCGACGTCCATCCTGACTCCAGATTTCTTTAACAATCTATAAACGTGACAGAGAGGTAGACCCATCACATTCGCATAACAACCTTCCACCTTTTCCACCGGATGAAACTGGCTGTCCTGGATGGCATAACCGCCTGCCTTATCACGAAAATCATTACGTTCAAGGTATGCGTTAATCTCCTCATCAGAATAATCTCGCATGACCACATTTGTCAGACAAACATCGCTCTCGATTGAGCACGCATCGCCGTTATGCAGAGAGAGCGCTGTATGAACACGATGTGACTTCCCGCGCATCAGTTTGAGAATGTTAATCGCGTCTTCTTCGTCAATTGGTTTGCCTAAAACCAGACCTTCCAGGTCAACAATCGTGTCAGCCGAGAGCACCAACTGGTCCGTTAGAACCTCGCTAGTCTGACCTTTTTCGAGAGCCATTCGTTCAACGTATTCTCTTGGACTTTCCTGTTCACGCTTGCCTTCATCAATGTCTGCGGGGAGTTTGCTAAAGGGAATGCCCAGCAAGCGCAGTAATTCATTTCTGCGCGGCGAACCAGAGGCAAGAACCAATTTTTTGTCGTTCATATCAAGAGCAAATTTTATCACGGGAGCCTGAGTCTAAAAATCAGGTCGTCTGAGCTTACCCAACTTGCCCGAAAACATGGAGAAACCGATAAAAATGCTGCGATTAGTCTGTTCGTTTGATCTGGAAACTGTCAAAGTCTCTTGCCAGCCAGGTTTCAGGAAAGGTAGTTCTGGCTTCTTGCAGGATATCTTCATCACGATAGCGCCGCGAGATATGGGTCAGAATGAGTTGCCCCACTTCAGCGTCCTTTGCCAGGGAAGCAGCCTGTTCAGCAGTGATGTGACCGAAGGTCTCAGCCATTTCATGCTCTTCATTCAAATAAGTGGCTTCTATCACCAGGCAATCAACTCCGCGAACATTTTCAATCAGTTTCTCAGGCTTGCCAACATCTCCGACTACCGCCAGGCTGGTACCTGGCACTTCTGGTCCAAGCACCTGGTCTGGTTGAATCACACGACCGTCAGCCAGCGTAATCGCTTTCCCTGCTACCAAATCCTTGCGCCAGGGTCCCGGCGGGATACCCAATGCCTCGGCTGCCTCCGGGATGAAGGGCCGTCTGCCAAATTCGTCAAAACGAAAACCCAGAGAGTTTGATCCACGGTGGTCAACTGCAAAGGCAGTAATTTGAAACTTTTCAGAAGAGAAAATCCGACCAGGTTTGATATGAAAAAGATTGATTGGGATCGCAGGAGGCTGCCGGCGCAGCACAACGCCGTTGATCAGGTCGTCAACCCTTTCCATGGTGTGGCGACTGCCATAAATATTGACTTCTTCAATCGCCTCCCAGCGCATAAAAGTAGAAAGCAGACCCGCGAGACCCAAAATATGGTCAAGATGACCGTGGGTGAGCAGAATATGATTAAGGCGCTTAAAGCCGATCCCGCTTTTGAGGATCTGGCGCTGGGTCCCCTCGCCGCAATCGACCATAAAACGATACTCATCGTGTTGTACGACCAGCGAAGAAAGACCACGTTTAATGGAAGGGGCAGAGGCAGACGTGCCTAAAAAGGTTAGTTCAAACAATGTGTTGAGTGCCTTTGCTTACCCTGGATTGTGGCTGATTTTTCCGATTTGTTTGAATGCGTTGATTGCGGTCAAACCGACCTGTAAGCCTTGGCTTGCTGTAATAGGAAGCTTGCCCGAGTTTTCCTCAGAGGCTTCAATAAAACTTTGAGCAGCTCTAAACCCGAGAAATGCTCCTAATAATGTTCCTACGACCAGAGTAATCGTTTTAATATTTTGGTTCATGAGTTAATTCCTTTTCTCAAAAAGCCTTGTTTTCAAACTTCGCACGATTTGTTTTGCCTTCTCACTATTTTGGTTCAGACTCAAAATGGGTTGAACACTCATATCAGCACCCTTGTGAATGTGCCAGCGAGCTTTTTCCAAGGTTTGCAGTATCTTCAAACTTACTCCCGGGATCACTGACTTAAGCTTTGAAAAGCCATAAATAAAAGCAATCAGGATAATCAGGTGGATTAAGGCTATCAACAAAACAGGCAAAATAATCAGCACAGTTGCCACGCCGCTGATTTCAGTTATACCCGGGCTGAAGCGCCCATTTCGGATAATAAGGAAAACTAATCCTGCCAGCATCAAGGCGGCGAACAGAGCAACCGGAAAAATGATTTGCCAGAAACGTTGCTTTTTGTGCTCCTGAGCGGCAGTGGTTTCGAAATAGCTGTTGGATTCTACCTTTTCCATAGCTACATTTTAGCATGAGTGCAGCGATTATTGATGAATGTAGAGGAAATAATAACCCTGGTTTCTCCCCACCAGGTTTATTTACCTAATCCTGCCCACTAACAGGTCAAAGGCGGCCATTTCCTAATTGTAAAAAACAGTAAAGGAAATTGGTTTCCAATTTTGTATAATTACTGTATAATTTATTTAAGAAAAAAACACTTGACCTGGTTCTTTACCGGACCCTGGGCTTTGAGTAACTTGACAATAGGTTAGTTTGTGGATCGGCTGGGCAGTACCCACCGACTTTTGGAAATTTTGTGATCGGTTAGCATAAGAGCTATGAAACAAAGGCGAGACGGCAGTTGATAGTTAACATTTTTAGGTTAGTACTGTACTCTTAATTGTGGTCGGAACCTGAACCGATTCCAAAATACACATCTACCCTTTTTACGAGGATCTTAAAGCCATGGTCATGAACCTTGGCTTTTTTGATAACAATGGCAAATTTGATTACGGACATTCAAGCGCAGAAGCGCAATCGCAACCGGGTAAATATTTACCTGGGCGGTCAGTATGCTTTCTCACTCGACAGGATGGCTGCCGCCTGGTTGACAATCGGTCGTACCCTGAGCGATGAGGACATTTCCCGTCTTCAGGAGAAGGATGAATTCCAGACCGCTTTGAACCGGGCGATGCACTTTCTCAGTTTTCGTGCCCGTTCTCAGCAGGAGATGCAGACCTACCTTAACAAAAAGGGTTATGAGCCTGCACTGATCGAACGCGTCATAACCCGGCTGAAAGAAGACAAGTTGGTCGACGATCTTGATTTCGCCCAAACCTGGCTGGATAATCGCCAGAGGTTTCGCCCCCGCAGCAAGAGTTTGATGAAACTCGAATTGCGTCAAAAAGGCGTTGCCGAACCCGAAATTGAGCAAGCTCTCCAGTCTTCTGATCTGAACGATTTCGATCTGGCAATGGATGCCGGAAGGAAATTGAGCCGTCGTTATCAACTCCTTGACAAGCTCGAATATAATCGAAAACTCGGTGCTGCTCTTCAGCGCCGCGGTTTTTCGTATGGAATTGTCAGGGAATGCCTTCCAATACTATGGAAAGAAAAGTCAGAAGCATCAGGTGTGGATAAATAGAAAATGGAGCAACTGACAAAATGAAAATCTTTTTACAACAAAGTCCGCCAGGACCTTCTTACATGATTTTTGTGTGGACAGGTCTCGCTTTGCTGGCCGGCGCCCTGATAGGGTACCTGATCTTCTCTGCAATCCGCAGGAATAAAGAAGAAAAGCTGAAGCAAACCAGCAATGATATTATCGCTGAGG
>Ga0334883_1004744_pt1 | contig 12717 bp, 12 predicted proteins | sample GraSluR1_MG_6_FD_207230 | JGI IMG/M metagenome (GOLD analysis project Ga0334883, IMG submission 207230) | Sludge microbial communities from methane-producing bioreactor in Wageningen University, Netherlands - Granular Sludge_09_05-R1 | ecosystem: Engineered > Bioreactor > Anaerobic >... | reverse complement strand
CTGACGGCGCCAGCGAGCCTGCACAGACAACGGAGATGAGAGATGACGAATCAGGAACAATGCCCCGTGTGTCCACCCCTTGCCGAAGAAGTGTCGGTGCCCAACGAAGTGTCGCCCCCGGCGACGGTGTTGGCGCGTCTTCGCGCAGCTCTGGTCGCTTCCCGTCGCCAAGTAGGTATGACCCTGATTGAGATCATGATCGTGGTCACCATCATGGTGAGCATCATGGGGGTCGTGGGCTGGTACGTCATCGGTCAAGCCAACAAGGCGAACATCGATTTGGCGGGGACGCAGCTCAAGAATATCAAGGGGATGGTCGAGACCTATCGCGTCTATTACAAGAAATTTCCGGAGAAGCTCGAGGATCTGGTCAACACGCCTGATGGCACCAAGATGATCGAGGAGATCCCCAAAGATCCCTGGGGCAACGACTATATTTACGAGCGCTCCGGGAACAAGAGTGTCAAGATCTTCTCGGCGGGCCCCGATGGGACGCCCAACAACGATGACGACATCGTCGTCAAAGTCGGCGATTGACCGCCAGGAGTCGCTGCGTGCGGGCCCATTTCCCTCCCCATAGTCACCCTCGGTGTCGTTTTGAGCACCGGCGCCGTTCTTCGGTGCGCGCCGCTTTTCGCCAAGGAGTCACCCTCATGGAGGTGATGTTGGTGGTGGCGTTGGTGGCGGTGCTGATCACCATGGTGGCCTGGGGTTTTGGCTTCGTGGGGCGTGCCGATGTGCAGGGCGAGTCTTTGCGCTTCAGCGCGCTGATCCGCTACATTTTCAATCAGGCAGCGACGCAGAACATGACGCTCCAGCTCGTCATCGACCTCGACGAGGGCACTTTCACGGTGGATGCCCTGGAGCTCAGCGGCGCCATGTCCCTCGACGATTTGGCTGGGCGCACCCTGAAAACCAGCCTGGGGGAGCACAAGAGCAGCACGCGGCGGGCGGGTAGACTCGATGACGAGGACACGCTCTTTGGTCAAATCGGCCGTCAGCAGCAGGCGGGGCCCTTCATCAGCGGTGAAGACGCACGCCTGAAGGACGGAGTCTATTTCGTGGGCGTGATGACCAGCCACCATGAGACGCTGCAGAGCGAAGGCGTGGCGACCATCAATTTTTTCCCCAGCGGTTTCGTGGAACGCAGCGTGATCTACATCGGCGACGAAGATGCGCGGGCGACGAAAGACAAAGGGGTGGTTTACACCCTGCTGGTGAACCCTCTCAATGGGCAGACCTCCGTGCTGCCCGGACGCGTGCCGATCGAAGAGCGGTTCTTTGCCGAAGAAGAGGCAGATTAGAGGCGACGAGGACATGGGTGAGCTTGGCCATAGATTGCGGGTGCGCGGCGGACGTGCCGAGGCTTTGAGGATGCCCGACCTCTGCGGAGGGCGCGGCGGCTTCTCATTGCTCGAGCTGATGATGGCCGTCTTCATCATGGCCGTGGCGGCGACGATTCTCTTGGGGACCCAGTCTACTTCGATTCGGCTGACGGGCTACGCGAACAATCTCTCAGTGGTTTCCATGTTGGCGCGGGCGAAGATGCAGGACATCGAGTACGAGATCTTGGCTGAGGGCTTCTCGGAAGGCTTCGCGCAACGCATGTCTGGGACCTTTTCCGATGAGGGGCATCGCGATATCCGCTGGGAGGCGGTCATCGAAGCCATCGAGGTCAGCGATGACGCGGCCAACGACTTCGTGGTCTCCATCAACGCCCAGCTCTATGGAGAGGGTGAAGAGGGGGGGAGCCTCAGTGGCAACTTGGCCTTCTCTCAGTTCCTGCCCCTCATGGTTTCCTACCTGCCGACCATCATCAATCAGCTCGGTCAACGGATCCGGCGGGTGACGTTGATTGTGGAGTGGGACTATTTGGGTAAGGCGCAGTCGTTGACCTTTTCCCAATACGTGGTGAGCTTGACGCCGCCTGAGGGTGAACCCGTTGGGATCGTGCCCGAGGCCGATTTTCCTCTTCGATGAAGGCCAAGCCGTGAGCGCAGAGCAGCAGCAGAGTTCGAGCAAAGGGAGGGGTAGCCCAGGGGCGCTGCTTCTCCGTGGCGGCTTCACGCTGCTCGAGGTCATGCTGGCGGTCTCCATTCTGGCGCTCATCATGGCTGTCGCTTGGGGCACCTATGCGACGGCGACCACCCAGCAGCGGCGCATGCAGGACATCAATGTTCGGCTGCACGGGGTGCAGCAGGCCATGGTCCGGATGGTGCGCGAGCTGTCCATGGCCTTCGTCACGCCCCATGGCCAAGAAGAGAGCCAGCTCGACATTCGCTATCGCACGGGTTTCGTTGGTAAATCCAATCGCGTCGATTTCACGAGCCTCGCGCACATGCGGATGTTTCGCGACGACAAGGTGGGCGATCAATCGGAGATCTCCTACTTCGTGGCCCAGATGCGCAACGACGAGGGCGATATGGTGCGGAGCCTGGTGCGGCGGGAACAAGCTCCCATCGACGACGACTTCCAGAAGGGGGGCACGGTCATCACGCTCCTGGAGGGGGTGGAGTCTTTCAGCCTCTCCTACTGGGATGATGCCAAGGCCGATGTCTCCGTGGGCTCAGATGGGTGGATCGATGATTGGGACACAGAGAAGTCCGATTTCGAATGGCGTCTGCCGAGCCGTGTGCGCATCGAGATCGAGATCGCCGATCCCATGGGTGGACGCGGCAAGATGAAGTTTTCGACGCAGGCTGAGATACACTTGACGGAAGCGCTAGATTTTTAAGGAGGTGGCATGTTGTTTCCACGGCCGCCTGCCCAGCGCGGCACCATGACAGGGCCAAGGTGCGCAGCCGCCGGGCTGCGCCACCTCGCCTTGTGTGGCATGCGTGCCGTTGACTGGGTCTCTCAGCCCGTTCGCGGCGAGGGCCGGGGGCGACGCGGGGTGGCACTGCTCATGGTCCTGGCCTACGTGGCCATCATGAGCGCCGTGGTGGTGGTCTCCTTCATGAACAGCCAGGTCAGCTTCTCGATCTCGGCCAACGTCCGGGATGAGCTCAAGGCCTACTATAAGGCGCGCTCGGCGTTGAATCTGGGACGCTTGATGCTGGCTTACCAATACGAGCTGGAGCAGGACGAGTTCTTTGGGCCGCGCATGCGCAAGTCCAACTTCCAGATGTACCAGATCATCGACCTGCTGATGGACCCCTTCAAGTCTGGCGCGGTGGTGGTGGACGTGCCGGGGGAGAGTGTCCTGGCGAGCTATGACCTGCAGGGCTCTGGGGCGACCGGGCTTGGGGACGAGTCTGGTGACTACACGGTGCGCGTCTTCCCGGAGGAGGGGCGCATCAACATCAATCGCTTTGCTTCAGGGCTCGATCAGGTGGCCCTCTTCGACCTTTGCATGCTGCTCGCGCCGCAAGAGTACGACGACCTCTTCAATCCCAATGACCGATCGCGGGCGCGCTTGGAACGGACTGAGGTCATCGGCGCGATCATCGATTGGGTGGATCCCGACCGCGAGCGGACCCGCATCTCGAACGCTTGCGTGGTTGAAGGCAGCGGGGGCGATGAGGACTCCCGTTACGGCGGCGGTCCAAGACGTTACCGCTCGAAGAACGCCAAGTTCACTACCATCGACGAGCTCTTTCTCGTGGACGGAATTGGCGACGACTTCATGGAGCTCTTCCGTGAGACCCTCACGGTCTATCCCATCGACAGGATCAACGTGAACCTGGCCAACGCGCGGGTGCTCTACGCGGTGCTGTGCAATTCACTTCAGGTCGAGGGCTATGAGCACCAGGTCTGGGCCTGCGCAGACCCGCGGGTGGGCACGCCGCTGCTGATCGTCGCCATGGCTCTCGAGGGCTACCAACAGTTTGTCCTCAACCCCTTGAACCTCTTGCACCTCTACACCGTGCAAGGTGAGCTGTCGGTGATCCCTGGCGTCGTGCCCGAGGGGACGGTGGTGCCCTTCCGCACCCCGGGTGAGTTTCGGGCGGTCATGCAGGCCATTCAGTCCGACCCTCTGCTCCTGCAACGATTTTTGATGTATTCGCCGACGGCTTATCTCAGCCTGGGAGAGGCCATGTTATACCTGGATCCGGCGGCGCTGGGTACCCAGCTCTTGACCTATGACGAGCGCAAGCTGTACGGGAGCATCACCACCGAGAGCCCACGCATTTTTCGGGTCGTGGCGGTGGGGGAGTATAACGGGACCCGGAAGACCTTGACGGCGGTGATCGACTTCAACAAGGAAGGCGGCAAGTACCTATACTGGCGCGAGTATTGACTTATGGCCCAGAGATTTACGGGGATCGAGGTTGGAGAACGCAGCGTTCGCGCGGTTCGGCTCTCGCGCGGCGCGCGGGGCTTGGTGGCTGACACGGCCGTCGAGGAGCCCTATGCGGCGCAAAGTGAGGACGAAGGAGGCCTGCGCGGGGTGTTGCGCAAGCTGTCTTTGCGTCCCGATCTACAGGCCGATATCGTCGCGCTGTCCGTGCCGACGGGGCCGGAGCTCGTCACGCGTATCGACCTGCCCTTCGAGGATGAGAAGGTCATCGAGCAGGTGCTGCCCAACCAGTTGACTGGCAAGTGGCCGGCGGACGAGGGGCGGGTGGTCGCTTTCACCGTCTTGGGCAAGAAGGCGGGCCCGGAGCCGCTTTTCGATGTCTTGGTTTTGGGCTATCCGGCGCAACTCGCCCAGGGACGCATCGCCTTGTTGTCGGGGACGCGCCTCGAACCGCACATCGCCTTGCCGCTGCAGCTCGCGGAGGTCTCGGCCCTGCGTTTTCTCACGGGTGGGCGCAAAGGCTGTTCGGCCCTGTTGGACCTGGGAGAGACGACCAGCTTGCTGACCGTGGCCGATGGCGAGGACTATGTCATGAGCCGTTTGCAGCGGGTGGGAGGCAAGCAGATCACCCTGGCCCTGGCGCGGGAGTGGTCCTTGGACGAATCCGAGGCGGAGAGGGTCAAGCAGCGCTGTGCTTTCGTGGCGCCTGAAGGTCAAGAGGATGCGTGGTTTGCGCGGATACGCGAAGAAGGCGGGATAGAGCCCTGTGCGCACGCCCCAGCGCAGGTGGCAGCCCTGGTGCGCGAGAGCCTCAAGCCCTTGCTACTGGGACTGCGCCAGTCCCTCAACGCGCTGCGGCATCAGCATGGGAAAGAGATTGAGGTGCTTCATGTGGCTGGCGGTGCGGCGCGTCTGCCAGGGGTGGTGCCCTTTTTGTCGCGGGTGCTCAACATCGACTGCCGCCCCGTGCGCTTGGACACGCCGGCGCTGAGCAACCTTTTCCCCGACCCCTTGGCGCATCCGCAGTTGATCGGGGCTTTGGCGTTGGCCTTGGTGGGGGCGGAGAGTGAGAGCCAGAGCGGCGCATTGAATCTGCGCCGCGGTGTGCTGGCCTACAAAGGCACGCTGGAGTTTTTGCGTGAGAAGATGTGGACCTTCGTCGCGCTGGCGGGCTTGCTCCTGGCCGCGGTGATCTTCATGATCGCCACGCAGCACCACGCGCAGACCACCGAACACGCTCGCCTCAAGGAGGCGCTGGGCAAGGCCACGGAGCAGCTCCTGGGGACCCAGCTCTATTCGCTGACGGAGATTCAAACGGCTTTTGAGCGGGCGCGCGGCTTTGGCTTCATTCCCGAGCGCACGGCTTTTGATCATTTCGAATGGATTTCCAACCGCTTTCACGACTCATTGGCCGATGTCGAGTTCGAGCTGGAGGCCATCGAGATCGAAACCATGCGCAAGACCGTGACCATCAAGGGGGAAGTGGCTGGTGACGAGGGCTTGCCCATGATGATGAGCGTCTTGGAGAGGTACGATTGCTTCCCTTCGGAGATTCCGAACCCGAGGACCCAGAAAGTACGCGGGCGGGTCAGTTTTCAACTGCGCATCGAAGCCCATCACTGTTATGGTGCCGCTGGGGACGAGGAGTAGTGGCATGGAAAAGTGGCGTGCAAAATGGCAAGCCTTGCAGCCGCGCGAACGGCTGATGCTGATCGCCATGGCGGCGGTCTTCTTCGCCCTGGCCCTGTTCATGGTGAGCGTCGCCATTCGAGATGGTTTCGCCACGCGGGCAGCGCAGATCGAGGCCTATCGAGAGGCCCTGGTCTATCTGGAAGACAACCAGAGCCGTTACCTCAAAGACCGCATGGCCACTGAGGCCATGCGGGAACGCTTGCTCCGTGCCGACCCCAAGGTGGTGAACTCTTTCACGGTGATGGCGAGTGAGCTGGGCTTTGATGTGACCGTGACCCCCAAAGACGCGCATCGGGCCTCAGCCACGGACGAAAGTGGCGCCGAAGAGCAAGAGATCGAGATCGTGATCCGCAGTGTCGAACACAACGTCCTCTTAGAGTATTTGTGGCGCATCTCCCGCTCGAATGCGCCCATTTACATTCGCCGTCTCGATATTCGCCAAGCTGGTGCGCGGATGAACAACCCCAGTGAGACCATGTTGACGGCTTCCCTAACGGTCGTCTCTTATCGCCTGAAGGAGTAAGCCCAACGATGCGTGCGAAACTTTTACAGGCCTTGTTGCTCGCGACAGTAGCCTTGATTTCGACGCTGCTGTTCATCGCCCTGACCTTCCCCGATGCGGCGCTCAAGCACTTGGTCCTGCGTTCAGTAGAGAAAGCCTTGGATCACAGCTATCGCGTGGAAGCCGGCGAGATGCGCTTTGGCTTCATGAGCGGTATCGAGTTCAAGCAAGTGCGGATGATCCCCCGCTTCGGGGCCGATGACGAGGACGATCTGCCTGCCATGAAGGGCGAGGGCGCACGCAGCGACACGGGGGACCATTACTGCCCGGTGACGGTGGAGCCCATTCCCTTCTTCATCGATAGAATGGCGATGGATCTGTCCTGGCTGGCATTGGCGCGCGGTGATATGGACGTCGATTTCGAAATCGAGGCGGCCGATGGCACGATCAAGGGTGCGCTGGGCAAGGAAGAGGGTGTGCAGAAGCTCGAGACGAAGGTCGATGGGGTGCGGCTGCAACGCTTCACCCTGTTGCGCAACAAGATGGGACTGCATGCCGAAGGACGCTTGAGCGGCCAAGTCTCACTCACCTTTGGCGATCAGATGAGCCTCAGCAGTGGCAAAATGACCATCGTGGCCAGCGACGTCGTGCTCTGCCCCAAGCGCTTCAAAGTGTCCATGCCCAATGTGCCCTTCTTCGAGCTGCCCTTGACGCGTCTGGGCGACATCGCTGGTGAAGTGGTCATCACGCCGCAGCGGCGCTTGGAGTTCACCCGTTTTACTGGTGAGGGCCCCGATATGTCCTTCACGGTGGAGGGATTCATCCAGTTGGCCAGCCCGAACTTCCCCAAGACCCGGTACGAGGTTCGGATCTCTTTGCGGCCCGATCCGGCTTGGGTGCAAGAGCACGCCATGGACATTCTCTACAAGATGTGTCGCCGCTTCGATGATGGCTCGGTTCAGTTCCTCATCACCGGTCAGGCCGGAGAAGTGCGCCGCGATTGCGTCCGCGCCTCTGGGGCCAATGTCCACTCCAACGCGGCCCCTGTGGCCGCGCCGCCCAGACTCGCCGCGATGGCGCCGGCTGAGGTGCAGCCCATCCTGCCAGCGGCTTCGCAGGTGATGGCCCAGCAGGGAGAGGAGAAGCCCTGGCCAGAAGAGGTGGCCTTCGAGCCGGCGAGATCCGAGGGGCAGCGGCGTGCTGCTGAGAAGGGAGTGGGGCGCATGGGCTCTGGACGTGGCATCGACCGAGGCATACGACCCGCAGATCCAGCCGCTCTGCGCGGCCGTGTCGACCCCGTCCCCGAATCGCGGCGACGCCGGGTCCTCGATGTCTACGGCAAGGACGAGTGAGCGGGTGCTGGCGCTAAGCGCCGCAGAACCAACCGCTCATCCACAGCCAGCCCTCCTCGCGATAGAGCAGCAGGGAGATGCCCCAACCCTCGTAGTAGTAGACCTCGACCGTGACCTCCTCGGCTTGGTCGTGGTTGAGATCGCTCAGGGCGCTGACGCGAAAATACTCGAGATTCGACGAAGCGAGCACCTCAGCGCTGTGGGGGTTGGCGGCGCGGATGAGGAAGAGACCCGAGACGCGGGGGACGGGCCACTCGTCGATGGAGATGTGGGCTGACACCAAGAGGTCCTTTTGCCCGTCGCCGTCGACATCGGCGAGGAGGGACTGGCTGATCTGCAAGGCGTCTAGAGAGGGAAGGTCCCGATCCTCCTCGTTCAGGCTCTCTGCTGCGAGGCGTTCAAGCTCCTCCTGCACGGCGATGCGCAAGACGGCGCTCTGTTGCGGGGTCAGCAAGATGACGGCGTCCGGGGCGATCAAGCGCAAGGTCGCGCGTGCGGCGGCGCTGACAGCCAAGGGCCACTTGGGCAAGTCGCCGGCAATGACCTGGGCCGCGCGGATCTCCCCAGCCGCTTCACAGAGGGTCACGGTCGGCTCCTGAGGCTCGATGGCCGCGCCGTCTGGCCACTCCAAGCGATCGCCTGCTTCGGGAAAGCAGTCGGGCGTCCACATCCCGGTGTTGGGGTCGTGACAGGCCAGGGGGACGATGACCGGGACCTCGGCATAGGGCGTCTCCGGCGCGCTGTTATCGATGCAGGCCAGAAAACACTCTATATCGGTGCAACCCTGCTCGCAGGCACTCGGAACATGGGAGGTTAGGGCGGCGAAAAGCATCGCCCGCGGTTCGGGGACGAGCTTCGTCGCAGCGTCCTGTTCCGTGACCGCCGGTGCCGAGGCACAGGCCAAGGAGAGCAGCGCAAGAAGCAGAGCGAAGGGGAGGGCTTTCATAGGACTCCTGGGAAACGGTGCGGCCGGGACTCGGCCTCGTTGGCCATTGGTAGTGTCACCACGGCCGAGCCGTCAATGCTGTTGGCCGCAGCGGCTTCGGGGGCAAGTGGTCCTTGCAATCGCCCTTGGCATCGCCGATGATGCCGCAGAGCGCACCACTGTTAGCGGGGGTGCGCCGCGAAGCGATCGTGAGGATGGAAGCGTTATGGAGGAGAAGAGTCTGCGGGAAGAGCTGAGGGGGCTGGGCCTGCGGGCGACGCCTTCGCGCGTGGCGGTGCTGCGATTGCTGCGGGCTGCAGCTCGCCCTCTGAGCCACGCCGAAGTGGTGGAGTCCCTGAGCGAAAGCGGCTACAACCAGAGCACCCTTTACCGCAACCTCAATGACCTGGTGAGCCATGGCCTGGCCCGGCGCACGGAGATCGGAGACCGGGTCTGGCGTTTCGAGCTCATCGACGGCGCTCACCCCTCCCGCGAGCACCCGCACTTCGTGTGCACTCTGTGCGGCACGGTCCAATGCCTCCTCGATGCGCAGCTCACCCTGCAAGGAGCCGTGGCCACCGGCCCAAGGGCTCTGCAGTCACAGCATCTCGAGCTCCAGGTGCGCGGCCTCTGTGACAACTGTGAGGAGAGCAAGCGCAACTGATCGGCCACGCTCTTCTCAGGCGTCGTCGTCGGGTGGGCTTTGAGTTGGGATCCACGGCACATGGGGCGTGGCGCTTCGGCCCTCGTGCACTTGGAGACAGGGGCAGGGGCACGCATGCGCTCCCGACGAGGTCTCTTGCGCCGGATGGGGGTGGCCAGGGCTGGCACCCGCATCGGATGGGACAGGCAGCGCTGTTGGCGGCGCTTGGGGGCAAGGCCTGAGGTTGGCTCATGGCTAGCTAAGGTGTTATGGTGACTCCGGGGGAGCGGTGGTTGGGGGGTGGAGGAACGGGATGGCAGAGAAGATGGCCCAGAGGGAGGACAATGGTCACGACGCCGTGCCCGAGACGACCGTCAGGGCTTCACGGCGATCGGCCTTTTGGGAGCGCCAAGAGCGTTTTCGCCTGGGCCACTGGGAGCGCTTGCGCGCGATGGATTTTGCCGCACACTTCTTTCTGCGGCTCGTGATCTTGACCTGGCGCAAGGCTTGGCGCGACGAGATCTTCATGCGCGCGAGCTCCCTGGCCTTCGTCTCGGTGCTATCCATGGTGCCACTCTTGGTGGTCGGCGGGAGCCTCTTCTTGACCTTTGGTGGAGGTATGGAGGCAGGGGGTATCTTGGGCGATGTCCAGGCCTACTTGATCCCTGTCGCCGGAGACAAGATCACCGATTACATTTTGGAGGCCCTGGATCGCGCCGCGGCCCTGGGCACGGGTCCTGTGGGCGCGCTGGCGCTGATCATCACCTCCGTGGCGTTGTTCATTCAGATCGAAGGGGTTTTCAACGATCTGTGGCGGGTCGAGAAGCGGCGTCCCATGTACGTGCGCGTGTTGTTGTTCTATGCCTTGGTGACCTTGGGCCCGCTCTTGGTGTCCTTTTCAGTGTATCAGGCGGCGAGATTTTCTTTGCATATCGATATGTACGGATTTTTCGGACGTCTGGCGCATCACGCTGTGATCTACGCGGTGAGCGTGGGCATATTCTTCGCGGCTTTCAAGCTGCTGCCCAACACCCGGGTCCTGTGGCGCTACGCCATTCTGTCTGCGGTGGTCACGTCCATCCTCTTCGAGATTGCCAAGTTTGGTTTCAACCTCTACATCACCAACGTCTTCTCCACAGGCTACAGCGCCATCTACGGTGCCATTGGCTTGGTGCCGGTCTTTCTGATCTGGGTGTACCTCTCGTGGACGGTGGTGGTTTTTGGCATCGAACTTTCCTATTGCGGCCAGAACCTGCGGCGGCTGATGTTGCGCGACAAGGTCGAGCGCAAGCTCTCGACTGGGAGCGGCCAAGAACTGGTCTTGGGCTCCTTGGTGGCGGTGGAGGTCATGGCGACGGTGGCGCGGGGCTTCGCCCGCGGTGAAGTGCCCGTGCCCATCGACCGCATCTGCGCGGAGAGCAATTACTCGATTCAGGTGGCGCTGGCGGTCATGGCCCGGCTGGAAGCCGTCGGGGTGGTGCTGCGAGTCGAGCAGGGAGACATCGACGGTTATGTCCCGGCGCGGCCTCTCGACGAGGTGTCTCTGTGGGAGCTGGTGAAGAGCTTCGAGGTGGCCGGGGTCAAGGCTGAGCACACACCTGAGCTGCGGGCGACAGTGCAGCGCGCCCTTGAAGCGCTGCGCATTGCCTTGCAGACGTTGAGCGCTCGCGATTTGGCGAGCGCTCCACAGCGTGGGCGCGCTTCGATGACCACGCTGCCTCCCGTCGAGCGTGAGCTGGGGGCAGAAGGAGACAGGGCGCTCACCCTACCGGATGAGCCGGCATCCCCAGCCTGAGGGGCCGCTCAGCTATCGAGGCGCAGGCTGAGCTCATGGATTTTGTCTTTCTTGAGGAGCTTGAGCTTCTGGCAGTTTTTGCGCTCGATCTGTTCCTCCGGTGTCAACCAAACTTGCCCGTCAAGCTCTTGAAGGCGTGCTTCGAGCGCTTGGTGTTCTTCGCGTAAGCTCTCAATGATGGCTTGAATTTCAGCAGGGCTCGCGTTCGGTGACACATTGGTATCCATGCTTTGACCTCCCGATGACGTTGATGGCGATGCCAGCTCTGCGCCCTGGGGCGCAGAGAATACACCAAGTAAAAGCCTAGCTTGGGTGCAGGGAGCTGTCAACGCGAGGCAAGCCTTCCCCTGGGGCGGGTGGCGCGGCTCGGCGGCGCGGCCCGCCGAAGCGCGCCGTCGCCGTGGGTCACGGACACAATGGGGAGGGGGGCGTTGACCCTGCTGGGGACGGCCCCTAGGATGAATGGGCCCGCGCCTGGCTGGGTGGCCTGGGAATGCTTCGAGGGTTGGGATGCGCAGCCCGAGAGGGAGGCCTGTGCGCGAGGGTTTTTTGAAGGCGCGGTTCACTGGGTGGGCAAAGTTGGGTAGGCGATGAAGAAGGGAAATGTGAGCAAGGTGAACGGCTCTGCGCGTGTGGTGGCGCCATGGCTCGTGGTGTGGTTGCTGTTGGCCGGGGTGGCCTGTGATGACACCGCCAAGGACCCACCCAAAGATCTCGGTCCAGAGCAACAGGTAGACGTGGATGACACGGATGACGAGGAAGCGGCGGAGGTGGCCCAGGACGTTCCCGCCGATGCTCCAGAAGAGGTCAACATCACGGTGGACCAGATCCCCATCGAGGATGAAGAGGCGGGTCCGCTCTGTGATCCCGAAGCGGAGGACGAGCCGGATCCGAACTTCTTCGATGCCAATTGTGATGGCATAGACGGCGATTGGAACCGCGCCATTTTTGTGGCTCCCTTTGGCAACGATGGCAATGAGGGCAGCAGAGCGCGTCCCGTGCGCACCATCCAGCAGGGGATCGCCTTGGCCGTGGACGCCGGCAAGGATGTCTACATCCAAGAGGGCGTCTATGCTGGACCGGTGGAAGTGGTCTCTGGGGTGAATATTTGGGGTGGCTACGGTTTCAACTGGCGGCGCTCCAACACGGCCTCGGTGATCATCGTCTCAGGCTATGACGCCAGTGATGTCGCTCGCTTTGGTGGGGCGCCGGCGGTGATTGCAGTAGGGATCACGGCGCGGGCCGTGCTCTCTCATGTCGAAGTGGAGGCCCAGGCCGCCATCGACGCTGGCACGAGCGCCATGGGCCTGTGGGTGGAAGACAGCCCCGGCTTCGAGTTTTTGCACTCGTTGGTTTTCGTTGGCGATGGTGCGGCGGGCCTCAACGGCGCTGTCGGTGCACCCGGGCTCGTCGGGGGCAACGGTGTGGTGGGCACGGCGGGTTGCGAGAGCAGCACGATTGCTTGTTCCAGTTGCAACCGGCCCCGCGGTGGCAACGGGGGTACGCGTTGGTGTGCCGGAAGCGGTGGTCGCGGTGGTGACGCTGGGCACCCGAGTGATGGTAACGCC
>Ga0334883_1004743_pt1 | contig 12718 bp, 9 predicted proteins | sample GraSluR1_MG_6_FD_207230 | JGI IMG/M metagenome (GOLD analysis project Ga0334883, IMG submission 207230) | Sludge microbial communities from methane-producing bioreactor in Wageningen University, Netherlands - Granular Sludge_09_05-R1 | ecosystem: Engineered > Bioreactor > Anaerobic > Unclassified... | reverse complement strand
ACTTGTGCTATGAAATTGACCCTTAAGGCCCCCTTAAGGGGGTGGGGCTTGAAAAAAGCCCCCTCTTTTAAGGATATGGCAAAAGTGTCAATTATGTTGTGCTATATAACATGTATTCTTTAAAAACTGTGGCAACGACGAATCCACCACTCACCGGGTCAACCACCGTTACCGAAACCACCAGCTTTATGCTCTGTGTGGGTGATGTGTGGGTTTCGCAAGGTGAAGTAAAAGCCGGACAGCCCGATAACCTGGACTGGGAAAGGCTGACGACCGTAACCAATAAGGAACACATGCTTTTTGAGGATTACGCATTTTCGGATATTGAATTGCCGGCTGGCAGCTATAAAAGCATCAAACTGACATTCAGGAATGTTTTTTACCGGTATGCCAGGCTTGTGGCTGATCCTTCTGTTACCTATGAGCTTCTTGAAACAATGGGCAGCTGGACATCCCCCTGTGATGAGAACGATACAACCTGGGCCAGGACGAATTATTTCGGGCCCGATGGAAATCATATCCTGAACAATGGCGGAATATTTGAACTGGTTTCGGAAGGGGAAAAACTTGGTGGGTTTGATATTGAAGCAGGCCGGGTGGCAAATGTTACCTGGCGGCTGGGCGCCGGTGTTACTGAACCCTGCACCACCTACCTGATTGATGAAAACAGCAACCTTCAGTGGGACTGCGGTGTTGACCGAATGGAATTTGAGTGCCCGCCGGAGGCAGAGTATATGTGGGACTTTGTTGTGGAATATCAATAAAACAGCCATATTCAGTTATTTTCAGACTGATGCCGTTACAGTCTGATATACGATGATTTCTTGCAGGCTTTCCGGTTTCAAAGTAACCCGGAAGGCCTTTTTTATGATGCAGGGGGTGATTTGCTGAATGATGCGCGGTTTTTTGCCAGCATACCACAACCTGTTCCGGTTTACCGGGAAAAACTCAGGACTGCGCCTGTTACCTTATAAATAAATCGATAGATAAAGTTCAGATCCCCGGATCTTTACAACTTTTTAGCGTTTTAAACTTAGCTGGATTTTTTCTCAGCCTGAAGTCAGAAATTAAATTCCGGCAATTCAGATAACGAAATAGCCAGTCCTGGCAGCGCATCCGTTATAAAAGATGATTATATAATTTTGAAATTTCGCTGAAAATGCGTACCTTACGATTTTATAAATCTGCCCGTTCATTGCATCAGTTTGCAGGTGAATTATATGTTACAATCTGCATTTATTGAGAGGAATTGCAGACTCCCTGAACCCGTTTACCCGGTTTACTATCCGATCATCATAACTTCCGAACCAGTCTTAAGGTAAAACCTTACTTGCAACTCCTCCTTCAGGGTTCACCTGCGGCAGATGTTGTTGTATCGTAAATCAGTAAAAAGGAGGTAATCATGAATAAGGCAATTCCAATCCTGCTGTTTGTCATGGGCCTGATTCACCCGGCTTATCCCCAGCAATGGGAATGTATCGAATGTCCCCGCCGGTCCGTTGCATTGTTCGACATCGATAACCAGGTTCCCAGACCTGTCTGGGGAGGGACCAATAATCTCACATATGGAGACTGGATCGATTTCTTTTTTATTGCCGGCGGCATCAACGACGCCCTGATGAACCAGGATCCAAGCCGGGGGTGTATCGGATTTGATGACGGGCAAATGATCCTTGCCCTGGAAGGCTTGAATTTTCCGGAGGATAGTCTTGTTTATCAAACAAATGTAGATTATAGTGTTAATCCTCCGCCGGGGCCCGTATCATCAAATTACCTTGTATATTCACGTATAACCGGAACCGATTCCGGATATCTTGTCACCGTTTACCTCGAGACGGGCAACACGCGCGAGCTGGTTCAATCGGCCTCAGTCATTTTTAATCCGGATATATCAGGCATTGAAAACGGCCAGGCTGCTGCACAGGCCCTGATTCCGCTGATGGGCACCATCAGGGCTTTTGAACGGATGAAAAGGAATACCACTGCCAATATGGCCATACGTGCTTCGCTGGAAATCCATCCGGAGCGTTATTCCCTGAGCGCGAACAGTTCCACCACCCTGAACATCAAACTGACTGATTGTGATGGTCAGCCCCTGCCCGGACGAACGGTTAAACTGGATGTCAGCACGGGAAATCTGTCACAAAACAGCGCGGTGACCGACGCGGCTGGAGAGGCCGCAGTCGTTTACACTTCGGGGAGTACGGCCGGATGGGCCGAAATTGAAGCCAGGCACGAATACCTGCTTCCTTTCGGGGTGGAAGCCCTGGATGCCGTTTCGAAAACTTTTGTTTCCATAGATTATGACTATACCGGCCTGTGGGAGTTCAGTGCCACATGCCATTCTTCCTTAACCCGGCAGGCTGATACTTCCTGGTCAATCAGTATCGAAGGGTATCGTTTCGACAGGGAAAGGTCACTTTTTGCCATGTCTAACGGTACAGCCGAAATCAGGGCGGTTTTCAGGAGCGATTACAGCAATGGAGAGCTTTGTTATTTCGGTGAAGAGCCACCCGAAGTGCTCTTTTCGTATGGCGGTTGCTCCGGAATGGAAAAGTTACGCAGTGTAAATTACGCATCAGGAGAAATCCCCATTTTTGGTGGTTATCTTCTCGGGCAGGTAGAAGCAGGCAGTGAGAAGCGTTCAGACGTTTACAGCATCCCTGTTGAAAGCGGATATTTTGAATTTCAGTTTACCGGCGATCTCCGCGGATTTATTGTGGGCGGAGGAGGAAACGGACTGGCGAGATATGATATTATGCGGTATGTTGTTGACAAATGGGTAACATTTTCAGGGGATTATGATACCGATTGCGGTGCGGGCGGAAGCTGGTTTGAGGGAGATGTGGGGGGTATTTTCACCGAAACGGATTCTGTATTTAACTTTTCCTATCTGTATGAGGATTTCTCGTCCAGGTCGGAGTATATCCTTGGCACCTGGATGGTTACACATACCATGGAGCATATCGGGATAGACGGAATGATCAAGCCATTGTTCCAAACGATTTATCATGATGGCCCTGAAGTGCAGCCCCCGGGATGCCGGATTTCTGTTTATCCCAACCCGGTGAAGCACCACGCGGTGATCAGCTATGAAGTACCTGCGCATCAGTACACAGAGGTGCTTATTACCGATCTTTGCGGCAAGCAGCTTAGTTCACCGCTACACAGCGTCCAGGGTCCCGGAAAGTATTCCCTGCCTTTTTCAACAGTAGCCCTGGAGGCAGGTGTTTACCTCTGTTTGCTGAAATCCGGATCATACACTGCGGTGAAGAAGCTGGTGGTGATAAAATAGTGATCAGGATGCGCTCCTGTAAAGGTGACTTTTTAATCCGCGATGGGTTTTGCCACGAACCCGATGGTTATCCTTGATTTTTTTTGCCACGAAAACACGAATACATAGAAAGCCACGAATTATTTTTTGAATTCTATTCCCGCTTTAGCGGAATGGAATTTTTGTTCCGCACATGCAGGATTGAATTTTTGAATTTTTGAACCGACCGAAGGGAGCTCAGCGAAGCTAATCCTTGAATATTTGAATATTTGAATAATTCCCGAATTCATAAAATTTCCACATTTTCACATCTTCACATTTCCACATTATTACATTGCGAAGCACCTGAACACCTGAACACTTTAACACCTGAACACCTGAACACAGGTGAAGCCGTCCGCCCCAACCTTGTTCCCAAACCTTAACCCTGGATGCTTTGGTTGGTTTCAACGAATTAAATAGTGATTGTTTCCTGATCAATAGCACAGCATGCAATGCCGGTTTCAATGAAAAGAATAAAATATGCAATCACTTCACCCCCATGGCGGAAAATTAATGTTTGTTAATTTTCTTGTCTGGCCGGGCTTCTCTGATTACCTTGGCAGTGAATTAAAACTGAATAAGGATGATCACCGATGCGGAAACCAATTTTGTCTATTTTTCTGAACTGCTGCGGCAAAAACCCCGGTACATGGCGTTTCATCAGAAGCTTTCACAACTGCTCGACCGGCTGGGGATTGCTTATGACTACCTGACCGAAACCCGCGATATCTGGTGCCGGGATTATATGCCGTTGCAGGTTTCGCCCGACAGTTATGTCGGATTCAGTTATGATCCTGATTACCTGAAGGGAGAACGGTGGCAGCATCTGCGGACCTATTCAGGTCTTGTGTACGAGCCGATGGAGTTGAAAACGGAAAAGTCTGCGATCATCCTCGACGGAGGCAATGTAATCCGCTGGAAGGATAAGGTGATCCTGACCGATAAAATTGTAGCAGAAAATGCACATCAGTATACAAAATCACAGCTGATCCGTGGGCTTGAGGAGGCCTTCAGGGTGGACCAGATCATACTGATTCCCCGTTTTCCGGAGGATATTTTCGGTCATGCCGACGGCATGCTGCGGTTTGTGGATGGACAGACCCTGCTGGTGGATGGTTTTCTGAAAAGTAAGGAGTCCGGCATAGGAGATCAGGTGCTCAGCGTGCTGAAGAAGCACCACCTCGAAGCCATTCCCCTGGATTTTGATGTACCGGTGCAGAGCAGGCATAACTGGGGATATCTGAACTTTCTTCAGATGGAAAATCTGTTGCTGCTCCCGCAGTTTGGCATTGCCGAGGACCAACAGGCATTGCAACAGATTTCCGCGCTCTTCCCGGAGGCAGCCCGCAAGGATCAGGTGCATACCATTGACGCGCAGGAACTGATCCGTGATGGTGGCGCGCTGAATTGTATTTCGTGGAACATCCGGGTTTAGCTTTCCTTGTAAAAGTCTTCGCGCAGGTCTTCCTTATTTCTGATTTTCTCGCTGTAGCGGGAACGGGAGGCTTTTTCGCGGGCAAACATAGCCTTTACATCGGCTTCATTGGCGTTGAATTGCATGGTGTTGGTGATCGAAATCGTTGCCGCCACTTTTTCCACATCCTGGTTGGCACCGATATAGGTGAAGGTCCAGCCCTGGCTTTTCTGCTCTTCGATGATCTTTTTAACCTGTGCCCCGCTGAACTCCCGGGAGGCATTCTCCTCACCGTCGGTAAGAATGGTAACAAGCACGCTTACGTTTTCCATGTCCGCAAGGTCCACCCTGAGTTTCAGGATATGAATGCCCATCGCGTCGTAGAGGGGGGTCATGGAGTTGGGCTGGTAAGTTTTCTCATTGATCTGGCTGAGGCTTGAAACCGGTTGTTTGTCGAGGTGGATTTTGATGCCCAGCCCGTTGAAGGTAACCAGCGAGATGTAGTGTTTTTGCTCGGGATACTGCTTTTCGAGGCCCTGGATGGTCTGTACCAGTTCGTTGAATCCGCTGATGGTGGCATTTTTGATGGAGTCCATCGATCCGCTTTCATCCAGGATAATCAGGTTGTAAACTTTGTCCGTTGTCATATGGTGTTTTTTGATTGTTTCTAAAACAGGTGATTTCAGGATTTCCCTTTGCCGCGTTTCTCCGACAGGCGCAGGTGAATCCGGTTATGGGCTTCCATCAGGGCATCCGGTGCAAGGGGGTCATCGCCGTAATCCTTTACCATTTTCTCTGCCAGCCAGTCTGCCAGCACGGCATCCTGTTTCAGTCCGTAGAGTCCTGCGAGTTTGATAGCCTGTTCGCGGGTGGGAAGCCGGTCGCCATTTTCTATCCGGCTGATGATGGCCTGGTCCACTTCAATTACCGCGGCAACCTGGCGCACAAGCAGCCCTTTTTCTTCGCGCTTATTGCGGAACAGAACGCCCAGCGGTTCTTTGTTGTTTTTTTTTGTCATGATATTTTATGTCATGCTGTTTAACGACAATTATACGTCAGGGATGATGGTTTTGTTACATTATGGGAGGATTTTTGTTTTGAATGCTGTTGCTTCAACCAAATCACTGACCTGAAAAGTTTTCTTCCAAGGGATTACAGGCATAACGTAACCCGCGCAAAGACGCTGTGACGCAAAGATTGTTTTGCGGACCCGCAATTTCTGACTTCCATCCAGGGCCCGGCCACAACAATCAACGAACCTACCTAACAGGTCTTCTTTTCGACTTGTTAGGTCTTCTTTTTCAACCTGATAACCCAATTATTGGGGAGGCATGTCAGCGCAAGCAGTTAACTTTCAACTTTTTATCAGCTCAGGCCGCGGGGCCGCGCATATTATTTTGGCCTGGACAAGTATGTCCGCGTAAGCGGGATCAACAATTAAAATAGGACCGGCCTTTCAAAAATGGCGTAAAGAAAACAGGCAGCAAAAAAATAGAGAAGAAACGCCTGCGATGATGGCTGGCGATGCACAGGTGATTTTTGTACATCGGTCTGAAGCAGAGGGAAAATGTAACAACCTTCGTTTCTTTCTGCCAAAACGCTCGCCTGTTTTCAGCCATTTTTGGGAAGCCTTGACTTTTTGCTACTTTTTGGTCAAGCAAAAAGTAGAAGAAGTAAAAAATGATAATCCGTTGGGAATAAGTGATTATCCGTGCGGATACGCTTCAACTTGTTAAGTCTTCTTTCTACTGATGTTCCAATCAATGGTAAATGATGTCAGCCTGAACTGTTGGCTTCTGGCTTTTTATCCGCTCAGGCCGCGGGGCCCCGCATTCGTAACGCGGCTGCCCAAAATTAACCCTTACTTTGTTCATCACGTGGTTCATTCCTCTCTATAAAGATGGCTTTCTGGAAGATCAATTTTAGAAGGCCGCTTATACGAAAGCTGAAAATTTTTCGCACTGCCTGACGGTACTGGGATTACAAAGAGAAAAATAAATTTCATTGCGAATTGTTTGCTTCCATTTCGATTTGTGATACAGGTAGGGGGAGGTTTTTCACTATATCAGTGTAATAATTTCAACAGGACCGGCCTTCCAAAAATGGCGTAAAGAAAACAGGCAGCATAAAATAAAGAAGAAACGTTTGCGATGATGGTTGGAGATGCACGGGTGATTTTTGTACATCGGTTTTAAGCAGCGGGAGAATGTAACAACCTTCGTTTCTTCCAGCCAAAATGCTCGCCTGTTTTCAGCCATTTTTGGGAAGCCTTGACTTTTTGCTACTTTTTGGTCAAGCAAAAAGTAGAAGAAGTAAAAAATGATAATCCGTTGGGAATAAGTGATTATCCGTGCGGATACGCTTCAACTTGTTAAGTCTTCTTTCTACTGATGTTCCAATCAATGGTAAATGATGTCAGCCTGAACTGTTGGCTTCTGGCTTTTTATCCGCTCAGGCCGCGGGGCCCCGCATTCGCAACGCGACTGCCTAAACTTGACCATTGTTTCATTTCATAGCAATTCATCCAATTCTTTGAAAATTGGTTTTGGAAGGTCAACTTTAGAAGGCCGCTTTTGCGAATGCTAAAAAATTTTCGCACTGCCTGACGGCACTGGGATTACAAAGAAAAATAAAAATTGAATTTCATTATAGTGGGCTTCTTTCCATTTCTATTGTTGAAACTGTATGGGAGAGGTGTTTAACAATACCACTGAATATAAATTGAGATAAGACCGGCCAACCAAAAATGGCGTAAAGAAAACAGGCAGCCAGGGACCTCTCCGCGACCTTTGCGACTTCTCTGCGCCCTTTGCGGTAAAAAAACCGCGGAGAACGCTGAGGTTTTCGCAGAGGGCCGCAGCGGAAATTCCGGGCCAATATTATCCTTGAATTTTTTATCACGATCCCGATAGCGATCGCGACACAAAAGACTACAAAAAATTTTTAAATCCTGGCAATAGGCAGACAAAAACAAACATCGATTTAAAATAGGGAATTAGAAGTAACCAGTAGTAATATAACACTTAACTACATACTACTTTCTACCTACTTCTTAATCCTTGAATCTTTGAACCGACCGAAGGGAGCTCAGCGGAGTTAATTTTTGAATTAAACTTAAACACCTGAACACTAGAACACTTGAACACCTGACATTTCCACATTTCCATATTTTCACATCATCACATCGCGATTTAACCGGTAAAAATGAATAATTCTGAAAATTTTATGTGATTATTAAAAACACTTTTTCTTTATATTTGTCGTTCAATACCATTGCCAGCTATTTGTTTCTTAGATTTTTCTTAATCAATCATTCTAAAATTCCTGAATAACAGTCCCGTACCAATCACTATTTTGCTGGAGAAGTCTGAAAATCCATTGAAAAGAGTAAGAGGCGGAATTCGAAAAGCCTTATGAGTAGAATCATTATTCACATAAAACAGTATAATATGAAAAAATCAATCAGGATTGTTTTGATCGTTATGGGTAGCTTTTTTTACCTCCAGTCCAATGCGCAGTCGGTAGCCCTGAAAGCCGGTTTTAACCTCTCAAACATGCTTGAAAAAGATGATGAGGATACCTACAGCGATGATTTCGAAATGCTTCCCGGTTTCCATGCCGGACTGTCGGTGGATGTTCCTATTACCGATGTCCTCTCATTTGAACCAGGAATATTGTTCACCACCAAGGGAATGAAGTATTCCGACACCTTTATGGGAGCCAGTGTGGAAGCAAAAGCCTCATTGTACTACATTGACATTCCCCTTACCCTGAAAGCCTCCGCTGAACTGGCCGATGGCGTGAAACTGTTTGGCGTTGCCGGTCCTTACCTCGGTTTGGGCATCAGTGGCAAGATGAAAGCAACTGCAGAATATATGGGCGAGAAAGTAACGGAAGAAGAAGATATTAAATGGGGCAGCGATGAAGATGAGGATGATCTGAAACGGCTGGAGATGGGCGCAACCTTTGGCGCCGGCCTTGAGTTCGGATCCTTCCTGATCGGTGCCAACTATGACCTGGGCCTTTCCAATATTTCAAGCTACCAGGATGGTGGTGCAACTTCAAAGAACAGGGTAATCCGGTTCTCTGTAGGTTACCGTTTCTGAGCATACTCCGGGCTTATTCAGCCCTTAGGGCAGGTCTTTTCCGGGACTGTCACAGGCCGGCCGACACAAATACAAAACGAGAATGCTCCGCATGGGCGGGGCATTTTTGTTGATGGGTGCTTATCATTGAAATCTCTGGTTATCCATTTCCACATTTTCATATTTGTATATTTTCAAATCTTTACTTTGCAAGACAAACGTAAATATTAAAATTCAGATGCTTAACAGACACCTTATTCCCTTCTGTAGATGTGGAATTGTGCTTCGTAAAAACATCACGTCGTTTTCAGGAAATCATCAGGTCCTGGCTTCTGCCTCACTAAATATCAGAAATCAGGAAGCCGGAAACCGTTGTTAACAATCATATTTTGGCGACAACCTATACTATAATTAAGACATAGAATTACTGATAATTTCCTTACTGGTAAAATAATACTATAAATAAGATTTGTATAGTAATCTTATATTTGTATATTTGTAAAATTAAATCGCTATTAAATGGCTTTACTACCATATTCAGAGGAACAGGTTCTTGACCGGTTAAGATTTGAGAACCCCTGGTGGGTGTCCGGAACAGTAGAAGATTATTATACTTCCATGCAAAGGAGGTTGTATTTCGACTTGTTTATGCCGCTCATTACAGAGACAGACGTCAGAAGAGCCGTAGTTTTAATGGGACCGCGAAGAGTCGGGAAAACGGTAATGATTTATCATGCTGTTCAGCATCTGCTTGAAAATGAAGTTGACCCCTTGAGAGTAGCTTATATTTCCATTGAAACACCCATTTACAACAATATTGGTTTAGAGCAGCTTTTCAGCTTTTGCCGAAGGGCGACCAAACAGGAAAGCCCCAAAGGATGGTATATCTTCTTTGACGAAATACAATACTTAAAGGATTGGGAGGTGCATCTGAAGTCGTTGGTTGACAGCTATCCCCATACCCGCTTCGTGGTTTCGGGGTCTGCCGCTGCTGCTTTACGGCTTAAGAGTAATGAGAGCGGAGCAGGACGCTTCACAGATTTTATGTTACCTCCCCTGACTTTTAACGAGTTTCTTCATCTGAAACAATTGAACAGACTCATCACAGAGGCAGGTATGGACTGGCAGGGCAGCCTGACAAAATTCTACAGCACCAATAATATCAACGAGCTTAACAAGCATTTTTTAGACTACATCAATTATGGTGGTTATCCGGAAGTCATTTTTTCAGAAAAAATTCAGAGCAACCCCGGCCGGTATATCAGAAGCGATATTATTGACAAAGTGTTACTGAGAGACTTGCCCAGCCTTTACGGGATTAGAGATGTGCAGGAGCTTAACTCGTTATTTACTGCTATTGCATATAACAGCGCCGGAGAAATAAGTCTTGAAGAACTAAGTAAAAATTCAGGCGTTCAGAAAAACACCATTAAACGTTATATGGAATATTTGGAAGCCGCATTTCTGATAAAGGTCGTTCATAAAATTTCGAATAAACCCAAACAGTTTCAGCGCGCAACGCAGTTCAAGATATACCTGACCAATCCCTCATTGCGAAGCGCGTTGTTTGCTCCCCTGCAACCGACAGACCCATTTATCGGCAATATGGTTGAGACGGCTATTTATGCGCAGTGGCTTCACAGAGAATGGTTTACACCTTACTATGCGAGGTGGCAGAAAGGAGAAGTCGACATGGTTAAACTTGATGACAAAAATTTCAAACCTCAATGGGCTGTGGAAATAAAATGGAGCAACCAGTATTTTGAAAAGCCCGGAGACTTAAAACCGCTGTTACAGTTTTTAAAGGACAACGACTTACAAACTGCCTTAGTGACAACCATTGACAAGGAAGGAACTAAAGAAATAGATAACTTAACACTGAAATATGTTCCTGCATCGGTATACGCATATACAGTTGGTAAGAACACTATTTTACAAAAACAAAAGCGCAACATGTGACACAGTACGCCAGTCGCCAACAAATAAGAATTAGAAGCAGTCGCTGCACTAAAGCAAAATTCCTGCTCCGTCATTTTTGCGGGGGTAGTCCTGAACCTGCTGCAAATGCCCCAGCAGAAATTTCGGGACTAAAAAAAGGATTTTAGTAAGTGCCGGACTTTACCAACCTGCTGTTTCCTGCGCGATGGGGTTTTATAAAACAACATCCCCTCTCTGAGAAAAACATCAGGTCGTTTTCATAAAAACGTAAGCACGTTTTAGTCAAAAGGAACGTTCGTTTTCAGTAAAACGTAAGCACGTTTTAAGGAAAAGGTAAGCACGTTTTTGGATAAACGTGAGCATGAGTTCTATGGATGGGGTTACCTGAGTATGCGGGAAATATAAAAACTACAATAAAGTACTGGGAAATTGACAAGCATCAGTTATCTCAATCAAGCCCAACAACGCTGAAATCACTGTATAAATGGAATATAGTTTTAGTACAGGCAATAATTTGCATATTCGAAAATTGTTTTTGTACATTTACTGCATTAAACGCTTTGAATCGATATTTGGCCTTTGAAAACCTGAAAAATTAAATCGTATGTAATCGATTGAAAGCGTTTGCAATTATAATATTGTTGTATATACCTGAACGTTGCAGGTAAAACCAGAAACACGAAAGCCGGATTGTACAAAAGAACCAACACAGTTAATATTATTACGTAGAATGCCAGACTTAAGAAGGAAATATTACTTACTTTGACCAGTTGAAATTATCTGATACATAATGACAAATCAGCATCCTGAACAAACAGCCCGCGATCGAATAGATAAGCAATTGCTTGGCTGTGGATGGATTATTCAGGATAAATCAAAAATTAACCTGGCCGCCGGGCAAGGTATTGCATTAAGGGAATATCAGACTGACGTTGGCCCTGCCGACTATGTTTTGTTTGTGGATGGCAAACCATGCGGGGTGATAGAAGCCAAACGTGAAGAAGAAGGCCACCGGATCAATGTGCATGAAAATCAGGGTGAAGATTATGCGCATGCAAGGCTTAAGCATCTTAAGAATGAGCCATTGCCTTTTGTTTATATCAGTACCGGTGAAATTACCCGGTTTACTGATTTTACTGACCCGAAGCCCAGGGCCCGGGAGATTTTTAACTTTCATAAACCAGAGACTTTAATAGATTGGTTGAAAGGCAACAAATCGCTCAGAAGAAGACTGTTTGACCTTCCGTTATTGCAGACTGATGGCCTCAGGGAATGCCAGGTCATCGCGATCAATAAACTGGAAGTCTCTTTTAAGGAAGGCAGGCCTAAAGCGCTGATTCAGATGGCGACAGGTTCGGGAAAGACTTTCACGGCCATTACCGCTATTTACCGTTTGCTGAAGTTTGCCAAAGCAAAAAGGGTTTTGTTCCTTGTTGATACCAGGAATCTGGGAGAACAGGCAGAACAGGAATTTATGTCATACCTGCCAAACGATGATAACCGGAAATTTACCGAGCTTTACAATGTACAAAGGCTGAAATCAGGTTATATTGCCACTGACAGCCAGGTGTGTATCAGTACCATTCAACGATTGTATTCCATTTTAAAAGGAACGGAACTGGAAGATAATGCTGAAGAGGAAAACCCGAACGAATGGAAATTCCAGCCAAAGGAAATTCCACCGGTTGTGTATAACGCCAGAATACCGGTTGAGTTTTTCGACTTTATTGTAATTGATGAATGTCACCGCAGCATCTATAACCTCTGGAAGCAGGTTCTTGAGTATTTTGATGCGTTTGAGATAGGATTAACTGCTACGCCTGATAAGCGTACCATCGGATATTTCAATCAGAATCTTGTAAGTGAGTATTCGCATGAAATGGCCGTTGCTGATGGGGTAAATGTAGGCTACAATGTTTATCTTATTGATACAAAGATAACCCGGAAAGGAGCAACCCTTTGGCA
>Ga0334883_1004737_pt1 | contig 12732 bp, 12 predicted proteins | sample GraSluR1_MG_6_FD_207230 | JGI IMG/M metagenome (GOLD analysis project Ga0334883, IMG submission 207230) | Sludge microbial communities from methane-producing bioreactor in Wageningen University, Netherlands - Granular Sludge_09_05-R1 | ecosystem: Engineered > Bioreactor > Anaerobic >... | reverse complement strand
CAGGGATGGCTAAAAAAACGACTTTACTCTGTCGAATCTGTAAATAGTGCGTAATTAGTTGTCGTAGTTGACAGGGGCTTAGTGTCTTAAGAAATCGGTAAAAGCACAAAAAGCACATTAAAAGACGTATAAAAGTTGGCCATTTAGGGTGAAAATGGGTTCAAAAGCACACAGAAAACGAATTCAATTTCCAGGGTTCAAATGTTGGTAGATGAATGATTTCTTGTTCAGAGGTTCCTTGCATAAAACGCGAATCAAATAAACTTTATTTTAGGGTAAATTGGGAAAGGTGCGAAAAATACAATATTTGATCGATTCTATCAAAATGATATAATTCAAATCGTTATATCTCAGCAATAGATCAACTGCTATTAGGAAGACGGGAAAAACAGATCAAGAAAGGGGATTAATCATGAAAAATAAGGGAATCGTTTTTATTGTCGTGTTACTTGTGAGTGTTTTTTTTGGCGCTGATAATTCCTTCGTAGTGAATGAAGCTTCAGCTGAAGTAAGTCTTTCCAGAGAAATAAGGTATATTGTTCCTTATGAACCAGGCGGATTAAGTGACATAACAGCTCGCACTATTGAACGTATTATCAGACAACAGGATCTTTTAAGCGTACCCTTCACCGTTACAAATATTGGGGGAGCAAGCGCAGGAAATGGAATGACTGCAGTTAGGGACGCAAAGCCGGATGGTCATACACTTTTACATCACCACACCTCGTTCATTACACATAAAGCATTTGGCGTAAGAAATTGGGGCTATGAAGTGTATGAACCTGTTGCCTTACTTTTTGAAGTTCCGTGTGTACTCTTTGCTAAGTCAGGAAAGTATAAATCATTAAATGAATGGATTGAAGATGTTAAGGCGAACCCGGGAAAAACGAGTTTTGCGACAAGTTCACTTGGCGGAAATGCTCATCTTTTTGCTGAACAGGTTATGAGTGCCTTGGGAATAAGGGAAATGGTTAATCTTGCTGCATATGGATCGGGTGGGACTATGTTTACGGCTATGCTTGGCGGAGAAGATAATATCTCCAGCGCCCCCCTTCCACAAGCTATGGATCACCACAAAAACGGAGATATGATTATTTTAGCAACTGGTTCTGATGAGAGACTCCCGTTTCTTCCTGACGTACCAACTTTGAAAGAACTCGGCATAGAAATCCCTATGTCTGTTGCCTATCGTATGGGGGTATGGGCACCAAAGAATACTCCAAAAGAAATTGTAAATTATTGGTATAGCCTGTTTGAAAAGATTATCAAAGGTGAAGAGTTCCTTAAATCTTCAGAAAGCCTTGGCGTTTTTCCTAAAATACGAGATGGGAAATACCTTTTTAAAATTTTTAATTCAGACACAAAAACAATAGATGATTTAGTAAAAAAACTTGATCTCAATAATTGATTTAGATTGTTTTTCAGAAAGACGTTAATTTTCAAGTAATCACAAACCCGGCTTGGTATGCACTCGTTTCGTGTGTTCCAAGTCGGGTATGTGAAACCTAAGTGAGGGAAAAATGAAAACAAGGTATACAATGTCAAATAAGCATTCGTTATCATTCTTATTCTCACCTCTTTTTTTATTTGATTTTTTTCTTTTGCTCTTCGGGATTTTGTTTCTTTTGGAATCACGAAATATAAGACGTGGTTTTCAACAGGTTCTTGATGCTCGAATATATCCAAGGGTAGTGACGTCTGTTTTCTGCCTCATGATTCTGTTTCATTTAGTTCAGATTGCTCTGGACCATGAAGTCAATAAAAAAGAAAGTGAAAAAAACAAACTTCCGAAAGAAATAATATTTAAAATTAGCGTTTTGTTTGGTTTATTCACATCATATATCCTTTTGATACAGATTTTAGGGTATTTCGAAACCGGGTTTTTGTTTCTATGGTCCAGCATAACTGTTCTAGGGGAAAGATCCTTGAAATGGTGTGTCAAAGCATTTTTTATATCTGTCTTAATTATATTAGTAACTTATTTAATTTTTGGGGTTCTTTTAAATATATATGTCCCGTCTGGGTTGATAATCAGGTAATTAACAATTAACTTAATAACAAACAAATGGCCAGGGGGGGCATTATGTTGTTAGAAAATATTATTTCCGTAATGCAGTTTGTAATACAGCCATACTTTTGTCTAATTGTTTCTATAGGTACGCTACTTGGACTTTTTTTTGGAGCAATCCCAGGCCTTACCAGCACTTTGGCGATTGTCCTAATAATGCCAGTTACTTTCGGTATGGAACCTACTGCCGGTTTAGCTATGCTTACAGGCATTTATATCGGAGGGGTTTCTGGCGGACAAATATCCGCAATCTTGTTGAACATGCCAGGAACACCTGCTTCTATTGCGACCTGTTTTGACGGTTACCCTATGGCAAAAAAAGGCATGGCAGGTAAAGCTCTGAGTTACGGAATTATGGCTTCATTCATTGGAGGTATGATTAGTTTAATTGCCCTTATCATAGTCGCCCCGGTTCTCGGAAGAATATCCCTAAAATTCCAAACATATGAATATTTCTTGCTTGGGCTTTTTGGCCTTACCATTGTTTCTAGCTTAACTAGTAAATCTTTATTATATGGCATAGCCAGCGCATCCTTGGGATTAATGCTTGCTACTGTAGGCGCTGACCCACTGTCAGGAGTTAGCCGATATACGTTTGGTATTTCTGCTCTTGACGGTGGCGTTGGAATGTTGCCTGCAATGATTGGTCTTTTCGTTGTTTCAGAGATTTTTTTACAGATCAGTGAAACGAAATCTGAATACATTTTTGAGTCTAATTCTATGGACAGCATGAGAATTTCGTTTAAAGAAATTTTGTATCATTGGAAGAATCTTATCAGATCATCACTAATAGGTATTGGAATTGGAATTCTTCCTGGTGCGGGGGGGACAATCGCGAATTTATTAGCATACGATCAAGCAAAAAAATACTCTAAGTACCCGGAAAAATTTGGTACCGGAATTCCTGATGGAATTGTTGCGCCTGAAAGTGCAAATAATGCAGTGACTGGAGGGGCTTTTGTTCCCATGCTAACATTGGGTATTCCTGGAAATTCAGTAACTGCAATTTTGATGGCAGGGCTTTTGCTTCATGGATTAACGCCTGGACCAGGGCTTTTTAGAGACAATATCGGGGTGGTTTATTCTATTTTTGCATCAATTTTTATTTCGAATATTGTTATGGTTATTCTCTTCTATCTATTTCTTATAAGGTTTTTTAAGTGGGCTTTACGTATACCTAAAAAGGTGCTTTTACCTATTGTAGTATTAATGGCTATTGCAGGTACCTACAATATAAGATATAGCTTTAATGATCTCTGGGTATTGGCAATATTTAGTGGAATGGGATTTGTTTTTCGACGTATTGATTTTCCCATTTCACCAATGATTCTTGGGCTTATTCTAGGTCCAATAATGGAAGCAGCATTAAGAACTGGTATGATGCGAAGTGGCGGGAGCATAATGCCCTTTTTTACCCGCCCTTATTCTATTGGTTTAATTACGCTTACAATAGTTTCGGTTTGTTTTTCAGGAGTGTATAAAAGATTCGAGGAGAATAAAAAGAAGGCTCTTTTGAAAAACTGAGATATCGATATTTTTTGTATAGATATCGGTAATAAATCTAAGTGCAATATCTTATATTGGAGCGGCCTTAAAGGTAGTGTCAATAGTTTTTCGAACATTTGTTTCTCAGACCCGAGATTTACAGTCCCCCGGAAGGGGGATATTTCTTTCCGGCGAACAGGGCCCCATGTCATTTTTATCCGGCTATTGCAGCAAAATTTGGTTAAAAGAATTCTGTGAATGTTGGTATTCAAATGGCTTTTTGCCGTATTCCTGCATTTCAATATTCCTGAAGCGTAGTGTAGAATCGAGAAAATAGAAAAGAGGTTTCTGCATGAAGACTCAGGATCACATGGCTTATGATGCACTGAATATTCTCTTTGCGAAGATCCTGGAGCCGGTTGCTTTGTACCGGGCCATGTTTGACGGTGAAGGATCCTTTATCGACGTGGTCTACCTGGATGTCAATCCCGCCTACGAACGGCTGATGTGTATCTCCAGGGAGGATATTATAGGATGCACGTTCAAAGAGGTGTGGTCGAACCGTGAAAATGAATGGCAGGACATTATACTCCAGGTTGCGAAGACGGGGATTTACGCCAGGCATGAAGGGTTAAGCCACGATACGGGGAAGTACCTGCACGCGGTCGCTTTCAGTCCTGCACGGGAAGTGGTGGCAGTGATCTTTCTGGATATGACTCCCTGGAAAAAGGCAGAGGAGGCACTTCTTGAAAAAGAAGCATTGCTTACGGAATACCGACAGGAGCTTCGAAATCTTGCCGCGAGGCTTTCACTGGCAGAGGAGCGTACACGAAGGGAGATAGCCGTGAAGCTCCACGATCGGGTCGGTTATTCCCTCGTTTCACTCCTCTCGAGGCTCCGGAGCGAACGGCAGAAACATGAGGGTTGTCTTGGAGAAGCCATCGACGAAGTGGAGCAGCTGCTTTCCGATACTCGCCTGCTCACGCTGGAAATCAGTTCGCCGCTGCTTTACGAAGTAGGCCTTGAGTCGGCATTGGCTTCCCTTGTTGAGCGTATGCTTACACCTCACGGAATTGGCTGGAGCTTCAGGGAATCAGGCCCAAAAAGCGTTATTTCCATGGATATCCGAATTCTCATGTACCAGATGACCCAGGAACTGCTGCTCAATGTCATCAAGCATTCGAGAGCGAAAAATGTATGTCTCAGGGTCCAGAGAGGAAAGAAGAGGGTCCGTATCCTTGTTGAGGACGATGGTGCCGGTTTTTCCGGAAACACGCCGAAATACTGGGGGAAGTGGGCCGGTATGGGGCTTTTCAGCATCAGGGAACGGCTCCACTCTGTAGGGGGCGAGATCAGGATACTTTCCGAAAAAGGGAAAGGAAGCTCGGTAACCATGGTTGCCCCTCTTGTATGTTCAGGAGACGAAAAGAATGAAAATACGCGTACTGTTGATAGATGATCACAGGCTGATCCTTGCCGGGTTGGAGGATATTCTCGGCCGGGAGAAGGACTTCGAGGTGGTGGGTGCGGCAGATAACTGTAGGGATGCGTTGCGCCTTGCACTGGAAAAACGGCCGGATGTCGTTGTACTGGATCTTGCAATGCCTGAGACCAGCGGCGTGGAATCAGCCAGGATACTTTCGGAAGCACTGCCGGGAGTCCGCATGGCGGCCCTTACCATGCACCTGGACAGGCGTATGATTTTTGAAGCGTTGAAAAGCGGTATGACAGGGTACATCCTTAAGGAGGCATCTCCCGAAGAGTTTCTATTCGCTCTCCGCGTGGTGGCCGGCGGCGAGACGTACCTGAGCCCGAAGGCGGCCACCATTGTGGCAAGGGATTTTGTTATGGAAACGGGAGAAAGGGAATGTTCGGGGGCATCGGCTCTTTCAGACCGGGAGCAGGAAGTTCTCCGGTTCCTGGTAAAGGGAAAGAACTCCAGGGAAATCGCAGCGTTTCTTCATATCAGCAAGAGTACTGTGGATACCCATCGGCGCAATATCCTCGACAAACTGGGATGCGAGAATGTTACAGGACTTACCCGTTATGCGCTTCGGGAAGGGCTTGTAGATATCGACGACTGAAAAGACTGCCCCGAGTGAAGAAAAACACGAGGCGAGGTTCAGGAAAAACAGAAAGATTTTCCCCTTCAGATAAATTTCCCCTGATTTTCATGTTTTTTGCCATATCACAATAGTGTTCTGCACGATGGTTCCTCTGCGAGTCATCCCCTAAACTCTCACTGGGAGAGATGTTTACAAAAAAACAGGGGAGGTTTGCTATATGGACCCATTGAAAGATTCTCCGGGAATGTCGAGACGTATTCGTGCGGAAGCGCAGTCCCCCTTCGGGCGGGGCGAGATAATCGGGCGTTCTGCATCAATGCAGATACGGACAATCCTGGAGTACCAGGAACAGCATTATCTCCAAAAGGAGGGCGTTTCACTCAGAGAAAGCTGGCTGTCAGTAGCACAGAGCTTTGCGCCCTATATGGAAAAATATACCCCGAATACCTGGATGGAGATGCAGGGGCTGGCAAAAGGTGCGGAAATCGATTTTGATGACGTTCTTATCCTGGCTTCGGTGTACGAAAAGAAAGTAGGTTACGGGGCGGACCACTGCTCGGCGTTTGCAGCCACAGCAGGAATGACCGTTGACGGTTCTCTGGTCTGCGGACAGACGAACGACGAGTCTCTTCTCGAATGGGCGGCGGGTTCGCTGGATCATGTTGTCCATCACGTGGGGGACGGGCTGGAGGCACTTATATACACCCACCCGGGGATTCCGGCCTACATGGGGATGAACAGCGAAGGATTGTGCATCCTGTGGAACTACATCGATAACGGAGAGCGGGGCATTGGCGTTCCTACAAATGTCCTGATAAGGGAAGTTCTTTTTAAGAAGACACTTTCTGAAGCGGTGGCATTCCTCGAGGAAACTCCCCGTTCCATTCCGAACAACTTCCTTCTCGCCAGCTCCCGGGAAGGTATCTGCAATGTCGAACTGTTTCCCGATAAGGTACTGAAAAGCCGGCAGCCTGAGCTGGCGGTGCATGCAAACCATATCCTCGACAGGGAAAAGAGGATAAACGATGTGAAGCTTCTCCACCAGGAAATAGAAACGACCTTTCTGCGTCAGGAGGCGCTCGAGGAACTCTGTGTGCAGAACAGGGGCCGGATCGACATTTCGAAGGCACGCTCCTTTTTCAGTGATCACTCGAGGGGCTGGGGATCCTTGTGTGTTCATCCTCACGTTCGTCCTTACACTCGGGCGAGAATTAACAAAACCCTTGCTGCAATGGTATTTCACCCTGATAGCGGAACTTTGGATATTGCCTTCGGTAACCCCTGCGAAATACCGTACACAAGTTACCGTTTCGACGGGTTTTCTGCTGAACGGAAGAGTTAGGATCGAAATACGGGGAAGGGGAGATTATCGCTGAAAGACAGAGTTGGAATTGAGAAAAAAATTGCGGGGTTGAGACGAGAGCTCCACAAGCATGCAGAAACCAAGTGGACGGAGTTCTGGACATCGGCTTTTATCGCCGAAAAACTTCAAGAAATGGGATATGAAGTTCGAGCCGGGATCGAAGTTGTAAACCCGGAGTTCTGCGTCGGGCGGCCTTCCGAAGAGGAGATAGGGAAGTTCGTGGAGCGGGCCCTTTCGCAGGGGGCTTCACCGTCATGGCTGAACCGGATGGGCGGGTATACGGGAGTTACGGCGGTTCTCGAGACTGGACGTCCCGGCCCTTCCGTGGCGCTTCGGGCAGATATCGATGCTGTTTGCAACCAGGAAACCCTGGAAGCAGGCCATGTTCCCTTCGAAAAAGGGTTTGCCTCGCTCAACAGTGACGCGGTTCATGCCTGCGGGCATGACGGCCATACGGCAATTATGCTTGCCGCTGCCGAAAGGATTATGGAGGAGCGGGAAAAGTTCTGCGGAACGATAACCTTTATCTTCCAGCCTTCAGAGGAAGGCGGAGGCGGCGGAAAGGCAATGGCGTCCAAAGGTGTTGTCGCATCGGTGGATTATCTTTTTACATTTCATCTGTCCCTTGTTCCTTCCCATGTTATCGCTGGAGGGTGCAGCGATTTCGTGGACAACCGACGTTTTGACGTGACCTTTACAGGTCGTGCGGCCCATCCGGTCGGTGACCCCCAGAACGGGAAAAATGCCCTGCTTGCTGCATGTTCCGCCGCGATGAACATCCACTGTATTCCTCCTCACGGCGACGGCTGCGTTTGGGTGAACGTGGGTGTACTGCATGCCGGCAAAGGACGGAACGTTATAGCACCGGACGCTTTTTTCCAGCTTGAATCGAGGGCGGCCCGGGAAAACGTGGCAGATTATGCAGAGCAAAGAGTCCTGAGGGTTATCGAACATTCGGCGGCCATGTTCGATGTCCAGGTGAAGGTGGAGCGGATAGGGCATGCACTTACCGGTAAAAGCGATCCGGAAATGGTAGAGCTTGTTCTGGAAGAGGCCTGAAAGATCCCTTATTTCACGGAATTCCTGCAGGAGGGCAGGGTGGGGGGAAGCGACGATGCCACCGACCTTATGCGTGAAGTGCAGAAAAGAGGCGGAAAGGCCACATACGTGGCCCTGGGGTGTGATGGGAAGGCCAGTTTTCACAATGGGGCGTACGATCTTGACGAAACCGTTCTGTTGCCGGGGACGGACCTTTTTGTCAGCCTTGCGCGGCGTCTTTGCGGACTACGTGGCGGGGAGCGGAATTAGGGGCGAAGATGGTGTTTTTCAGGGAGTGTTGACTGGAACATATTCTGATCTTTAGGAGGGTGTGTTATGCATCAGGAGCAGCAAAAACGGACATGGTTCGACCGTTTTATCAGCGGAGTGGAGTTTATCGGCAACAAGCTTCCTCACCCGTTCTGGCTTTTCGTTATTCTTATCGGTGTTCTCGTTGTTCTTTCCTGGATATTCTCGATGATGGAGGTTTCTGTAACCTACACGGCGGCTGCAAGAGCAGCGGGTGATGCACCGAAGGTCGTGACCGAGTCGGTGAAAAACCTGATGAACCTGGACGTGCTGAAGAGTTATCTTATGAATTTCACCACGAACTACGCTGGCTTCTGGCCCATGGGCCTGGTCATGACCATGATGGTCGGTATAGGGGTTGCCGAGCATTCAGGCCTTATTATGGCTCTCATGCGCAAAGTGATCATTGGCGCTCCTATCACCATGATCACCCTCATTGTTGCCCTGGTGGGCATCAATTCAAACCTGGCATCTGATGCAGGAGTCGTATTCACGCCGGCCATATCCGCAGCGATGTTCAAGGCACTGGGACTCAATCCATGGGTGGGTATAATCGCCGGCTATGCAGCAGCGAACGGAGGCTTTACGGCGAATCTTTTCATTGCCGGCACAGATGCACTTCTGTCCGGAATCACGGGTTCGGTCGCATCAGCTGCTAATATCAATGCCCCGGTGCATCCTCTTATCAACTGGTACTTCATGATCGCAGGTACCGTGGTTATTTCGGTTATGACGGTTTTGGTCACAAAGTATTTCCTTATTCCGCACCTGGGCGGCAACCAGGGCGAGCTGGACAAAGAAGAGATATCGAAACATGCACTTAACGAGGATGAAAAACGGGGACTCAGGTGGGCCAGGAACACTGCTGTGGCTTTCATAGTGATCCTCGTCGCGGTTGTTATTCCCGAATCTTCCTTCCTGAGAAACAGCGAAGGGGCTCTGCTTCCCAAGTCACCTCTGATCAGCAGTATTGTGGGGCTGCTGTTCTTCTTCTTCGTTTTCGTCGGTATGGCCTACGGTTACGGTGCAAAGAAGATCAAGTCGAATTCTGATGTTCCGGCCATGATGCAGAAAGGTCTTTCGAGCGGGCTAGGATTTCTCGTGGTCGCTCTTCCGGCGGCGATCTTCATTTCTCTCTTTAATGAGAGTTCCATTGCGACTGTTCTGGCAGTAAAGGGCGCTGATTTTCTGAAGGCCGCGAACCTGAGCGGGATCCCGCTTTTCATCATCTTCATCCTTATCACCACGTTTGTTAACCTTTTCATAACTGCCGGTTCTGCCAAGTGGCTGATCCTTGCCCCCATTTTTGTGCCCATGCTGGCAATGATGGGTTTCTCTCCCGCTATGACCCAGGTGATGTACCGGATAGGGGATACGTGCACAAATATTATTTCGCCTATCGACTATTACGTACCGGTCATCATAGGCCTGCTCGAGGCGTACAGGACCGACCCGAACAGGAAAGTGGGCATCGGAACGCTTATATCCCTGTCATTCCCCTTCACGCTGGCTTACCTGGTCGGCATGTTCGGGCTGCTGATGGTCTGGTACGCACTGAGACTTCCCCTTGGTCCCGGTGTATCCATGTTCATGTAAACACAGAAAACAACAGGTTTATCGGGGAGCCGGGGTAAAAGATGATGACAGTAATTTTCGAGGCTCCCCTTTTATTTTCATTGCAGAGGCTTAATGTTTCATCCAAGGGAGGACCGCCCGATGAGGCTTGAGGTAGGAAAGTTTTTCGTGAAGGACATGGCCTTCGGAGAAAAAACGGAGTTCAGAAACGGCATTCTCACTATTTGCAGAGAAAAAGCGATAGATATAGTAAAGGAAGACAGCCACGTGACAGAGGCGGATCTGCATATTGTCCGTCCTGGAGACGAGGTGCGGATGGTTCCGGTTAAAGAAGCGATTGAAATGAGATACAAGGTTTCGGGCGGAGTGACATATCCGGGGATGACGAACCCCATTGCTCCGGCAGGGTCAGGGCGTGTCCATGCATTGAAGGGGTGCTCCCTGATCGTTGTGGGAAAGCATTGGGGATGTTTTCAGGACGGACTCATCGATATGAGCGGCAGATACCAGCGGTATACGATCTACGGTCTCATGAAAAACCTCGTCCTCGTTGCGGATACTGACGAAGAGTTCGAGCGCAGGGAACAGCAGAAGAAAAACGGGGCACTCCGGCGGGCCGGACATCGTCTTGCGGAATATATCGGCAAATGCCTGTGCGATCTTGAACCTGAGGATATAGAAACATGGGAGCTTGAACCGATCAACAGGAGGGATCCAGCCGTTCAGGCTCTTCCGTCGGTTGTGTACGTGCTGCTGCCTCAGACTCAGATGGAAGCCATGGGATATAACACCCTCGTCTACGGGTGGGATGGAAACCACATGCTTCCTACGTTACTGCATCCAAATGAACTCCTGGACGGTGCCCTTGTGTCGGGAAGCTTTATGCCTGTTTCCTCGAAGATTTCGTCCTATGAACACTGCAATAACCCCACTGTGAAGACTATCAATTTTTTGGGTGTTATCCTTTCAAACCTGAATGTAGCCATGGAACAGAAGCAGCGTTCGGCGTTCATGGCGGCCCAGATGGCGAAAAACCTGGGGGCTGACGGAGCTATAGTTGCGGAGGAGGGATATGGCAACCCTGACGTGGACTATATCCAGACTATAGTGGAACTGGAGAAGGCGAGGATTAAAACAGTGGGTATTTCCAATGAGTGTACCGGAAGGGACGGAAGGTCGCAGCCGCTCGTTGCGCTGGACTCTGTCGCGGACGCACTGGTGTCTACAGGCAATGTCTCCCAGTATTATGAACTGCCTCCGATGAAGGCGGTCATTGGTGATCTTGAATCCCTCTCCCGTGACGGCATTTCCGGAGGGTGGGAGGGATGTGTCCGTTCGGACGGATCTCTCGTCATGGAGAATAACGGCATGTTCTGCTCTGATCATGTCAGTGGATTCTCCATGAAGACATGCATGGAGTATTGATGGAGGCCTGGCGCTATGTTGAAATCCGTTCACTACATTAACCAGTTTTTCGGCCAGGTCGGCGGCGAGGAGATGGCCGATTTTGAACCTGTCCTGTACGAGGGAGCACTTGGATGTACCGGAATCTTCAATTCTCTGGCAGGGAACGTGGAAGTAATTTCCACCATTGTCTGCGGCGACAACTTTTTTGCTTCCAGGAAAGAAGAGGCGCTGGAGCGTATTCTTTCTATGCTTGAAAATGTATCGTTCGATTTTTTTGTTGCGGGTCCTGCATTCAACGCCGGGCGCTACGGAATTGCGTGCGGAGAAGTATGCAGGGCGGTTCAGGAACGTTTTGCAGTACCGGCTGTTACTTCAATGAACGAGGAAAATCCCGGAGTACAGCTTTTCTCAAAGGATGTCTACATTATGCGGGGCGGTAAGAGGGCGACATTCATGAAGCAGGACATGGAAAAACTTGTCTCTTTCTCGGAAAAGATCGCCTTGAAGCAGCCAGTGCTTCCCGCAGTCATGGAAGGGTATTTCCCCAGAGGGGTGCGGCATGAGGTTTTTCTCGAAGATCTGGGAATGAAACCTGTCATGGCATCGGACAGGGCGTTTGAAATGCTGCTCGCCAAGTTGAGAGGCGGTGTTTATCAAACAGAACTTCCCATGCCCGCTCTCGATAGAGTCCCTATCGCTCCTGCCGTGAAAAGCCTCAGGGATGTCCGGCTGGCCCTTGTGACCTCAGGGGGGATAGTACCAAGGAATAACCCCGACAGAATCCAGTCCTGCTCGGCTACAAAGTGGGGTAAATACGATATTTCCTCCCTGGCGAGCGGACTTCCCGCTCCTGAGTATAAAACGATCCATGCCGGATATGACCCCGGAGAGGCTGACAGGAATCCGAACGTGGTGGTGCCCCTTGACGCTGTGAGGAGATACCAAAGTGAAGACCGCCTGGGAGAAGTTGACGAGTTTTTTTACACGACTGTCGGCACCGGAACGACCCAGGGTGAAGCTGCGAGGATGGGAAGAGAGATAGCGGCCCTGCTCCATGAGCGGAATATTGGTGCGGTGCTCCTGACGGCAACCTGAGGAACCTGTACTCGTTGCGGGGCAACGATTGCCAAGGAGATTGAACGAAGCGGCATTCCGGTAGTTGTAATGTGCAACCTCACAAATATTGCCCTGAGCGTTGGAGTGAACCGTCTGGTTCCCACGGTCTCGGTACCCTATCCGCTCGGGAACCCGCTGCTGCGGCCTGAGGACGAATGGGCTTTACGATATCACAGGGTCGGTGTGGCTCTTGATGCCCTTGAAACAGAAGTGAACGGGCAGACTATTTTCCCTGTGAAGATTTGATTCCCATTGAGCAAAAAAGGAAACAATGGCAACAGGTGAGTTGAGCAGCGGAGCGGCCT
>Ga0334883_1004736_pt1 | contig 12733 bp, 13 predicted proteins | sample GraSluR1_MG_6_FD_207230 | JGI IMG/M metagenome (GOLD analysis project Ga0334883, IMG submission 207230) | Sludge microbial communities from methane-producing bioreactor in Wageningen University, Netherlands - Granular Sludge_09_05-R1 | ecosystem: Engineered > Bioreactor > Anaerobic >... | reverse complement strand
CTGTCTGGGACGATCATCTTCGCTCCTTCTTCCCGGGTACACCCGTTGTAGCAGACAGCGGATGTCGCCCCGGGACTGGTGAGGGGCCAGCGTCTCGCTCAGCGGCGCTCGCACTCGAGCAGGTCGGGGCGGTTGAGCACCGGAATGCTGTCCGCTCGCCGTTCGTCGGTTGTCGTCCACTGGGGTCGCCCGCGGCGAACTGGGCAAGAGCGATGGTCCGGAATCAATCCCCCAACTCAGATCCGGTTGAGCGCCTCGCCGATTATCTCCAGCTGTCGCTCCGCTGCTGCCTGTCGGATCCAGTCAGCGAGGTACTCATCCCGCGTCAATCCAGTGATAATCGCCTGGGCCTTCTTCGCCGCTTCCTGCGCGTCCCACAGGTGTGCGGGTGTGTCATGCCGCATAGAGTTCCCGAGCCGTCTTGAGCGCTGAGACCGCGAAGTATGGATTGCGGATGTTGCGGGTGTCGATGAGGTCGACGGGATGACCCAGGATCTGCTCCAGGTCCCCGCGCAACGCGAAGAGTGCTTGGAAGGTGCGTTCGGCGTTCGGGCGGTACTCGACGAGGAGGTCGATGTCGCTGTGTTCGGGATCGAAGTCATCCGTTAACGCTGACCCGAAGATGCTCAGGCGTGCGACACCGTAGCGTTCGCATACGCGCACGATCGCTGAGCGATCGGTTGTGGACATGGTGAGCATGCTTCCATTGTCCCACCGCTTCATGGAGTTCAGCCTGGGTGCGAAGACGGGCGGCTCAGAAGCCGTCATCCATGCGATGCCCATCGGTGCCTTCGCGCAGATGCAGGCGCTGAGCCGGCGCAATGACGAACCCGAGCGCGCGTCCCGCCCGTGGGATGTCGATCGCGACGGCTTCGTCATCGGCGAGGGCGCGGCCATGCTGGTGATTGAAACCCTGGAGCACGCCCGGGCTCGGGGGGCCAGGATCTACGGCACTTTGGCGGGCGCAGGCATCACAGCCGACTCGCATGACCTGGTTCAGCCCGAACCCACCGGCGCCGGCCAGCAGATGGCGATGGTCAAAGCGCTGCGCCATGCCGGCCTCAGCCCCGCTGATATCCGTCACGTCAACGCCCATGGCACGTCCACTCCTCAAGGCGACATCACCGAGGCGAAGTCCATCCGCGCCGCGCTCGGCCAGGCGGCCGATCAAGCCGTCGTGACCAGCACGAAGTCAATGACCGGTCACCTGCTGGGTGGTGCCGGAGCCCTGGAGACCCTGGCCTCGGTCATGGCGTTGAAGGAACGGATTGTGCCACCCACCATCAACCTGGACAACATGGAACCCGGGTTGGAGATCGACATCGCGGCCAACGAGCCTCGCCGCCTGCCCGCCGGGCCGCTGGCCGCCCTGAACAACTCATTTGGCTTTGGCGGCCACAACGTGGCTGTAGCAATCACCAACGAGAACATCACCGACTGAGGCCGCCCCGCTGGGATCCGCGGTTGCGCCAGGCCGGCACGTATACTGGCCGCACTCGAGTCGGGCCACCGTGCGATGTCGGAGGGGAGCCGCATGGCCAACGAACAGCCGCCCACGCGCGCACAGCAGGAGAATCCGTCGAAGGTCCAGCCACAAACCGATGAGCCAACCACTGGTTTGAGCCAGGCCGACGACGGCTACCTGCTGCCGAAGCAGGAACAATCGCCCGCAGAGACCAAGCGGCGACGCCGCAGGGGACGGCTGGTCGCCACCGTGGCGCTCGGGGTGATGGGCCTCATCCTGGTGGCGATCGCTGCCCTGATCGGCTTTTACGCCAAAACCGCCAACGACGCGATGAATCAGGTGCAGCGGCAGCCTTCCATGATGCCGCAGTCCACCGATCCATCCCGACCACCGGAACCCACGCCGGCCGCAGAGAACCTGCAGCCGCCGCTCAACGTGCTGATCATGGGCACAGACAGCCGCGGTTACGGCGATCAGGGCCGTTCGGATGTGCTGATGCTGGCGCACGTCAGCGGTGATCGGCAATCGGTCTACTTGATCTCCTTCCCCCGCGACATGTGGGTGCCCATTCCCGGGCGTGGCAATGCCAAGATCAACGCGGCCTACGCTTGGGGCGGGATGCCGTTGGCCGTCCAGACCGTTGAATCCCTGACCGGGGCACGGATCGACCATTCGGGCATCGTGGACTTCGAGGGTTTCGTCTCCATCATCGATGCAATCGGTGGCATCGAGGTCTACAACTTCGCCGCCTCCGGCATCGACGGCTACACCTTCCCGGCCGGACCGCTGACCCTGGACGGAAAAGCGGCGCTGGTCTACACGCGGGAACGCGTCACCCTGCCGCATGGCGACCTGGACCGGGCACGGCGCCAACGCGACGTGGTCATCGCGGTGACCAAGAAGCTGATGACGCCCGAAGTCCTCGCCGACCCGGGACGGTTCAGCGAGGTCATCAACCTGATGGCGCCCTACTTCACCGTCGACGACAATCTCACGAACGCCAGGATGATCGAGCTGGCGCTTCAGATGCGCTACAGCCAAGAGGGCGGCCTGCGTTCTCTGCAGGCGCCCATCTCCGGCTTCGGCTCGTCGGTGGACGGGCAGTCGATTGACATCGTGGACCCGGTTCGGATGGCCGAGTTGTCCAAGGCGCTGACCACCGACACCATGGCCACCTACTGGGAGCAGCACTAAAACGATCCCCCGCTGCCGCCACGCTAGCCCGAGGCACTCACGCCGATCACGCGTTGGCCTCGCTCGCGGCGTCGGCCGCAGCACGGAACTCCTGCTCGATCTCGGACACCATCTGGTCGATCTGTTCCACCCCGGCCACCGGTCCCCCGGCCAGCAGCCGATCCATGCCGAGCAGGACTGCGCTGGGAACGTGGCGGATGTGCAAGCCATCCAGGACGCTGTCGGACGCGTCCACGACCACCCGATCGCGAACACCTGCCGGCAAACGCTCGATCTCTGGACGGGGCATCCAGTGGGCACTGGCTGCATCTGTTTGCGCCCGCGCAGACGGCTTGGGGAACGTGCCGGGCCAGGAAGCGGGCAACACCAGGTCGAGTCGGGTGCGACCGACCCGGCGTCCCCCACTGCGCAAGCGCGCCGAGAGCACCAGGTAGAGCACCACGATCACGGCCGGGATCAGCAGCAGCCACAGCCGGCCCGGCTGCATGAACGAGATCATCGGGGTCAACATCACGGCCACCTCGCTGCCATCGAAACGGCGCCCAGCGCGGCGACCACCGCGAACGCCAGCGCGTAGAGCGCCCAGCGGGCGGTCACCTCCTTCTTGACTTCCTCGTAGCCGACCTCGCTGCGCATGTCCTGGTAGACGTTGTCGAGCTGGTCGGCCGACTTGGCGTCCAGCGCCCGCCCACCGGACGCCTGCGCGATGTCGGCCAGCAGCGCGGTGTCGGGCGCGACATTGGCACGCTGCCCGTCGATATCGACGTAGCCGTTCAGGGTGCCGAAGGCGATCGTGTGGATCGGCACCTCCTCGGCCTTCGCAGCCGCGGCCGCGCTCATCGGGTCGGTGTTGCCGGCGGTGTTCTGGCCGTCCGAGAGCAGCACGATGATCGCCGGGGCAGGCTCTTCGCCCTCCTCGCCAGGGGCCTGGGCGATCGCGCTCAGGCTGGCCATGATGGCGTCCCCGATCGCCGTGCCGTCGCGCAGATCCATCCCATCGATCACCCGATCGAGCAGCGCCCGATCATTGGTGGGCGGCACCAGCATGCCGCTGGTACCCGACAGCCCAACTATCGACACGTTGTACTGGGCGGGCAGTTGATCGATGAAGTCCTTGGCGGCCTGCCGCGAGGCGTCCATCCGGTTCGGGGCGATATCGGTGGCCTGCATCGACAGCGACTGGTCGAGCACGATCACCACGGTGGCGCGTTCGCGCGGCACCTTCTCGACACCGACTGGACGCGCCGCGGCACCGGTGATCGCCACCAGTGAGCACAGCGTCATGGCGACCGCGACGTGGCGGCGCCACTGCGACTGGCGGGGCAGCACGGCACCGACGATGCCGGTCTGGGTGTAGCGCATGCCGCGGTTGCGCTTGAGGCGCAGCAGCAAGATGTAGGCGATCACCAGGATCGGCAGGATGACCAGACACCACAGCCATCTGATGTCGAAGAACTCCCACCACAAGAATTCGGTGGGGTTGCCGGGGTTCACTTGCTCACCCCCTGCGGCGGCTGGTGCAGCACCGCGGCGGTACGCCGGTAGGTGAGGACGAAGCGCGCGATGTCGGCCACCCAGTCGCGGTCGGTCTGCAGCCTGATGTGGCCCACCCCGGCGCGCCGCATCGCCTGGTCGACGCGCTGGCGCTGGGCCTGGGACGCGGCGTCGATCATCCGGCGGGCGCGGGCGTCCGAGGTGTTGACGTAGCGCGCGAAGTCGGTCTCGGGGTCGCGGATCAGCAGTTCGCCGACGTCGGGGAACTCGACCTCGCCGGCGTCCACCACCTCGATGCAGAGCACCTGGTTGCGCACCGCGAGGCGACGCAGCGGACGCTCCCAGTCGGGCGGCACGTTCGGGTCGAGCACCTGGTCGCCGGGCTGCAGGAAGTCGGAGACCACGATCCGCATGCCGCGACGCCGCTGGGTGCGGATCAGTGCCTCGATGCCGTCGGGCAGGCCGACCCCGCTGCCCTGGTTGTCACGTTCGATCGGGTCGTCCAGCAGCTTGCCGAGCAGCCCGTAGAGCGCCTGGCGTCCCGAGCGTGCCGGGTAGCGGCGCACCGAATCGGAGTGCATCACCATGCCACCGAAGCGGTCGCCCATCTTCTGGCTGATGAAGCCGAGGGTGGCGATGGCCGCGATGCCCAGGTCGCGCTTGGTGACCCCGGCGGTGCCCCAGTTCATCGACGGGGTGGCGTCGAGCAGCGCCCAGACCTCGAGTTCGCGGTCGGCCATCGTGTCGCGCACATGCGGCACGGTGGTGCGGGCGGTGACCGCCCAGTCCATCCGTCGCACGTCGTCCTGGCCGGGCACATAGAGCCGGGCGTCGTTCAGGTCGGAGCCGGGCCCGGGCAGCAGGCCCAGGTGGTCGCCCTGCAGGAAGCCCTCCAGGCGGCGCACCACGGTCAATTCCAGACGGCGTAGCGCGGCTTCCGGGGCGAGCCGGTTGAGTGGGATCGTCGGCCCGGTCGGCTCGCGCAGCACGCTGCTGGCCGCGCCCACGTCGCCGCGACCGGCAGCCATGGTGGTGCCGGTCTTTGGGGCGGCGAAGTCGGGAGTCGACATCTATCAGCTATCAGCCGTTGTAGTTGGGCTGGTGGCGGTGCTGGGTGTGGCTGGCGGCACGTTGCTCCTGGTTCCAGACCGGGGTGGGCGCCGGCACCATGGCCAGGATCCGCTCGACGACCTGCAGCGCCGAGATGTTGTCGGCGATCGCGTCGAAGCTGAGCACCAGGCGGTGCGCCATCACGTCCTTCGCGACGGTCTGCACATCGGTCGGCAGCACGTAGTCGCGGCCGTGGATCAGCGCGACGGCGCGGGCGGCGGCGGTGAGGCCGAGGGTGGCACGCGACGAGTTGCCGATCATGATGACCCGGGCCAGGTCGGGCATGTTGAACTCGCTCGGGTTACGGGTGGCCAGCACCAGCCGCACGATGTACTCGGCGACCAGGTTGTGCACGAAGACATGTGAGGCCATGTCCTGCAGCTTCAGCGTCAGCGCGGGGTTCAGCACCGGCTGCGGAGTGGGCGGGGTGACCGACATGCGCCGCAGGATCTCGAACTCTTCGTTGCCCTTCGGGTAGGGCACGTCGACCTTCAGCAGGAAGCGGTCGCGCTGGGCCTCAGGCAGCGGGTAGACACCCTCGGATTCGACCGGATTCTGGGTGGCGATCACGATGAACGGCTGCGGCATCGGGTAGGTGTTGCCGGCGATCGAGACCTGCTTCTCGGCCATCAGCTCGAGCATCGCCGACTGCACCTTGGCGGGGGCGCGGTTGATCTCGTCCGCAAGCACGAAGTTGGTGAAGACCGGGCCGAGTTCGATGTCGAACTCTTCCTTGGACGCCTGGTAGACGCGGGTGCCGACGATGTCGGAGGGCGTCCTTGGGCGCATAGCCCATGCCGAAGTGCTCGGCAGCGGCCCGGTCGAAGCCACGGCCGTCGACGAACTGGCGGAAGATGATCGCCTCAGGCGTGGTGATCTGCGCCTGGTAGAACTCGGCGGCGGCCTGGTTGGCGGCCAGGATGCGCTGCCGTAGCCCGGGCTGCACAGTCGGCCCACCGTCGTCGCTGATCCGCAGTTGGACGCCCACCTTGTCGGCCAGTTGCTGGACGGCCTCGGTGAAAGTGAGGTTGTCGACCTTCTGGACGAAGGTGATCACGTCGCCGCCCTCGCCGCAGCCGAAGCAGTAGTAGAGGCCGCGGGCCGGGGTCACCTGGAAGCTGGGGGTCTTCTCGTCGTGGAAGGGGCACAGGCCCTTCATCGATCCGCCGCCGGCGTTGCGGAGCTGCAGGTAGCCACCGACGACTTCGTCGATGCGGGCACGCTCACGGACCAACGCGATGTCTTCGTCGTTGATGCGTCCGGCCATGGCCGTCAGTGTAGTGCGCCGCTACGACAGTGGCAGGATGGCCGGGTGCAGATCGATCCGTCCTGGCAGTTGGCGCTCGCGCTGGTGCTGCTCGTCGCGCTTGGCGCGGTGGTGGCCCGACTGGCCCGGCTCAAGATCTCGCGCCCGATCGTGGTCGCAGCACTGCGGGCGGCGGTGCAGCTGGCAGCGGTTTCGACGATCATCGTGCAGGCGATCCAGCAGCTGTGGAGCGCCGCGCTCTTCGTGGCGGCGATGTTCACCATCGCCGTGGTGACCACCACCGGACGCGTCGGCACCCGCAAGGTCTGGTGGTGGTCGGCGGCCGCGATGGCGTCCGGTGCCCTGCCGGTGCTCGCCGTGGTCTACCTGACCGGTACCGCCCCGCTGAACGGCTTCTCGCTGATCCCGATCGGGTCGATCGTGGTCGGCAACATGATGACCGCCCACACCCTGGCCGGACGCCGTGGTTTCGCGGCGCTGCGCGAAAACCTGGGCACCTACGAGGCGACGCTGGCGGTCGGACTGCCGCGGCGCCGGGCGATCTGGATGGTCGTCGAACCGATCGCCGCCGAGCCGCTGGTGCCCACCCTCGACTCGACCCGCACCGTCGGGCTGGTGACCCTGCCCGGCGCGTTCATCGGCGTCCTGCTGGGCGGTGGCACCCCGCTGCAGGCCGGCGCCTCGCAGCTGCTGGTGCTGGTCGGCATCCTGGTCGGCCAGGTGGTGACCGTGGCGGTCTTCAACCGCTTGATGGCCGCGGCCAAGCTGCTGCCCGACGACCTGCGGGCCCGGCTGCGTCCCTGAGCTCAGGCGCCATGCCCGATGCCGCGGGGCAGCCGCTCGGGCGCCCAGCCGAGCAGCTCTTCGGCCATGTCGAAGGCGAAGCGGTCGGTCATGCCGGCCACATAGGTGACCGCATCACGCACCGGATCTTCGCCACGGAAGCTGACCGGTTTGCGCTCAGGGTGGTCGATGTAGAAGCGCACCAGGTCTTGCAACACCTCGATCATCGCCCGCGATTGGGCCAGCGAATCGGGGCGGGTGTAGATGCGCTCGTAGTTGAACTTGCGCAGCGCGGCCAGCGCGGACGCGGTGGGTGCCGCCATCCCGACCCGCCCGGTCTGGGTGATTCCGGCGGCCACTGCTCTGATCAGCACCCCGAGTTGCTCGCGGCGGCTGGTGCCGAGCAGTTCGACGACTTCGGTGGGCAGCTCCGAGATTTGGACGATGCCGGCATGCACGGCGTCCTCGAGATCGTGGGCGCAGTAGGCGATGCGGTCGGCCCAGCTGACGATCTCGCCCTCGATGGTCAGTGGCGCGGGCCGTGACCAGGAGTGGTTGCGGATGCCGTCGAGGGTCTGGGCGCAGAGGTTCAGCTCGGCCAGTGCCACGTCGGCTCCCCACGGGCCGTGGTCGAAGCCCTTGGGGATGAACGCGTCGAAGGCCTCTTCGGAGGCGTGCCCGCCGGGCCCGTGCCCGCAGTCGTGGCCGAGCGCGATCGCGGGGCAACATTGCCAATACTGTCGTGCTCCAGCACCTGTGGGGCGGTTGTCGGTGCGGATCATGCGTTGCTCGATCATGCCCGAGAGTTACTTGGCTGGGTGCCCAGGTGCTGCCAGCAGCGCGCAGGAGTCGTAGCACATCCTGGGCCTCTGCGCTGCTCGCAGCCCGGGAAGCAGCGAGTTGGCGGGCTACCTTGATCTCCACATCATCCGAATCGCCTCGTAGCGCAGCTCGCAGATGCGTGCGCAAGCGTTGCCCTTATCGCGGCCATCGATGCTGTGCCGTCCATGATCGCGGAATTATGCGGGCCATCTTCATCTGTTGGGCGATCTCGACCGCTCCGTGGGCGGTCTTCGGGACCGCGGTCGCGCGCCCGAGCACCGACCTGGCAGCGTTGACCGCGTCGAGCGTCGAATTCCCCGCGTCACAGCCTGGGGCCGGTCAGCCACCGAGGCCCGCGCGCTGACGCGCCGCGTCCACAACGCCGGAAAGGTGCAACACTCATCCCGCCAACAGGCCCCTGCCGCCTACTCCCCCAGGTACTCCCGCAACGCCCCACCCGCATCCCGCGGCACAAACCCAACAGACTTGATCTTGTCCAACTCCAGCCCGCTATGAACAGGACGCGGCGCCACGACCTTCCCCGCCCCAAACTCGGCCGTGCTCTGCGGAGCGACATCCGCCGGATCTCGCCCAGACAGCGCAAAGACATCACGCGCGATCTCGAACCATGACTTGACCGGTCCGTCATTCGTCAGGTTGTAGGTGCCGACCGCGGGCCTGACAGCCAGCAGATGCGCGATCCCAGCAGCCAAGTCAGCGGCGAACGTGAGCCGGCCAAACTGGTCGTTCACAACCCGGGGCGAGACTCCCCTGGCCGCGAGACTCTCCATCGTTCGCACGAAGTTCTTGCCATCGCCAATCACCCAGCTCGTACGCACGACGTAATAATCAGGCAGCGTCATCACCACCGAATCACCAGCCGCCTTAGTCGCCCCATAGACGCTCAAAGGGCTGAACGGCTCATCCTCGGCATGCATCTCCGCCACACCGTCAAACACATAGTCACTGGAGACCTGAACAAGCGTGATGCGGTTCCTGGCCGCAACATCGACGAGGTTCCTGACTCCATCAACGTTGACCGCCCAAGCCTTTCGACGCCCCTCGGCAGTCTCGGCAGCATCCACAGCTGTCCACGCAGCAGCGTTGACGATTGTCCCCACACCTTGCCAATCGAACGACTGAACCGCGGCACGATCAGTGATATCAAGCTCCGCACGGCTCAGCGCAATAGCACCCGGCAGAGCGTCCCGCAGCGCAAGGCCAAGCTGACCGCCCGCCCCCACAATCACCGTCCGACGTGGCTGCATCGGAACCACCGCCGCCAAACGCGGGTGCGCAAGATCCGCATCAGACAAGATCGCCTCCGACAGCGGAATCGGCCAGTCAATACCAACAGTCTCGTCAGCGAGATTCAGGTAGGTGTACGAAGCCCGAGCCTGTGGCGACCAGTGCTCATTGACCAGATAGGAATACGCCGTATCCGGTTCGAGCGCCTGGTAACCGTTGGCAACACCCCGCGGCACGAAAACCGCCTTCTCCGGGCCCATCTCCAAAGTGAAGGACGTCCCAAACGTCTCCCCCGGGCGAAGATCAACCCACGCACCAAAGATGCGGCCCTTGGCCAGACCAATCAGCTTGTCCCACGGCTCGGCATGAAGCCCACGGGTCACCCCCGCCTCGGCGTTGAACGACATGTTCTGCTGAACAGGCCGAAAATCCGGCAGTCCGAGGGCAACCATCTTGGCCCGCTGCCAATTCTCCTTGAACCAGCCACGACTGTCACCGTGCACCAGCAGATCAACAACAAGCAGGCCCGGGATGGGAGTGGTCTGAATCGCGAGATCACTCATGAATCTACTGACCTACCTTCGCGTACTTGGCTTCAGTAGCGGCCTTCATCGGACGCCACCAGTCTTCGTTGGCGCGATACCAGTCGATAGTGGCTGCCAGCCCGTCCTCGAAGGACGTGTACTGCGGAGCCCAGCCGAGCTCAGTCCGCAGCCGGCTCGCGTCAATCGCATAACGCATGTCATGACCCGGCCTGTCCACGACATGCTCATAGGCGCTCTCCGGTTGACCCATCAACCGCAAGATGGCCTCAATCACCGACTTGTTGTCCTTCTCGCCATTCGCACCGATCAGATAGGTCTCCCCCACTGTCCCGCGCTCAATGATCGCGAGCACGGCCGCGTTGTGGTCATCGACATGAATCCAGTCGCGGACGTTCAGACCGGCGCCATACAACTTCGGCCGCTGCCCATCGATCACGTTGGTGATCTGACGCGGAATGAACTTCTCGACGTGCTGGAAGGGGCCGTAGTTGTTCGAGCAGTTGCTGATGGTTGCCTGCACACCGAAACTCCGGACCCAGGCACGCACTAGGAGATCCGAGCCGGCCTTGGTGGACGAGTAGGGCGAGCTCGGGTTATAAGGGGTCGTCTCGCAGAACTTTTCGGGATCATCCAGCTCGAGATCCCCGTACACCTCGTCGGTCGAGACATGGTGGTAGCGGACGCCGTGGCGCCGCACAGCCTCCAACAAGGTGAAGGTGCCTACCAAGTTCGTCTGCACGAACGGTGTCGGATCGTTGAGCGAGTTGTCGTTGTGCGATTCGGCGGCAAAGTGGACGACCACGTCAGCGGTTTTCACCAACGAATCAACGAGCCCGGGATCGCAGATGTCACCCACCACGAGCCGAACCCGATGCATAGGTAGCCCAGCGAGCGATTCCCTCCGCCCGGCGTAGGTCAATCTGTCGAGGACGACAACGTCTGCGTTGCTATAGGCCAGAAGGTGACGCACAAAGTTGACGCCGATGAATCCGGCTCCGCCAGTGACGAGGTAGGTAGTGGGCATGCGGCCACACTAGTACGCCGCTCTGCTGCGGCCAGCACCCGCCTCGTGCCGGACCCCTCAAAGCCTGCGCAGCAGCGTATGACAGGATACGCACATGCGCGGAATCATACTGGCGGGCGGCGCAGGCACCCGCCTTCACCCCATCACGCAAGCAACTTCGAAGCAGCTGGTGCCTGTCTACGACAAGCCAATGATTTACTACCCCTTGTCAACGCTCATGATCGCCGGCATCAGAGAGGTGCTCGTGATCACGACCCCTCACGAAGCCGAAGCCTTCCGACGACTACTGCAGGACGGCTCGCAGTTCGGTATCTCCATCACGTATGCCACGCAACCTGAACCCAAGGGCCTAGCGCAAGCTTTCACCATCGGCGCTGACTTCGTGCGAGGGCACAAAAGTGCGCTTGTTCTCGGAGACAACATCTTCTACGGGCCTGGGCTCGGCCAGCAACTCACCAAATACCGCGACGTGGACGGTGCAGCGGTCTTCGCCTATTGGGTTGCCAATCCGACTGCCTACGGCGTCGTCCAGTTCGATCAAGACCATCGCGCTGTATCTCTTGAAGAGAAACCGAAGAGCCCTCGTTCAAACTACGCGATTCCAGGACTCTACTTCTATGACGAGCAAGTGGTCGAGATCGCCAGCGCCCTCGCGCCTTCTCCACGCGGCGAGTTCGAGATCACGGACGTTAACCGCGCCTACATGAACCAAGGACGCCTGCATGTCGAGGTTCTCCCTCGCGGCACAGCATGGCTAGACACGGGCACATTTGATGCGCTAAATGACGCGAACAACTTCGTGCGCACCATCCAGGCACGACAAGGCCTGCAGATCGGATGCCCTGAGGAAGTTGCGTGGCGGAAAGGCTTCCTCACAAGCCAGGATCTACGAACCCGGGCAGAACGGCTCAAGAGTTCCGGGTACGGCACCTATCTTCTTGGTCTACTGGAAAACACCGGATCTGACAGAACTGATCAATAGCAGAGTGCAGATCATCAGAGGTTCTGCGCTGAGGCCCTTGCACCGCACAGCAAGTCGGCTTTCGAATGAGGCTGTTTGCGGGCACTCGCGTTGACGGGCTCTGTTTAGGGGTCCCTGACGGCAACACATGGCTGGCATAGCGTCACGGTGCGAATGCCTCGCAATTGGGTGGGCAGCTAGCTGAGCTCACAGTGCGTGCAGCACCATCGCCTGCATCCCGTGATCCGTGACCAACGGTGTCGACGACAAACGGCAGTCGCCAAGAGTTCGTCTTTGCTGTGACGCGCGATCGCCGAAGGAGCAGATTTGGCTCAAGGAAGGCTCGAGAGGGGTCCTCACCCCGCGAGCTACTGCCGAATGTCGGAGATGTGCTCGTGATACCAATCCACTGTGCGCCGAACGCCCTCCTCCAAGGAGATCTGAGCAGTCCAGCCCTCGTTCTTCAGCTTGGACACATCCAGCAGCTTCTGCGGAGTCCCGTCAGGCTTGCTCGTATCCCACAAGGTCTCCCCCGTGAAGCCCGTGACCTGCGCGATCGTCTCAGCGATCTCACGGATCGTCACGTCACTCCCCGTACCAACGTTGACCTGCTGCGGACCGTCGTAATGCTCCATCAGGTAGAAGCAGGCATCCGCCATGTCATCGGAATGCAGGAACTCACGCCGCGGCGTGCCGGTCCCCCAATTCGTCACCGACTCCGCACCGCTACGCGCGGCCTCGTCGTAGCGGCGAATCAACGCCGGCAGCACATGCGAGCCCTTGGGCGAGAAGTTGTCGTTCGGGCCATACAGGTTCGTCG
>Ga0334883_1004734_pt1 | contig 12749 bp, 5 predicted proteins | sample GraSluR1_MG_6_FD_207230 | JGI IMG/M metagenome (GOLD analysis project Ga0334883, IMG submission 207230) | Sludge microbial communities from methane-producing bioreactor in Wageningen University, Netherlands - Granular Sludge_09_05-R1 | ecosystem: Engineered > Bioreactor > Anaerobic > Unclassified... | reverse complement strand
CTCCGATTTCGGGGCATGGGGCTCCCAAAAACGCATGATTACGCCTTTTGTTTTTCAGGATAAACACGGGATGTGGCACGCCGTCTGGAGCCTGAATGAAGAGGTTGGCCAGTTTGCTTACGCCCAAAGTCCCGACCTGTACACATGGGACCCGCAGCGTTATCCCTATGTGATGGAAATTGGAAATGTGATGGTGCCCGAGGTTTCATTTCAACCTGACAAAAATAATTACCGGATTACCTGGTTAAGCGAAGTTGACGGGAAAACAAAAATATTCAAAACCACAACGTCCGATTTTAAAAGTTATACGCCAACCCTTGAAGGAACACAAAACGACCGGTTGGATGCCCGCGAAGAGGTTCTGATTGATGGAGAAAAACAGTTGGGAACGGTTTCCAAAGTTTCATGGGAAACGATTGACGGTTTAATCAAATGGTACGAATGGCAGCAATACCGGGAGTTGCTGAACCGCGAAAGACTGACAGACGATGCTTCGCGTTTTGCAGATTTGAAACCGTTGGAAGCGAATATTACTGTTCAACCTGAAAACAACAAACCTATCAGCGATATGCTGATTGGAATTTTCTTCGAGGATATAAACTATGCTGCCGACGGCGGATTGTACGCCGAGCTGGTGCAAAACCGCGGGTTTGAGTATTCACCGGCTGATAAGAGATTCAGGGACGACACCTGGAATAACAAAAAAGCCTGGCGTTTTACCGGGAAAGAGGAAGGTTTTTCAATCGATACGGTACATCCGGTTCATCCCAATCAAAAGCATTATGCCGTGCTGGCAATAAAAAATGTGGGCGAGGCGCTGGAAAACGAAGGTTTTGACGGTATTCCGCTAAAGGCAGGGGATAAATACGATTTTTCGGTTTTTGCACGCGGAATTGACGGAGCCAAAGGCAGACTCCTCGTTCGTTTAGTCGGTGAATCCGGAAATGTGTTGGCCGAAGGAAATACAAAGTCAGTCGGAGCCAAATGGCAGAATCTGGAACTTTCGCTTACGGCCAAAGAAACTGCTGAAAAGGCAAAACTGCAGGTGATTCCGCAGTTTGCCGGGAAGTTGGCGCTGGACATGGTGTCGCTTTTCCCACAAAATACTTTTAATAACCGCAAAAACGGGCTGCGCGCAGATTTGGCACAGGCCATTGCCGACATGAACCCGCGGTTCGTGCGTTTTCCCGGTGGATGCGTAGCGCATGGCGACGGACTGCACAACATCTACCGCTGGAAGAACACGGTAGGTCCGCTGGAAACCCGCAAACCCGACCGCAATATCTGGAACTACCACCAGTCAATGGGACTGGGCTATTTCGAATATTTTCAGTTTTGCAAAGATATTGGCGCCGAACCCATTCCCGTTGTAGCCGCCGGAGTGCCCTGCCAGAATTCCTCCGACGGAGGTCATGGCCAGCAGGGTGGCATCCCCATGTGCGAAATGGATGATTATGTGCAGGAAGTGCTCGACCTGATTGAATGGGCCAACGGCGATAAAAATACCAAATGGGGAAAAGTACGTGCTGAAGCCGGCCATCCCGAACCCTTCAACCTGAAATACATCGGCATCGGAAACGAAGATTTAATTACCGATATTTTCAAGGAACGGTTTGAGATGATATACAATGCCGTCAGGGAAAAGCATCCGGAAATCACGGTAATTGGTACGGTGGGACCGTTTTCCGAAGGTTCGGATTACCGCGAGGGTTGGAAATTTGCCACAGAACTGAATTTACCTTTGGTTGACGAGCACTATTACCAACCGCCGGGCTGGTACCTCAACAACCAGGATTTTTACGACCGTTACGACCGGAACAAATCGAAAGTGTATCTGGGGGAATATGCCACCCACATTCCGGGCCGCAGGCTGAACATGGAAACCGCCCTGTGCGATGCGCTTCACCTCATTAATGTGGAACGTAATGCCGACGTGGTGACCATGACTTCGTACGCGCCGCTGCTGGCCAGACACGGAAATACCCAGTGGAACCCCGATCTGATTTATTTCAATAATACCGAAGTGTTTCCTACAACAGATTACTTTGTACAGCAAATGTTCGGAAAAAATGCCGGCGATAAATACATAGCTTCGCGAATCTCTCTTTCGGATAACCGGAAGGAGGTGAACAAGCGGTTGGCTTCTTCTCTGGTCCACGACAGCCAGACCGGCGATTTCATTCTGAAACTGACCAATCTGCTGCCGGTTGCGGTGGACGCCAAAATCAACCTTGCTGATTTGCCGGTTGCCGGTAGCGAAGCTGTTTTAACCATTCTTCAGGGCGAACCTACTGATGAAAATGCCCGTCCGTCAATTAAAAAATTGGCTGTTAACCCGGAATTTGAATATTCCTTGCCGGCCTATTCTTTTTCTGTGATTCGGATGAAAATCAAATAATTAAAACTTAATATTCAACACCATGAAACCAAAAATGCGACTCTTGCTAATTGCCTCATTTATTTTCTCAGTTCAAACGATGTTTGCCCAGGGATTTGGAGAGGCAGAAAAAATCAACCCAAACTGGAAATTTGTTCTGCACGATGTGGAAAACGGAGAACAGATGGATTTGAATGATAGGCGGTGGCAAACCATCCACCTGCCCCACGACTGGAGTGTGAAACAGCAACTCAGTCCTACATTGGCCAGTTGCACGGGCTATTTGCCCGGTGGCATCGGGTGGTATCGGAAACAGCTTTTTGTGCCGGCTGAACGCGAAGGCGAAAAGGTATATCTCTATTTTGAAGGAGTGTACAACAGGAGTGAAGTGTTTGTGAATGGTGAATCGCTGGGGAAACGGCCCAACGGGTATATCTCGTTTATGTACGACGCCACAGCTCAAATCAAATACGGCGAAGACAATCTGATTGCCGTGCGCGTGGACCACAGCCAGTCGGCAGACTCCCGCTGGTACACCGGCTCGGGTATTTACCGTGATGTGTGGCTGGTTTATGCAAACCCTGTGCACATTGCCCAATGGGGCGTTTATGCCTGGCCCGAAAAACAGCGCAGAGGCTATAAGCTAAACATCGAGGTTGATGTGGAGAACAGTAGCGGAGAATCTTCGGCATTAACCGTTCAGAATGAACTGTTTTCTCCTGGCAACGAGCTTGTTGCCAAAACTTCGGATAAAATTACTGTGGAAGGAAATTTGACGAACAAACTCAAAACCGAATTGAATGTTTCCAACCCTGAACTTTGGTCGCTGGAAAACCCCGCATTGTATGCTTTAAAAACATCTGTTTACCACGAAGGTCAACTAATAGATGAAACCACTACCCAAACGGGTTTCCGAAGCTTCACCTTCGACCCGGACAAAGGATTTGCTTTGAACGACGAATGGATGACGATGAAAGGCGTGTGCCTGCATCACGATGCCGGCGTGCTTGGCTCGGCTGTACCCAGGGAAGTATGGAAGCGCCGGTTGCTTACATTAAAAGAAATTGGCGTGAATGCCATTCGCACAAGCCACAATCCGCAGGCTACCGATTTGTACGACCTGTGCGATGAACTTGGCTTACTGGTTATGAACGAGGCATTTGACGAATGGGAATTTCCCAAACGCAAATGGCTCGAAGGCTGGAACGTGGGTACGCCCGGATTTCAGGGTTCTTACGACTTTTTCGAAGAGTGGGGCGAGCAGGATTTGGCCGACATGGTGAAACGCGACCGCAACCACCCTTCCATCTTTTCCTGGAGCATTGGTAACGAAGTGGATTACCCCAACGACCCGTATTCACACCCGGTACTGGATGGCGGCGGCGACACTGGTTTTACACAGCCCATCTTCGGCGGATTCAAGGAAGATGCTCCCGATGCCATGCGTCTGGGCGACATTGCCAAACGGCTGGTAAAAGTGGTGAAACAATACGACCATTCGCGACCGGTAACTGCCGGGCTGGCCGGTGTGGCCATGTCAAACCAAACCGAATACCCGTTTGCGCTGGATATTGCCGGTTACAACTACACCGAAAATTTATACGATCGCGACCATGAACAGTACCCCGACCGGGTGATATTCGGCAGCGAAAACCGCCACGACATGCAGGCCTGGAAAGCAGTTACCTCGCGTAAATTTATCTCCGGGCAGTTTTTGTGGACCGGTATCGACTATCTGGGAGAATCGGGACGCTGGCCATCCCGCGGCTTCTATTCAGGATTGCTCGATTTTGGTGGCTTTATCAAACCACGCGGTTTTTTCCGTCAGTCGTTATGGTCGGACCAACCCATGGTATATTTGGGCACCTACCCCACTCCGGGCCACGGCAGCCAAAGCCAGATGCAGGATGTTTGGTCGCAACTGGAAGCTGAAAATTCGCGCAGAAATTACGAGGAAAAAGTACCGTCGATGGATGCCTGGCCCATCTGGAATTACAACGAAGACCAGATGATACGGGTGGTATGTTACACCAATGCAGCGAAAGCAAAACTTATGCTAAATGGGGAACAGGTGGGCGAACCTCAGAATTACAACGACCAAACCGGCATTATTTTCTGGGATATTCCTTTTGCCCCGGGAAAACTCGAGGTGGTTGCCATGGATGAGCAGGATCAAACCATCACAACCACTGCGCTTCAGTCATCAGGGCGGCCTTATGCCATAAAAGTGATTGAAGACGAAGAAAAAGTTAAAGCAGGAGGAGTTGTTCAAATTGCCATTCAGGTGGTGGATGAAGCGGGAATTCCGGTGATGCTGTCGGACGACGAAGTGACCTGTCAGATTTTAGGCAACGCGCGTTTACTGGGGCTTGAAGCCAGTAACAACTCCGACATGTCGGACTATACCGATAACAAACACCGGGTTTTTCACGGCCGTATGATTACCTACATCAAAGCCGATGACACTCCGGGAGAAGTGCAAGTGAGGTTTTCGGCTAACTGGCTGAAGCCGGCCATTGCTAAATTCAAAATTGATTAATTTTTAAAGAAATGAAAATCAAAAATATAACAAAATATTTTCTTGCTGCTACCGTCCTTTTTCTGTCTGCCGGGTTCAGCTCGTGCAACACAGGAAACATACAAGACAATGAACTTTCGGCTTATCTCTTCTCCTACTTCACCGGAAACGGACCGGGAGAGGAAGCCGTTCATTTTGCCGTGAGCCTCGATGGATTTAACTACCGGGCGCTGAACAACAACGAACCCGTTTTGGATTCAAAAGAAATCAGCACAACGGGCGGCGTGCGCGATCCGCATATTTTGCGCGGCCCCGACGGCTGGTTCTACATGGTGCTTACCGACTTGTATGTGCCCGAAATGGGCTGGCGAAACTATGCTATGGTGTTGCTGAAATCGCAAGACCTGATCCACTGGGAATCTTCGAGGATTAACATCCCTGAAACTTTTCCTGAAGAATTTGGTGATGTGTGGCGGGTGTGGGCGCCGCAAACGTTTTACGATGAGAATACCGGCAAATACATGATTTACTTTTCCATGAAACAGGGCGATGACCCGGACATCATATATTACGCATTTGCCAACAATGATTTCACAGGTCTGGAGGCAGCGCCCAAACAACTGTTTTACAGCCCCACAAACAATGCGGCCATCGACGGCGACATCATTCTAAAGGATGAAATTTACCACCTGTTCATGAAATCGGAAGACGGTGAGGCGGGAATTAAACTGGCCGTTTCGGAACAACTTACAGAAGGCTTTGAACTGGTAAGCGACCAGCGGGTGGATTGCGAAACCCGCCCCGTGGAAGGAAGCGGGATTTTTAAACGGATTGGTACAGGTGAATACATTTTAATGTACGATGTTTATACCAGCGGAAGGTATCAGTTTACTAAAAGCACCGATTTACGCAACTTTTTGGTAATCGATGAAGAAATCTCCATGAATTTCCATCCGCGCCACGGTTCGGTAATTCCCATCACAGGAAAGGAATATAAACGTTTGGTGAGCCATTGGGGGCGATCGGATGATTTGCTGGTGGAAGCCACTGCGCCTGAATTGAAAAAAATCAATGTGCACATCAATGGCCGTGACAAAACCATTCGTCTGCCAGTGAAACGGGGAACTGATTTATCCAATTTCGATCCACAGTTTCACTGCTGGCCAGGTTTTTCCGCAATACCCGAAGGACCACAGGATTTTACCGGAGGTCCGGTCAGCTATACCTTTTCCATTGAAGGGCAAGCCGATGTGGCATATCAGGCTACAGCTTCGGCCGATCTCAATCCGGTGCTGGAAGGCTATTACGCCGACCCGGAAATCATCTGGGCTGAAAAAACCGGGAAGTATTACATCTACCCCACAAGCGATGGTTTTATGAACTGGAGCGGAACCTATTTCAAAGTCTTTTCGTCGGAAAATCTGGTGGACTGGACTGATGAAGGTGTTATTCTCGACCTGAAAAAAGATGTAAGCTGGACCGACCGGAATGCCTGGGCGCCCTGCATCATCGAAAAGAAAATCGACGGTGATTACAAATATTTCTACTACTTCACCGCAGCGCAAAAAATTGGCGTGGCCGTAGCCGATAACCCAACCGGCCCGTTTGCGGACAGCGGCCAGCCGCTCATCGACTTTAAACCCGAAGGAGTCACCGGAGGGCAGGAAATTGATGCCGACGTGTTTACCGACCCGGTTTCCGGGAAAACCTATCTCTACTGGGGAAACGGCTACATGGCCGGCGCCGAACTGAACGACGATATGGTTTCCCTGAATAAAAACACATTGAAAACCTTCAATATAGACAGAACTTACCGGGAGGGAACCCATGTCATTTACCGCAACGGCACGTATTATTTCATGTGGTCGGAAGACGACACGCGCAGTCCCAACTACAAAGTGCGATGGGCCACTGCTAAATCACCGCTGGGCGATCTGACCATTCCTGAGGACAATATCGTCATCAGGCGTGATACCGATCAGGAAATCTTTGCCACGGGCCACAACTCCACCATCCAGGTTCCGGGAAAAGACGAATGGTATTTGGTGTATCACCGCTTCACCCGTCCCAGAGGAATTGAAATGGGCCCCGCCGGAGGTTTCCACCGCGAGGTGTGCATCGACAAACTGGAGTTCGATGAAGACGACAGAATCACCGAAGTAAAACCCACGCTGAAAGGGATTGAACCGGTTGGGAAATAAACGGCCTGGGTTGAAAATATTATTTCTGTAAGCGAGTGCAGGTTTTTCATGAATATTTCGGGCAAAAAACAAGTTGCCGGTCAAGCTGTTTGTAGGCAACTTTTTCTATCAGGAAAATTAAAATTTCAATCGGTTGAGCTTATTTTTATTTACTTTGCAAAAGTCAGATTAAAGCTAATCTCTTGTTTGAAAAAAAAATAAATACTGAATCCGAACTTTTGAAGGGCCTGAAAAAAGGTGACCACGCCAGTTTCAGAAAGCTGTTCGAAAAGCACAGCAAACCTTTATTTAGGTTTTCGATAAGTTATCTAAAGTCGAGTGAAGCAGCAGAAGATGTTGTGCAGGAGGTTTTTATCAAAATCTGGGACAAAAGAAAAGATATCGACACAAAAAAATCCTTTCAATCCTACATTTTCACCATTGCACTGAATTCGGTTCGAAAACATTTTAATAAACAGGCAGAATACAATCAGTTAAAGCACGATATTATTGTTTCCTTTTCCAAAAATCAGGCAGCATTTGATGAACAGGATGATTTTGAGTTTTACATACGTCAACTAGATAACCTAATTCATCAAATGCCGGAAAAACGAAAAGCCATTTTTATTGGAAAAAAACTGGAAGGAAAAACGCAAAAAGAACTGGCCGAAGAATATAGAATTACTACCAAAACAGTTGAATACCATATTACCGAAGCCATGAAATTTCTGAAGGGAGAGTTTGAAAAACATCGGTTGGGTGGTATGGTGTTTTTTTATTTGTTTGTTAAAGGTTGAATAAGATTTCATTTTTCAGATTTTCCGAATAAAAGCAGAATCGATTATAATACATCTGATTTTCAAACTGTAACTTCTTTTTTCTATTATTCTATAAATAAATTTCATTTTTATACTGGGGATTCTCCAATTTTCAGGATATTACAGTCATAAATACAAAACTATTTGTTTTTTAGCAAAGTTTAGTTATTGGTTTAGCAGAGAAAGGGAGGAGTGTTTTACGCACTCTTTCCTTTAAACAGAAAAGAATGGAGAACAATACTACATACAAAACCCTTAAAAAATTTTCCGAAGGAAAATACTCCTGGAATGATTACCAGATGGTTAAAACCTGGTTTGAAAACATTCAAAATTTTAACGAAGCAAAGTCTTTTTTGAAAGAGCAGTGGAATAATCTTAGTGATTCGGTTTCACCCGACGACAAATCATTGAATCATATTTACAGGCAGATAGAATACCATATATTGCTGGAAGAAAAAAAGGAATCGAAAAAATTAAACCTGTGGCAGATGTATCGTCAGGTAGCCGCTATTCTTTTGATTCCTGTTCTCGTTTTTTCAGCCTGGTATTTTTTCAGAGAGAAAACAGCTACAGATACTGAGTTGGCCTGGGTGGAAATTCAGGCACCCAATAGTTCGCGCATTCAGTTTTCTTTACCCGACGGATCGTCCGGCTGGTTAAACAGTGGTTCTTCTTTGAGCTACAATCCGCAGTTTACAAAAGAACGCCAGGTACAACTATCCGGCGAAGCTTATTTTAAAGTCAAACCCTCCGAAGCGCTTTTTAACGTTAAAACAGCTGACTTCGATGTAAACGTGTTGGGTACAACATTCAATGTAACTGCTTATAAGAATGATTCTTTCACTCAAGTAGTTCTGGTAGATGGAAAAGTGAATGTTACCGGAAATAATCAGATTTTTGATAAAACACTTTCACCCGGTGAAAGTCTGTTGGTGTATCCAGCTAAAAATAAATTTAATGTAAGCAATGTAGAAACCGAAAGCCTCACCGCCTGGAAAGACGGACTGCTTTTGCTTGACAATGAACCCCTGGAGCTTGCTGTAAGAAGAATGGAAAGGTGGTATAATGTGGAAATCATTGTTGAAGATGATTTGCTGAAAGGATACCGGTTTAAAGCCACATTTGAAGATGAACCACTTGAAGAAGTGCTTAAGCTGCTTTCAGTTTCAACCCCAATGGATTACATATTCGAAAAAAGGGAAGAAAACTCGGATGGAATTTATAAAAAGAAACGTGTGAGAATAAAACTGAAATAATAATGCAAAGCAGGAAGGTGTTCGCACCACCCTCCTGCACAATTTGCAGAGCGATCAATAAATCTGTTTATTAACTCTACAAGAATGTAAATGTATGAAAAAATTTAGAGAATTAATGTTTTGGTGCGGGTTCGGAATCCGAAGTCGTACCATGTTAATAATTTTAAGAATGGCACGATTAACCGTTTTTCTGGTTTTGTTGGGAATAGCCCAGGTTTTTGCCCTGGAGGCCTATTCTCAGTCAACAAAGTTAACCCTGAAATACAGCGATATTGAGCTCGAAAGGGTTTTGAAGGAGATTGAAAAAGAATCGGGATTCTTTTTTCTCTATAACAAAGACCTGATTGATGTGGAACAGAAAGTAGAAGTTGACTTTGAGGAAAAGAATATCACCGAAATTCTCGATGTGCTTTTAGCCGGTAAAGACATCCGCTACTATGTGTTCGACAGGCAGATTGTGCTCTCCAACCAGTTCAATGAAGAAGATGCCAGAGCAACAAACAATTTACAGCAACAGACTCCTGTTTCAGGCAAGGTAACGGATTCATTTGGATTGCCGCTTCCCGGAGTTACTGTAATAATTAAAGGTACTACGCAGGGAACAGTTACCAATGCAGACGGGAATTATTCATTATCCAATATACCTGAAAATGCTGCACTGGTTTTTTCTTTTATTGGAATGAGAACCCAGGAGATAGTTGTTGGAAACCAGACAACTATTAATATTAACATGCAAGAAGAAACAATTGGTATTGAAGAAGTTGTAGCTGTTGGATACGGTATTCAGAAAAAGAGGGATCTTACTGGGGCAATCGGATCAGTAAAAATGGATGATGTACCAGTTGCTACTGTTTCAACAGTAAGTCATGCTTTGGCAGGTTCTGTTGCAGGACTTCAAGTTAATTTACAAAGTGCACAACCAGGTGGTGACGTTACATTTAATATTCGTGGAGCAGCTGGGGGTGGAGCAGGAAATAATCCTTTGATTGTAATCGATGGATTTCCTGTAAATCGAGAAGGTGAACCTGGCAGTGGGAATAGGTATCAGGGGGGATCAAAGGATTTTATCCTTAGCTCATTGAACCCAAACGATATTGAATCAATCGAAATTTTCAAAGATGCCAGTGCTACAGCCATTTACGGCTCACGTGCCGGACATGGTGTGATTTATATTACAACCAAACGTGGAAAGATAGGTCACCCTGTTATAAAATATTCAGCTAATACAGCTATGCAAAAAATGCCTGATATATACAGAATGTTGAATGCCGCTGATTTTATGAGAGAGAATAATAAATATGCCTATGAAAGATTCATGATTGAAAATAGAATCACTCCTTATGGGAACAGGACATTCTCTGATTTCCCTGAAAATTGGTATACGCCGGTTTACTCTGACGAACAAATAAATAATCCTTCTCACAATACCGATTGGCTTGATGCAATTACTAGAACCGGATTGCAACAACAACATAATTTATCTTTAAATGGAGGTACAGAAAGTACAATGTACCAAGCGTCGTTAGGATATTTTGATCAGGCAGGTGTTATTAAGAATAATGACATGCAACGCTTCAGTAGTCGACTGAACTTAGATCAAAAAATTTCAGATTATTTCAAAACGGGTATAAGTATATTGATAAATCAAAATAAATTCAACAACATACCACTTGGAGACGGTGCAAACGAATATGCAGGCATTATCCGTTCTGCAACTCAGTTTACACCCCTGATGCCCATTAAAGACGACTCCGGAGAATACTCTTTAAGTTCAGTTAGACCTTTTGTGCCGAATCCAGTTTCACTATTGGAGATTACTGATATAAGTATTGATGAGCGCATAATGGGTATGTATTACTTAGATTTCACTCCAATAAAAGATTTAAAACTTAGATTAAATGCCGGATTCGACCGAAAATTTCGTAAACGTTCAACGTACTTACCTAAAAGCACATTGTATGGAAAAAACGCGAATGGTGAAGCTAGTATAAATCAGTACGACAATCGTGATTATCTGATTGAAACAACAGCTACATACGATAAGGAATTTTCGGAAAAACATAGACTAAATTTATTAGCTGGATACTCATATCAAATGTTCACGAAAGAAGGGCTAAATGCGGCTAATAAGAATTTTATTACAGATGCTTTCCTTTACAATCATCTCGGGGCTGGACAATTCGCCAAACCAATAGTAGGTTCATTTAACGAAATATCGTCGATTATATCTTATTTCGGCAGATTAAACTACTCTTTATTAGACCGTTACCTACTGACTGCAACTTTACGTGCCGATGGTGCTTCAAATTTAGCTGAAGGACATAGATGGGGTTACTTCCCATCTGTAGCACTAGCATGGCGTTTTAGTGACGAGCCTTTCATGGAACAATATAAAAACATTATTTCTAATGGTAAACTTCGCTTGAGTTATGGACATACAGGGAATTCGCAAATTGGAAATGGAGCATTAAATTATTATATTGTTTCATCAGAAGTAGTATTTGATGAAAGTGCTCAGCGTGGCGTACAAATTGGACAAATTGGGAATAGAAGTTTGCGTTGGGAAACCACAAAAGAGTGGAACATTGGATTAGATGTAGGTTTATGGAGAAGGATAAATTTGATAGCTGAAGTATATAATCGCAATATTGTAGATTTATTGCATCCAAGAGATTTAATGAGCTATTATCCCATACGTTCTGTTGCCGGAAATGTTGGGACAACACAAAGTAAAGGATTTGAGTTAACAATCAACACACAAAACCTTGCAACAAAAAATTTTGATTGGAGTACGTTAATTACTTTCTCGAAAAATAAAGATACATGGAAAGAACGTCCCGATTCATGGAAACAAGCATCATACGAGAATGTTAATGACCCCATTAGAGCAATTTATGGATATTCCACTAATGGAATTATTCAGCCAGGGGAATCTGTTCCACACATGCATGGAGCACTTGCTGGCATGATTAAAATGCTTGATGTAAACGGCTTCCAGAGAGATATGAACAACGAAATAATTTACGACAATAATGGAATGCCTATAAAAACAGGAGAACCAGATGGAAGGTTGGATGATGCAGATATGGTTTATTTAGGCACTTGGGATCCAGCAAGTGCATTTGGTTTTGCAAATAACTTCAGATATAAAAATTGGGATGCTAATATCTATCTCTATGGCATAATTGACAAATTGATGCCTGCTACATACATTGATAATGGAGTATGGGGTGCCACTATGATAACTCAGGACATGAATGCTCCTGAAGCAATTAAAGACATGTTTAGACATGATAATTTAACGTCCAATATCCCTGGATATACACAAATGACTAATCAATATGGTGCAGGAGATTTCTTTTTGACTAGAACTTGGTTTGTACGTGTACGTAATATTTCATTAGGCTATAATTTCAAAATCAACAAAGTAATATCAAATTTACGTGTTTATGCTGATGTTAATAATCCTGTTGTATTTACAAACTACAAAGGTTTAGATCCTGAAACCGACAATTCAGATGTTGCTTATCCTAACGTACGTACCTTTAGTTTTGGAATCGATGTTACCTTTTAATAATAAATAGATAATTATCAATATAT
>Ga0334883_1004732_pt1 | contig 12755 bp, 12 predicted proteins | sample GraSluR1_MG_6_FD_207230 | JGI IMG/M metagenome (GOLD analysis project Ga0334883, IMG submission 207230) | Sludge microbial communities from methane-producing bioreactor in Wageningen University, Netherlands - Granular Sludge_09_05-R1 | ecosystem: Engineered > Bioreactor > Anaerobic >... | reverse complement strand
GCGGACTTGACGACCGGGAACGCCTCACCGGTCAGCGTCGACTGGTCGAGCTGCAGATCGGAGCTGGCAAGCACGACGGCATCGGCGGGGATGATGTCGCCGACGCCCACCTGGACGACATCCCCGGGCACGACTTCGCCGAACGGAACCTCCACCACCCGGCCATCGCGCAGCACGTTGGCCATCAGGCGGATGGTGCCGCGCAGCTTGTCCATCGAGATCTGGGCGCCGCGCTCTTGCGCGAAGTCCAGCAGCCCAGACAGCAGCACGATCGTCAGAATGATGGACGCGTCGAGCCAGTCACCCAGCACGCCCGAGATCAAGGTGGCCGCAATGAGAATGAGGACGATGGGGCTGGAGAACTGCCGCAGCAGCAGCCGCCACACCGAGATGCGACCCCGGGGATCGACCGCGCGGGCCTGAGCCGCGGGCAAGGCTGCAGCAGCCGCGGCCGCCGTCAGCCCCTGAGGTCCGGAGTCCAGCTGTCGGGCGAGTTCGTCGGCTGGTATCGCCCACGGGGGTGTGCTCTGCTTGTCGAGCTCGCTTTGGCTGGTCACGGCTCCATTGTCGGCCTTCCCCCGGCGGAGCGGAGCAACATCAAGACACCCGGCAGTCACCACTCCCCGAGGCCTCGAATCGACCCCCGAGTAGCCGATTCAACCCAAGTCAGTGACACGAGCTCACCCCAGCTCGCGAGTAACGAGCGAATTTCAGTCGTGTCACGGGTGAGTACCGGGTGCGCCGGCGGGTGAAATCTGGTGTAACGTCACCCTTGGCTCCTCGAAATGTTCCGCTGAGCCACGTGTTTCAACACCAATGAGCACGGCCCCCAGGAGGAAAGAGCGTGTCTACCCCAGAATCGCTCACAAGCCGGATGCAGACGTGGACTATCGGTCCTTGCGCGGCTCAAGTACCCAAGCAAGCGCTGGCCGGTACCCGAGGCCGTCTCAGAACGCGGGTCCTGAGATGGAGTTGACCCTGCCCGACTACCTAAGTCTGCTCCGCAAGTACTGGCGCAGCATCGCCGCGATCACGTTGGTCGCCATCTCGCTCGCGGCTACCTATTGTGTGCTGGTGCAGCCGACCTATACGTCGAAGGCCTCTCTGTTCTTTTCCGTGAACAGCGCCAACTCGGCCAGCGACCTGAACGCCGGGTCCAGCTACGCCGAAAGCCAGGTGCAGTCATTCGCGAAGGTGGCATGCACCGACATCGTGCTACAACCGGTGATCGACAAGCTCGGGCTGGCCACCACACCGGGGCAACTCGCCGAGCAGGTTACCGTCACGGTGCCGACGAAGACGGCGACCCTCGATCTTGCGGTGGTCACCAATAGCCCAGACAGCGCCGCCCAGCTTGCCAACGCCATCAGTGAGCAGCTGGTCACCACCACGATCGACCAGCTGTCCCCGCCGAGCCCCGATGGCACCAAGTCGGTCACCGCGACGATCATCAGCTCTGCTGAGCTGCCAGTTGTACCGACCACCCCGAACACAATGCGGAACCTCGCGCTGGGTGCGATGCTTGGCCTGCTCCTGGGCGCGGGGCTCGCGATTGTGCGTGACATGCTCAACCTGAGCATCCATTCGGAACGCGATATCGAGCGGGTCACCGAGATCCCGGTGATCGGCGTGGTGCCCGAGGACGACGATGCGGTGCGCAACCGACGACATGGTGCTGTGCGATATCCGCGACTATGAGGCATTGAAAGCTGTCTTCGACCATCATCAGCCCGATGTTGTCTTCCATGCGGCCGCACTGAAGCATCTGCCGATGCTGGAGCGCTTCCCGCTCGAAGGCTGGAAGACCAACGTGCTGGGCAGCCGCAATGTGCTGCGCTGCGCCCGCGAGGTCGGGGTAACGCGCTTCGTGAACATATCGACCGACAAGGCTGCGGACGCCTCAAGCGTGCTGGGGCAGACCAAGCGTCAGGCCGAGCGGTTGACCGCCTGGGTCGCTCAGACCTATCACGTGCCCTACGTGTCGGTGCGCTTCGGCAACGTCTTGGGCTCGCGCGGGTCGGTGCTCTACACATTCAAGGCGCAGATCGAGCGCGGCGACGAGGTCACCGTTACCCACCCAGACGTGACGCGCTACTTCATGACCATTCCTGAAGCTTGCCAGCTGGTGCTGCAGGCTGGTGCGATCGGTACGCCCGGGGATGTGTTGGTGCTCGACATGGGCGAGCCCGTTAGGATCGTCGACGTGGCGAAGAGACTGATTGCTGAGTCGGGCAAGGACATCAAGATCCGCTACACGGGATTGCGGCACGGCGAGAAGCTACACGAGGTGTTGTTCAGCAATCTCGAAGAGGGGACGGCCAGCGAGCATCCTCTGATCAGTCAGGTGTCGGTGCCACCGCTTGACCCGGCCAAGTTGCCAACGCCGCATGAGTGCCTGCCAGCGCTGCGGGCAATGCCGGACCAGGCGGCATCACACGGAGAGGCGGAGCAAGTGGTGCGAGCATGACCGAGCGGATTTACCTGTCGTCACCCGACGTGACCGAGCTGGAGGAGCAGGCGCTGGTGCGAGCGTTCCGCACGGGCTGGATCGCGCCGCTGGGCCCCGAGGTGGACGCCTTCGAGCGAGAACTCGCCGACTACACCGGGCGCCGGTACTGCGTGGCACTCTCTTCCGGAACGTCGGCTCTGCATCTTGGCCTGCTCACTCTCGGCATCGGGCCCGGAGACCTGGTTCTCACCTCGAGCATGACATTCGCAGCCACGGCCAATGCAATCGTCTACACAGGCGCAGAGCCGGTCTTTGTCGATTCGGACGACACAGGCAACATGAATCCGGATCTACTGGCTGAGGCACTTGCTCAACTGGTCAAGGAGGGCACTCCCGCGAAGGCGATCGTTCCGGTCGATCTGCTGGGCAAGGTCGTAGATCACGAACGTATCGATGCTCTCGCGACTGAGTATGGCATCCCGGTGCTGAGTGATGCTGCGGAGTCTGTCGGTGCGACGTACAAGGGTCGCGCCGCGGCCTCTTACGGGGTGGCTGCCGCTGTGTCGTTCAACGGTAACAAGATCATGACGACCTCCGGGGGCGGTGCGTATCTGACCGACGACAAGGCGAGCGCCGATCACGTTCGCTACCTGGCGACTCAGGCCCGGCGGCCCGTTGTGCACTATGAACACACCGACATCGGGTATAACTACCGATTGTCGAATCTGCTGGCAGCGATGGGACGGGCACAGCTGAGCCGCCTACCATCGATGATCGAGAGGCGCCGGCAACATCGCATCGCGTACAGGGATCTCTTCGCCGGAGTCCCGGGCGTGACCGTCTTTGGCGAACCGTCTGGCGTGGACGGGGGAGACACCGTCGACAACTTCTGGTTGACTTCGGTTCTGATCGATCCGGCTAAGGCCGGCTTCACCACCGAGGATCTTCGGCTGACCCTGGCAAATGCCAATATCGAGGCCCGCCCGCTGTGGAAGCCCATGCATCTTCAGCCGGTGTATCAAAGCGCGAAAGTATTCGCCGACGGTACGAGTGCCCGGCTCTTTGAAACTGGCCTGTCGCTGCCAAGTGGCTCAGTGCTATCCGACTTCCTTCTTATGCGGGTGAGCATTGCAGTCGGATCGTTTGTGAAGTCGGGGACATGACGCCTAAGAGGAGAACCTACAACATCATGAAGCGCATGATCGATGTTGGTATATCCGTGATCGGGCTCATCTGCACGGCGCCTGTCCAGCTGGCCATTGCGGTGGTTGTCCTAGCGGGGCTTGGTCGACCTGTTCTCTTTCGGCAGCAACGTGGTGGGCTGAAAGGGGAAGTCTTTGAGCTCGTAAAGTTCCGTACGATGCGCCACGCTGATCCCGCGCATCAGTCCGATGCTGCGCGTCTGACGACGCTGGGTAGTGCTTTACGCTCCACGAGTCTCGACGAGCTTCCAACGCTGTGGAATGTGCTCAAAGGTGACATGAGTCTAGTGGGGCCGCGTCCGCTTCTCGTGGACTATCTACCCCTCTACGACCGGGAGCAGGCACGGCGTCATGAGGTGCGTCCTGGTATCACCGGCCTCGCGCAAGTGTCAGGTCGCAATACGCTCCAATGGGAAGAAAAGTTTCGCCTGGATGTAGAGTATGTCGACACTCGAAGCCTTCTTCTGGACCTGCGGATCTTGCTTCTAACCGTGCATGCTGTCCTCGGTCGAGAAGGCGTCAACCACGAAGGACATACCACGATGCCCGCATTTGAGGGTGAGCACCACCGGAAGGACGTGTGATGAGGCTGCCCGATTGCGCTGAGGACACCCTGAGGCAAGCGCATGTGGAGGAGCGGCCCCTCAGCCGGGTTGGGCATTGCGACTCGTGATCGGCCGCGGGTCTGTTGTGCTCCCAATAAAGTGTAATGCGAGGACTGAACGCGTCGTGAACAGAATTATCGTAGTCGGCTGTGGGGGATTTGGAAGAGAAACCATCTGTGCATTGATCGCCAGCGCGGAGAAAGGCGATGCCGAACTGGATGAGATAGCAGTGCTTGATGATGCCCCGAGCCGCGTGAATTTGGCACGTTTGGCGGCCTTGGACGTGCGTTGGCTCGGCGCATTTCAGGATGCTCATCGCTGGGTTGACGAATATAGCTTCGTGATCGGGGTGGGATCGCCAGCAATTCGAGCTGGCCTCGTAGATCGGCTGGCTGCCTTGGGCGCCCGGTTCGAAACCGTTATCGACCCGTCAGCTAGAATTGCAGAATCTTCCACTCTTGGAGAGGGGTCAGTGGTCTGCGCTGGGGCCGTCATCTCCACAAACGTGAGAATTGGCCGTCATGTGCACATCAATCCGAATGCGACAGTGGGGCACGATACGGTTCTCGCTGACAACGTCTCGATTAATCCGGCAGCAACCATCTCCGGGGAAGTCACCGCTGGCGAAAGGGTCCTTGTCGGCGCGGGTGCGGTCGTGTTGCAAGGGCTGACGTTGGGAAGCGATGCACTCGTGGGCGCGGCCGCTTGCGTAACGCGCTCTGTCCGGCGCGGCGTCACGGTCTTGGGGGTTCCTGCGCATGAAATGGAGTGAAACTCGATGCCTTTGCATTGTCATCAAGACAAATCAGGGGGGAATGTGGCTCGTTCCGCAGGTACGCGAGGCGCTCGACCGGGGCCTACACGTCATTGTCATATTGCCGGACGGAGATGGGCGGCTCGCACGTGCATTGGCACTAATCATGGATGAGGAGCCGAATCTGCGGGTGTGTCCCATCCGGTTTGATTTCAGAGTGAAACTTTCTTTAGCTACGATGCTGGGCGTCCTGCAGGTACGAGCAATACTGCGTAAATGCGACGCTGACACTGTTCTCTATCATCTTTATGCGTCAGCGCTCGTCACGCGTCTGGCGACATTCGGGCTGAAAGGAGTACGCAAAGTTCATATGGTGGCTGGTCCCCTGTATCTTGAAAGCCGCCCTATTCGATGGGTGGAGCGCATCCTGTGGAGGCTGGACACAATGATAATCGCTGGCAGCAGATATACTTATCGTCGGTACGTCGAGCTCGGCGTTTCTGCGAAGCGAATTTGCGTCGTTCCATATGGCGTAGACACAGAACGATTCAGCCCTGAGGTGGTCGTGTCTAGTGATAGCGCGAGGAAGGCCCTCGATATTGACGATGGCGTGTTTGTGGTAGTCATGGTTGCCTATATTTATGCCCCAAAGTCCCTCGTCTTTCCGGGTGTTGGGATCAAGGGACACGAACTGGCCTTGGAAGCGTGGATGGAGTTCGCGAAGGAGTTTCCAAACTCGGAGCTGATATTTGTCGGCTCAGGATTCGATTCGCATGGGCAGGCGCATAGAGAAGCTCTCGTAGCGCAGGCAAGACGTATTAACTTGGCTAGGCCAATTCGGTGGATTGAGAGTCTAGCTGATGTTCGCACCGTCTACGCGGCGTCCGACCTCAGTATCAGCCCTTCGCTTTCGGAGAATCACGGGGCAGTGTTGGAGGCCTCTGCGATGTCCGTGCCTTCAGTCGTGTCGGACGCCGGGGCATTGCCCGAGGCATTGGCGCCGGGCGCTGGCTGGGTATTTGCCAGTGGGCATGCGGAGAAACTCGCCGGTAGGCTGAGGGAAGCGCACGCGGCGTGGCTTGGCGGGGAACTCCCTCATATGGGCGAGTTGGCTCGCATCTTCGTCGAGCGTCACTTCAGCGCACAGCGCTGTGCCCAACATGTCGTTGATGTGGTCTCAGGGGAAGGAGCGCCAGGCTGTGGCACGGGTGGCAGTCTTCGTTGAAGACAGACTCTTCCAGGACTCGGGATCTGAGGTCCTGACGTTCAATCGACACCTCGAGGGTCTGACTTGGAGGGACCTGGGTCCTGAGAGTCATGATTCGGTGCTTTGCGCCCGGATTACGCGCGTCGATGCGCCTAGCGCTGCTCATCAAGTTGATGGGGAGATCTCTGGGCTACCCTACTACCGCGGACTTCTTGGCGGGATGCTAAGACTCCCGAGGCTCTTTTGGCGCACGCTTCTCATCGCACGCAGTGCGGATCTAGTGGTGGTCAAGTGCCCGGGTCTCGTTGGGACAACCGCGCTAATTGCCGCGCGGGCTCTGCGAAGACCCGTTGCTATGCATTTTGTTGGCGATATCGAAGACTCGGTGTCCGACTCTCGGAATTCCGCCTCATCCAGACAGATTAAGTGGATAGCGCGCAGATTGTCGCAGTGGGCAGTTCGCCAAGCTGGCGCAGTGCGGTATCCCACCCGGTCGTTTCTCCAGGAGAAGTATCCTGCATCGAGGCCAGACCGGGAGTTCTGGTATACGGATGCTGGGGTTACTGCAGTCGATCATTCGGTTGCAGAATCAATGCATGTGCCGGGACGCATCGTGGCCATCGGGACGCAAGATCGGATGTACAAAGGGCATGATTTTTTGATCCGTGCAATGCCCGCTGTCTTGGAGCAGGTGCCGGGCGCTCATCTTGTACTGGTTGGCAAAGGGTCGTGCCGTGAAGAACTTGTCGCGCTGGCTGCCGATATCGGTGTGAGCGGAAGTGTCGAGTTTATCGACTTCTTGGACGGGTGGCCTCATGTCTCTGACATGATGCTCAGCGCTCATGTGTTTGCAATGCCTTCAATGGCTGAGGGGCTGCCAAGAGCCTTGCTCGAGGCGATGTCTCTCGGCGTGGCGTGTATCGGGAGTGACGCGTCGGGTATCCCAGAGTTGTTGCCGCATCACCTGCTGGTTCCGCGCGGGAGCGTGGAACCCTTGGAGAGACTGCTGATAAGGGTGCTTACTGACGACGTGTTCCGGCAGAGGGCTGCCGATGAATGCCTAGAAAGTAGCCGTCATTTCAACGCTGATATAATGGAGAAGAATATGAAATTGTGGCAACGTCAGTTGGCTCAGATGATCGATGATTAATGGGTTCAGTGAAGGGGAGTGGAGGCGCGGTCGCTCAAGTCGGTATTGTTGCGGGTGGGACGGCCATTTACTCGCTATGTCAGTGGCTAATTCTCGTGCTGTTCGCACGTGTCACGTCAGCTGAGGAGTTGGGCGAATACTCGTACGCACTCGCCGTCTCGGCTCCGTTCTTCATTTTTTTCGGCTTATCTCTACGTCAGGTGTATGTTTCCTCGAGTGGAGAAGGATATGCATGGCGCGATTATCTGATGCTTCGGATCATCGCAAGCGCCGGTGCGTTTGTGGTTGTTCTTCTGTTCGGGCTGTTCAGCGATTCTCTGACCGCTACTTATATTCTTGTCTCGCTGATAAAGGCAGTTGATCTTACCGCAGAGATCTATTTGGCGCCGCCACAGGCGGTCGGTACTGTGCGGCCGTTGGGTGTATATCAGATGATTAACGGGGGAGCATCGCTAGTGCTCTTTGCCATGGGACTTTCGCTTGGCATGCTCCCCGTGCTTGCGCTAGCGATGTCTTTTCTGGGCTCGCTCTCGGCAGCTCTATACGCACTTCACGTTGGCCGATTCGCGATTGGAGCTCGATCAGACGGTTTCGCTTGGCACGCGCGTGGCGCAAGCGCGAGAAGAATATGCAGTCTAGCGCTGGTGTCAGCTCCCTTGGGTGTGGCGGGCTGCCTGAACTCAGCGATGCAGGCAGCGCCGCGATATGTACTGGAACGAACGACAGGGATGGCTTCCGTTGGCATTTTTAGCGCCATGGCGTACTTGCTAATTGCGGGCAATACAGTGGTGAGCGCGGTTGTGCAATTTGAGCTCCCTCGAATGGTTACTCTCTTTCACAGCGGTGGAATGGGGACGATGAATAAGCGCGTGAGACTACTTGCATCTCGAATGGCCATTCTCGGAGCCGCCGTGGTCATAGGCATCTCGCTCTGGGGAGGTCGGGTGGTCACGCTGCTCTATGGCTCGGGATACGAGGATCGCCCAACTCTTGTGTTTCTCGGGCTGTCTTGGGCGGTGGGTGCAGTCTCCTGGATCTGGGACATGGCATTAGTGGTGCATCGGGCATTTGTCATTCAGATGGCGGCAGCGCTAGCGGGCGCGGTTACGGCGGTGGTCGCGTCGGCATTGCTCGTCGAATTGAACGGGCTTAGAGGCGCGGGAATCGCGGTTCTGTTGGCGACTATCGCGGTGGCCTTGGTGCGTCATGGGGGTTTGGTGTTTCTGGCCAGACGCAGTCCTGAGGGCGCGCAGTGACCGATTTAGGATTGAGCTTGGGCCTCGCAGTGTTTGCGACGTGGAGGCTGTTCGTTAGGCGCGGTGGCCCCAGCCCGCTCGGGTTTTTTCTGATCTATTTTGTCTACTTTTCGTTCGGCCCAGCGCTGCTCTTCTATCTTGGAGGGGATATTTACAGGGGGACGGTCGTAGATTTCATTCCGCGCGCTATGTTGGGCTTCTCGATTGCTTTACTAGGTTGGGCGGCTGCCGACGCTCTTTGGATTGGCCGCACGGAAAGAATGACTGCTCCCGGATTCGGACGCCCGACGGCTACGACATGGTCGTCGTGGACCTATGAGGCCGTGCTAGTTGTCGGGTCGTTGTACGGTGCAGTCCAAGGCCTTCGAGTGCTGTCTAGAGGCGCTGGAACGAACAAGGTTGTCGCTATTGCGATTGCCGGTCCGGTCCACTATCAATACCTGTTATGTATGTCGATTTCATTGTGCTGGACGTCAGTTGTCTGGAGATCCGGAGGCCATGCCCGTCGACTAGTTGTGACCGCTTGGGTGGCGTTCATATTCTACTGCCTAGCGACTGCCGAGCGGGACTTCCTGCTGGTCTCCTATGCCCTCGGTGCGCTCCTTGTCGTTGGTAAAAGGAGCGGCCGCGTCATCGCGGCCTATATTGGAATAGCATTCGTTGCGCTTGTTGCTGGCACGACCATCTTTGTCGTAAGAGCCGGAGATCGTCTGAGTGTCGCCTCCCTTCTAAATCAAGGGTCGGTTCTGTTCGTTGACACATTTGTGCGGAGCTGGATAGCATCAGGAGATCCCTATCCCAGTCACTCGTGGATTGCTGCGCTCACGCGCTCTAATGCATCGGACTATGGGACTCTCTCCGAGTGGTTTTCCGTAGTCTTCACAGGGAGTGTTGATTCAGGCGCAGCCTACGGATTTTCGCTATCGGCCGAGGCCTACATGAATGCCGGCATGGTTGGAATATTTGTTGTTTATCTGTTGCTTGGCGTGCTCCAGTTGTATCTAGTTGACAAGGGGAGAGAGTCTCCGCTGTACTGGGGCGTTGCGGTGGCTGTCGCCTACGAGAGTCTCTATGCAATTCGCGGTGAGACGTATGCCTTGTTTTCGTCCTTCGCCGCCATTGCTTTATTAGCGATGTTGTTTCGTGCGGGTCAGCGTCGGATCTCTGTTTCCGGCGCTCGACGCTAGACGAGTCGATTAAAGCGGACATACCACTCCGCGAATCGACGGAGACCATCAGCTAGGGTCACTTGCGGTGTGTACGAAATCCGCTGGCTCAGCCGTGTTGCGTTTGCATGCGTGGCCTTCACGTCGCCGGATTTGATCTTCTCGTAGACCTTGTCAAAGCAGACGGGACGCTCGAGAGCCCCGGCGAGAGCGTTCTCGAGGGTAGTGATCAAGTTGGTGAGGCTTTCAGGTCTGCTACCTCCCACGTTGAAGATCTCGTGAGGATGTGTTGTGGCAGGTGCAAGGTGCAGAAGTCTGACCACACACTCGACGACGTCATCAACGTAAGTGAAATCCCTCAACAAGTCGTGTCGAGTATCGCCGTCGTTGTACACCTTGATGGGCCGTCCAGCGAAGTAGCTGTCCGTGAAGCTGTAATAAGCCATGTCCGGACGCCCATAGGGGCCGTAGACTGTGAAGAACCGCATCCCAGTCGCTGGGAGCCGGTAGAGATGTGCATAGCAGTCTGCCATCAACTCGTTGGACCTCTTGGTCGCGGCATAAAGTGAGACCGGATGATCTGCGGGATCTGCTTCGTCGAACGGGGCCTTTGTGCTGCCACCATAGACCGAGCTCGAGGATGCATAAAGGAGATGTGTGACGTCGTGATGACGGCATGCTTCAAGCACATTTGCGAAGCCAACCAGATTGCTCTGGATGTACACTCCTGGATTGTCGATCGAATAGCGAACTCCGGCCTGCGCGGCAAGATTGACCACGATCGTAGGTCTTTCGAGCTCAAATATCGAATTCAGTGCCGCCTCATCAGTCAAGTCGGCTCTGTGGAATCGAAAGTTTGACAGATTACCTATCTGTCGTAGGCGCGCTTCCTTGAGTTCGACAGGATAGTAGGAGTTCAGGTTGTCGATCCCGATCACGGTGTAGCCGCTGGATAGCAGCCGAGTTGTGAGGTGGTAGCCGATGAAACCTGCCGCTCCAGTGACGAGCACCGTCGCTGGGCTGGTGATTGGGTAAATTGTCTCAGATGACAAAGGAACTCCCATTTCGGGCTGTACTATTAACATTTTCAGTCGTTTCCGTACAGGTCGCGGCTGTAGACTTTATATGCGACATCATCAAGGTCTTGGTGCAGGCGGTTGGCGATGATGAGCGTGGACCGGGACTTGAAGTCTCCAAGATCAGGTACCACCTCTGAACCGAAGAACGAGTCGTCACCGAGCGTGGGCTCGTAGAGGATGACCGGGATGCCCTTGGCCTTGACGCGTTTCATGATGCCTTGGATTGATGATTCACGGAAGTTGTCGCTGCCCGACTTCATGGCGAGACGATAAATTCCCACTACTGCAGGATTGCGTTCGATGATGTCTGATGCGATGAAGTCCTTGCGAGTCGTGTTTGAATCGACGATTGCTCGGATCAGGTTCTGCGGCACGGACCGATAGTTCGCTAATAGCTGCTGTGTATCTTTGGGGAGGCAGTATCCCCCGTAGCCGAAGGAGGGGTTGTTGTAGCCATCGCCTATCCGCGGATCTAGGCCAAGACCTTCGATGATCTGTCGCGTGTCTAGGCCTCTTTGAATGGCATAGGTATCGAGTTCGTTGAAGTATGCGACGCGCAGCGCCAAGTACGTGTTGGCAAATAGTTTGATGGCTTCGGCCTCGAAGGCGCCGGTAAACAGGATCGGGACGTTATCATCAAGGCTGGCTTCGCGTAGAATTGCGGCGAAGAGTTCCGCATCCGGCCCTGGATCTGCGACTATGATTCGGCTAGGATGCAAATTGTCGTGAAGCGCCCGCCCTTCACGGAGAAACTCTGGGGAGAAAAGGATCCGCCTGGCGGGATATTTTTCTCGCATGCGGGCTGTGAATCCCACCGGAACAGTGGACTTGATCACAACGACAGCGTCATTGTTGGTCGCGGACTGCGCGATAACCGACTCGACAGAGGAAGTATCGAATGCGTCCTGCTCCGAGTCATAGTTGGTCGGGGTGGCGATGAGGATGAAGTCCGCCTCGGCGAAAGCCCGGGTCGGATCGGTCGTGGCTTGGAGAGAAAGGCCACCTTGCTGAAGGGACTCGGCGATGTCACGATCCTCGATTGTGGAGGCACCCGCATTAACCCGAGCGACACGGCGAGGGTCGATGTCTAGCCCGGTGACGTCGTGATAGCGCGCCAGCAGGACTGCTGAGGCGATCCCGACATACCCGAGCCCAACAACAGTGATTCGGAGGGAGTGCATGATCCGATCTTAACGTTCCGGTGCCTCAATTATCTGATCCGTCTTGAGCGCCTGTGATCCTGGATCCGCACTGGTCGGGCGCGCTCTACAGCGCCGCAGGCCAAGGCCACTACCGAGCGCTGCGTGGAGTCGGCGCCCGCTGGACCCGGATCCTCTGGCGCTGCTGGCAAGACCACACCAACTACAACCCCGACCTCCACACCCACCGGGTCCAGGCGTTCCCCGCCGCGGCCACACCGATCGCCAGCTGACGCGTCGCGCTCCGGCTGCAGACGTCCCCAACCGGGCCGCCTGCCGATCCCACCCGCCCAGCCCCATCTTTCGGCGCCGAGGTTGACAGCGGGAGTCTGCATCATCCATCTGATCCGCAACACGTTCCGGTTGGCGTCGAAGAAGGACTGGGACGCCCTCAAGCATGACGTGAAGCCGATCTATACCGCCCCGAACCCCAACGCCGCCCGGGCCGCGCTGGAGGACCTCGACGAGAAATGGGTCAAGAAGTACGGCGCGATCATCCGGTTGTGGGAGTCCGCGTGGGAAGAGTTCATCCCGTTCCTGGACTACGACATCGAGATCCGGACCGTGATCTGCTCGACCAACGCGATCTGGGTGTTTGACTTGACGTGTCGGGGGTGCCTCGCGAGCCGCCCTGACCGGCTGCCCCTGGCTCTGAACGCTATTGACGATTATGTCCTTGATTCGAAAT
>Ga0334883_1004731_pt1 | contig 12756 bp, 13 predicted proteins | sample GraSluR1_MG_6_FD_207230 | JGI IMG/M metagenome (GOLD analysis project Ga0334883, IMG submission 207230) | Sludge microbial communities from methane-producing bioreactor in Wageningen University, Netherlands - Granular Sludge_09_05-R1 | ecosystem: Engineered > Bioreactor > Anaerobic >... | reverse complement strand
ACGGGTCTATGGCATGGAGATACTTCTCCGACACGATTTGGCCAACAACTTCTTCGGCTGGGTCGCCTACACCCTCAGCCGCGCCGAAAGACGCGACGCCGACAGCGCCCCCCTCACCCCCTTCGACTTCGACCAGACCCACATCCTCACCCTCGTCGCCAGCTACAAGCTCCCGCACCAGTGGCAGATCGGTGCCCGCTTCCGCTACGTCACCGGTCGGCCCTTCACCCCCCGCGCAGGCGCCGTCTTCGACGCCGACGCCGATCGCTACCGGCCCGTCCCGGGTGAGACCAACTCCGACCGCATCGAGGCCTTCCACCAGCTCGACCTCCGCGTCGACAAAAGCTGGGTCTTCGACTGGTGGATTTTGAGCGCCTATCTGGACATCCAGAATGTCTACTTCCACGCCAACCCAGAGGCCGTCCAGTACAACTTCGACTCCACCCAATCTGGCTACGTGCGAGGATTACCCATCCTCCCCAGCATCGGCATCAAAGGGGAGTTCTGATGAAAGCCATCCGCCTCCTATCCCAGCGACACCCACGCGCCATCCTCTTCGTAGCTTGTACGGCATGGGCCCTCGGCGCCTGCACCGAAGATTTCGACCCGCAGAGTAAAGTCTCCTATCTGCGCATCCTCGCCATCCAAGCCGAGACACCGCGCCTGGCCGCAGGAGAGAACACCGCCGTGCAGGCACTGGCCGTCACCGAAGACCCGGACCGCCTCATCAACCTCACCTGGGAGATCTGCCCCTTCACGGGGCCGGCCATCGAGGGCTACCCTTGCCTCTTCCCTCCAGAAGCCCCCCAAGCCTGGAAGGACGCCCTCACCGCCGACGGCGACCGCTTTGACTTCACCTACGATGCCATCTTCGCTGCTGCCGTCGATCTCCTCTGCAGCCAGCAGGAAGAGCTGCGCCAGCAACTCCCCCCCTCTATCCCTCTACCCTCTTGTACCCAAGGCTACCCCGCCAGAGTACGGCTCACCGCCGCCGCCGGGGAAGAACAGGTCGTCGCCGTCAAGACACTCTACCTCATCCCGAGCCAACCAGAGAGCGCCGTCTCGCCCAACGCCAACCCCCGCCTGAACAGTCTCGAGCCCGACCCCGAAGCCCCCATCCAGCCGCGGGTGGGCGAAGACTTCCCCATCCGCTGCGAGATCGACGACGCCTCCCGAGAGACCTTTACCCGCGCCGACGAAGACCAACCCCGCCGCGAGGAAATCCTCCTCTCGTGGTTCGTCCGCAACGGCAAATTGGACAAAGACGTCAGCTTCTACTCAGACATCTACGGCGACGCCGATGAAGCCCAGAACAACACCCTCACGCCCGCCAGCGCTGGACCTGCAACGGTGTGGTGTGTCGCCCGAGATGGCCGCGGTGGCACGGACTGGCGCCAGCTCGACCTCATGGTCGACCCCTGAGGACCATCGGGCCTGAGAGCCATAGATCTGCGCCACCCACACAGCACAGGCCATGGCGCACCGCGTCTCCACCGCAAGAAACGAAAAAACCCACGATTACTCGTGGGTTTTTCCATGGAGCCAGACGGGATCGAACCGTCGACCTCTTGACTGCCAGTCAAGCGCTCTCCCAGCTGAGCTATGGCCCCGCATCGCCGACCACTTCTCTCGTGGCCGAAGCGGGGTCGCTTATAGACGATTCCATCACGTCATGCAAGACCCAAAATCACTTCACCCACCCTGGAATCACTTTTTTTCCCACCGCACCGGCCAATCTCGACTTGCCTTGGCGCCAAAGACCAGGCAACTTGCTGCGCTGCGACCAGACGCAATCACCGCCGGCGCGAAGAGAAATCGACCATGTCACCAGACCACCACCGCAAGCGCCAAGCCTTAGTCTGCGGGCTCCTCCTCCTCCTGGCCAGCTGTAGCCCCCCACCGCCGGTCGTCTCCGCGCCCCCTCAGCCCGCCCTGCCCCTCGAAAACACCGCCGAGGAAGACGACTTCGGCCTCCTCGGCGAGAGGGAGTTCGCCTTGCGCATGGCCCTGGCCAAGGCGCTCATGCGCGCCGCCGAGTGGCAAGCCGCCAAGGAACACCTCCAGCGTATCCGCCACACCACCCAGAACTGGGTCGTCCACCTCGACTACGCCTATGTGCTCTATAGACTCGGCGCGCCCTTCGCCGACATCGATCTCGCTTTGCGACAAGTCATCCGCTTCCACCCCGAAAACCCCCGGGCCCAAGTTCTCTACGGACAGCTCCACGAGGACGCCGACAACCTCATCGAAGCCGAGCACCACTACCGCCAAGCCGTCTCCATCCATGCCGACCGCGACGCCACGGCGAGCATGGCCCTCGCCCGTGTCCTCAGCGCCCTCGATCGCCCACGCGAAGCCATTGAAGTCCTGCAACGCCATCTCGCCCTGAGCCAACCCTCGGCGCGCCTCTTGCTCCAACTCGCCCATGCTCAAGAGCTGGCTGCAGACCTCGACGCGGCCCACCGCACCTTCCGCCTGGCCGCCGACCTCCACAGCGATCCCATCCTCGGCCTCAACAGGCTGCTGCACTTCTACCGGCGCCACGAATGGCAAGCACAAGCCCGCGCCGTGGAAGCCCAGATCGCCGCCTTGCAAAGAAAGCGCAGCGTCGTTCGCAACTTACGCGCCCTCCTACCATCACCACGGTGATCATGAAACACCACCCACTCATCGACACTCACGCCCACCTCTGCGATCCCAGCTTCACCCAGGACCTCCCCCAAGTCCTGGACCGCGCTCGAAGCGCCAACATCACAGGCATCCTCATCGTCACCGAGCACCCCAGCGAGTGCCCCCTAGCCATCGACCTCTGCCAGCGCTTCCCCAACCACCTGCGCTGCGCCGCAGGCCTCTTCCCTACCCACCTCGATGACGCCAGCCTCGACGCCTTTCTCGCGCTCTTCAACGACAGCCCCTCCCCCTTCGCCGCCATCGGCGAGGTTGGCCTGGACTACTGGAAGTGCCAAGAGCCCCAAGACCAGGAACGCCAACGATTTGTCTTTGAGCGCATCGTCCACACCGCCATCGCCCACGACCTCCCCCTCAACGTCCACTCCCGTGCCGCCGGACGGGACACCCTCCACTTGCTCCTCGATGCCGGCGCCAAGCGCGTCCACATGCACGCCTTCGACGGCAAAGCCGCGACGGCCATGCCGGGCATCGAGGCCGGCTACTACTTCTCCATCCCCACGTCCCTGCCCCGCTCACCCCAAAAACTCAAACTCCTCAAGCACCTCCCCCTCGCCTGCCTCCTCCTCGAGAGCGACAGCCCCGTCCTCGGCCCCGTGCCCCAAGAACGCAACGAACCCGCCAACCTGCGCCCCCTCCTCGCCACCGTCGCCGAGCTCAAGCACACCGCACCCGAACACCTGGCAGAAGTCATCACCGCCAACACCCGCCGCCTCTATGCCCCGGCTTTCAATGTCGATCCTTGTGCCCTCTAAAGCATGTCTAGGGGATCCACGTCCACAATGAAGCGCAACTGCGGGTGAGGCTTGCCCTCTGGGTTCAGCGCCGTCAAGATCCGGTCCAGCCACTGGTGCAACGCCGTCCGCTCACTGCCCTTGAGCAAAAGCTGCCACCGCACCCGCCCGCGGATCTTCGCCAGCGGTGCCGGAGCCGGACCAAGCACTTGTCCGCTCTTGGGCCGAAAACGCTGCGCCACGACAGCAACCTCTCCCATGAATGCCTCCGTCACCCCACTGTCGGGCCCCTCCACCCGCAACGCCACCAGGTGCGCAAAGGGTGGGTAGTGCAGCGCCTGACGCAGCGGCATCTCATGCGCCACAAAGGCGCTGTAGGACTGCTCTCGCGCCGCCATCAGCACAGGGTGATCCGGCAGCAGCGTCTGGATGATCACCTCACCCAAACGATCGCCACGCCCCGCACGGCCCGCCACCTGAGTGAGCAACTGAAAGGTCCGCTCTGCAGCCCTGAAATCTGGAAAATGTAGAGAGAAGTCTGCAAGCACCACCCCAACCAGGGTCACGTTGTGGATATCGTGCCCCTTGGCCACCATCTGGGTCCCCACCAAAATGTCGATAGCACCTGCGTGAAAGCGCTCCAACAGGCCATGTAGGCGCTGTCCCCCCACCGAGTCCCGATCCAGGCGCTCCACCCGCGCCGCCGGGATCAGCCCCTCGATGGTCTGCACCAATCGCTCCGTGCCCATGCCCAAGAGCCCTAGATCTCCTCGGCCACAGCGCGGGCACGTGGCCAACAGCGGCTGTTGATGATCGCAATAGTGGCATCGCAACGCGTTCTGGCGCTTGTGATAGGTCAGGGACACGGAACAGTTGGGGCAGTAGAGCGCCTCGCCACAATAATGGCACTGCACGAAGGTCGAATGCCCCCGACGGTTGAGCAAGACAATGGCTTGCTCTTTTCTCTCGAGGCAAGCCACCAACCTCTCCTGGAGCAAGGGCGAGATGACGCGCTCAACAACGCCCTCGGCTGCAACGGCGTCTGCCTCAGGTGCATCTGCCGGCGAGTCCTCGCTCCGGCTCATGTCCACGACCTGTACCGAAGGAAGGGGACGGTCGCTGACCCTCGCCTGGAGCTGCAGCAGGCGCATCCTGCCGCGCTTGGTCAACGCCCACGACTCGAGGCTCGGCGTCGCGGAGCCGAGGATGATCGGACAACAGGCGATCTTCGCACGCATCAGGGCCATATCCCGAGCGTGGTAGCGCGCGCCCTCACCTTGCTTGAACGAGGCGTCGTGCTCTTCATCCACGACCACGACGCCCAGCCGCTGCACCGGTGCAAACAGCGCCGAGCGTGCTCCCACCGCGATTCCCACCCGGCCCGTGCGCAGCCGGCGCCACGCATCATAGCGCTCGCCAACACTCAACGCGCTGTGCAGCACGGCGATGTCATCGCCGAAATGCGCACGAAATAGGCCTGCAAGCTGTGGGGTCAGGGCGATCTCGGGCAAGATCACCAGAGCGCCCTGACCGGCGTCGCGAACCTGCCGGATGACCCGGATGTAGACCTCGGTTTTGCCGCTGCCCGTCACCCCATGCAGAAGAAATGCGTGGAAGCCCCCCAAAGCACCCGCGATCTCCCCTAGCGCCACCTGTTGCTCGGCCGTCAATGTAAAGCGCTGCGCCGCCGGCAGAACCTTCGCACGAAAGGGATCGCGCACCACCTCCACCTCTTCCAAACGAACGCGTCCGAGCTCGACGAGGCGACGCAAAGGGGCGCGAATATCCCCCAGCAAGCCGCGCAACGCCGTCAGGGGCTGCGCGCCTTTCTCCACCTGCGCCAGCAGAGCCGCTTGTTTTGCCCCCAGCCTATGCGCTGGATCGCCCGTTTCAGCAGGATGAACCCAGGTCTCAAAGGCCACGTTGACCTTCGCCGCATCCAACTGAAGTGTTCCCTCGACATAGCCTTGATCCATGGCAGCGTCGAGCAGGCCATAGGTGACCCCACGCGAGCGGATCAGATCCGAGCCAAGCATCATCTGCTCGGGGGCATCTCGCAACGCCGAGAGGACCCGCGACAGAGCCGGCCCAGCCGCCCCCTCCTCCAGACACTGCGAGCCAGACGCCAACAAGCGAAAGCGCCGCTCCCCCTGGCGTTGGAGGCCAACAGGCAGCGCCATGCGAACCACCTCACCGATAGGCGCACGGTAATACGCGGCGATGAAGCGCAACAGGGCGATCTGTTCGCCGTCCAATACCGGACGTGGATCCAATAAAGAAGCCACCGCACGGACGCGATAACCTTGGGGACACTGCTCCGAGAGGGCCAGCACCACGCCGCTCCGCGAACGGTTACGCCAGGGCACATGCACCTGTTGCCCGACCTCCAGTGGCGGAAAGGCCTCAGGCACACCATAAGTGAAGGTGCTGCGCAAAGGGACATCGAGGGCCACCTCTGCGTAAGCGCGAAAGGCACCGGATTGGGCAGACTTCGTCGTGCCTTCTGAGGTCATGGTTCACCTGTGTGGGCCTGGCTCAGGGCGCACCTTCGCACGCCACCACTTGGTCGGCCCAGCGAATCTGCACCGCCCGCACCGACCAGCCGTCACTATCGTAGGACTCCACGACAATGGCAATCTCGCCCTCAGGGGCAGCCGGCCAACGCAGACCACAGAGCCGCAAGGGCTCGCGACACAGCACGAGGTGGGGCCGCTTGGGGTCGTCACGGGGACCAAGGAGGTAATGCACCGCGCCATCAGCGCCAAAGGCCAAGGTCAAACCTTGGGTCTCCAGCGGTGCCGTCCCTGGCCAAGAAAGCACCATCGCGCCCTGCGCCACCACCCACTGCAACAGCGCTCTCCAAGGTATGATATGGCTCGGCGCACTTTCCGAGAGATCTACCCGTGTGATCACTCCCTGCTGATCCACACAGCGCCACACCGCCGCAGGCGCTGCCTGAGCGCGCACGCCATCGACAGCGGCCACCAAGTCCGCCTCCCGGGGCAGCTTCGCCTGCGCCGGCCATGGCCACAGCCCTAGCATCGGACCCAGGCACAGCCACAACCACCACAGCTCGCGCACCCTCATCGCACTACCCCGGAATGAGCCGCTAGCCCCGCCTCGGAGAAATACACCTCGAGCAAGCTCAAGCCACCTGGCACCGCTGTGCGCCCAGCCAGGCAGCGCTCGCGCGATGCCAAGACCTCGCCCACCCAAGCCGCTGGTCGACGTCCTTCACCCACCTCGACCAGTGAACCCACCACGATCCGGATCATGTGTTTGAGGAAAGCGCTCCCCCAGAAGTCCAACGCCAACAAGGCCCCCCTCTCCTCGGCGAGCGGAGCCGCATAGGGAGAAGGCAAAATGCGCAACCCAATGGCGTGCATGCGACGTATCGGGGAGCTGGCCTGACAGTCCGACGCTCGAAAAGCGCTGAAATCGTGCTCGCCGAGCAAATACCCAGCCCCCTCGGCCATGGCATCGATGTCGAGGGGACGCACTTGCCAGAGATGTGAGCGCAAAGCGGGCGGAACCCAGCGCCCTTGCCAGATCAGGTAACGGTAATGCTTCCCACGGCTGGCATGACGCGGATGAAAATCGTCGGCCACCACCTCGGCATGGCGCACCCGCACCGCGGCGGGCGTCAACTGATTGAGCCCACTGATCCACGCGCACATCTCTCGCGTCTTCGCTGTGTCGAAGACCGCGACCTGACCTTCGGCGTGAACCCCCGCATCAGTCCGACTGGCACCCCAAACGGGCGAGGCCGTGTCGCCATTCATGCGAAAAACCGCGTCTTCCAGAGACTGCTGGATCGTGGGCAAGCCAGCGCGTTGCCGCTGCCAACCGCTGAATCCCGTCCCATCATACGCAACCAGGAGCTTGATGCGCATGCCACCTCTCAAGATCGAAGTGCGACAACGGCGTAAAAACTAGGGTTCAATCGGGCTCTCAATAAAAATGTCGATCCTGCGGATGACCACCGAGTAACCCCTTGACGCCGCCAACTCCGTCAGGCGCCCCACCAGAGCACTCTCGGCGTGGTCACGCGGCGCATCGGCCGCATACGCGTCGGCCTGGTAACCCTTGAGGACTTGGCGCACGCTGTCTTCAAACGCTTCGGGGTGCTGCCCAAGCAAGCCTTGCAGCGCATCGCCGTGCTCCTCGATGACAAGAAATAGGCGGAGCGTGAACCCATCAGCGCTCTCGATGATGAGCGCATCCGTCGCCGGAAAACGAAACGACTGCAGCTCCATCGTCGTCGGATCGGCATCTGGCTCAGGGTAGGGGCCCATGTAGGCACCACAAGCTTTGAGGAGAGGCGCCGCCACAATGCCGCCCAACAAACCCAAAAAAACCCGCCGCTCCATAGGAACGCTTGTGGGATACCCCGCGCTATAGCTATCGACGCCCCGCCTCTTCTGGCTCATGAACCAACCTCTTCTGCTGGGGATTGCCCGTAGAAACGCGCCATGAAAATGGGATTCTTCTCAGCGTAGAGACGCGCTGCGGCAGCATCAGCAGCACCTATCACAATCTGCTCCCAAGCACACACCTCATCTGTGACCTGGTCGAGCCGACCGCTGGTCACCAAATTCACACAACCACAACCAAGCATACAACGACCAACCAGCGCACAGCCTACACAATCCCGAGGTATCACCTGCAACTTCGCCCGCAAAGCCTGAACCTTGCCAACATCCAACCCACTATAAACGTCGCCAATCGCCATTTCCAGCGCCTTGTCCTCACCGACCAACCGCTCACACGGATAGAGCCGCCCTGACGGCGCCACCGCCACCGTGCCCAAGCCAAAGGGACACAAAGACCGCCCTCGCGACGGACGCACCTGAGATGCAATCTTCGCATCGAAGAGATTGAAGCGAAAACTCACTCCCTCGCGGTAGTGGGTCACATAGGCATCGGCCAGCGCCATGAAAGCGTCGCGGCCCCGCACCAACCCCGCCCGATCCCAAGACGCACAGAAGTCGATACTCAGATGAAGGTGCCGCACCCCCATCGCCAAAATCTTCTCGAAGCCCGCCGCCGCCTCACTCACCGTCTCCGGTCCAACCACCTGCAGCACCTCGAGATCAGGTAGCACTTTCAAGGCTCGGCAAATATTCTCATGAACCTCGGCATAAGTCGGCGAGCCATTCACTCGGCGCCGGCACGCGTCGTGGGCCGCTGCCGTACCGTCCAAGCTCACCACCACCCTAAACGCGTGCGCTGCCAAAAACGACAACAACTCACCTCGCAACAGCAAACCATTGGTCGTCACCTCGAACGCTGGCCGTTTGACGCCTCGCTCCTGGCTCCAGCGCTCCGCCTCGGCAACCGCCGCTGCCAACAACTCGAAGGCCAGCAGCGGCTCACCACCAAAGAACGACAGCCGCGCAGGCTCGGCACCAAAACACATGGCCACACCGCGGCGCATGACATCGTCGTCCATGGGTGCCTGGCGCTTCTCCCCTGCGTAGCAATAGCTGCAGGCCATATTACAAGCGTGGTCTAATAGCAGCACGACATGCATGGTGAATCCCTGCAGCCTCTAGAGAGCAAAGGCCAATCTCTACCCCGCGGCGTCTACAATAAGACCACCGCGCAGGTCGCATCATCGTGCGCTCGGGACCAAGTCGCAAGGATGAAATCCGCCATCTGCTGCGCCGCACCCCTCAGCTCATCTAGACACACCCGCGTTGAGATGCCATCGGTGTACATCACCAATTGATCCCCTGGCGCCAAATCAAAAGACATCGGCGACATCTTGCGAATGCGCGCTCCCACGATCCCTGGTCGCGTTATCGGCCGGATCGCTGCGCGTGACCTGGCCAGGGTCGCCACATTGCCGATCCCAAGACAATGCAGGCGTGCCGCCGCCAAGTCGACCTGGATGAGCGATAACGCCGCTCCCCGAGTACCCCGCGCTGCAATGTCAGCGGCGGTCATAATCTCCACCAAGCTCGACTCGCGCGTGGCCGCCACAGCTTCACAGACCCGATCCGTGGCCACCCGCGCATGAATCCCGTGGCCCAAACCATCGACCATCGCCAAAAGGCAACCGCCTTCATGCCGATACAAGTAGGTGCCGTCGCCACAGACGCTCTCCGCTGGATGCGGCCGACTGGCAATCCCAATATCCAACCCTAACTGCACAAAGCCTCCAGAATTCGCTTCTCACACCAGCCAAGCACATGCCTTGCTGGACCAAGTCAGGAGGCCTCCGCACCAGCCCCCAGGTATTTGATCATCCGCACCCGCGTCCCGCCGTCGTCGGGTCTCTCAAAAACCACCTCATCCATGAGCTGCATGCAGCCACGCAGGCCCAAGCCAAGCCCGGTCTTCGAGGTGTAGGTTCCGTCAAGGATGGGCCCGAGATCGGCAATCCCAGGCCCGCGATCTTCCGCGACGACACACATCCCCTGCCGGGGTCTCCCTAAAGATGAGAAGCGAACCAGGCCCGGACGTGCATAAAAAAAGATGTTCGTCGCCACTTCAGAGACAGCCGTCGCGATTTTGGTCTGCTGGGTGCTGCTGAAGCCCAGGCCCCGGGCCATCACCCGCGCCATCGTCCGCGCCGTCACTATATCGGCAGCCTCAGCAATACTTTGATGCTGCTCATGCGCCCACCCACCCCCACCCAGGTCCTCCCGAAGGCGGAGCAGCCGGCGAGCACAGTCGGTCTGATCCGCCGGTGAGACGCCGTGTTGAGACAAAGCCAACAACATCTCACTGACCACCACCATGCCCACGACGTGACCATCCTGCCCTCCCCCCACTTCGCCTCGCACTCGCTCACACACGACGTCCACCAAAGGCTCGGCAAAGGCTGGCCCCAAGACCGCCGCCACCGCCGCCAGGACCCCATCCCGTACCAAATCTACGCCCCCTCGCCCAGGCTGCGCGCCGTTCAACCGATAAGGAGGTGTCGTTCGTCGTAGGCCCATGGTGATATTGCTCGCTGGAGGCACCCACAGAGGTGCGAGCGGGGAACTTATCGGCTTCAGCAGTGTGGTGCAAGCTTTCTTCATCACCAGCCGAACGCACGGCTTGTGCAAAGACACCTTGAGCAGCCAAGAGAGTTCGCGTAGACTCCACCCGGCGGGGTCTTAGGCTCCCGCACTATCCTGTCACCCCATCATCGACGAATCCACTTCTAGCCAGAGGCCCCCATGCCAGGCCAGATTCCTGTTATCAAAGTCTATGACAAGCTCCTCGTTTCTGTGCAGATCCAGATGAGCGACCACTTGGTTCAAGAACTCAAGGAGGACATCACCACCGCCATCGAAAAGCATAACCCGCGAGGGCTGATGATTGAGGTCTCTGGCGTCGATATCCTCGACTCCTATATCGCCAGGTCCATCCGCGACATTGCCCAGATCTCGAAACTAATGGGTGTCTCAACGGTCGTCGCCGGAATCGATCCCAGCATGGCCATGACCCTGGTTGAGATGGGGATGATGCTCGATGGGGTCTCCACTTGCCTCAGCCTGGAAGACGCCATCGACTTTCTCGACGACATCCACTCACAAAAGAAGCAGAACCTCGAAGACAACATGCAGGCCGTCCTCGCGTCGATCCTTGATGCTGATCTGCAGGACCAAGGGAAGTCATCATGACCAGCCCGACACTGCCCAATCTCTATGACCGGATGGTCGAGATCCTTGCTGACCATCTGCCTAAACCGATCGCCATAGCGACCGTCAACCAAGCGCTGCACCGTGCGCAGATTGAGCGGCAGGATCTGCCTAGAGACAAGCTCCCTGAGAACCTGCAGAGCATCTTGCGCGCCGCCGTCGTCCTCACCCTCAAAGATCAGGGCAAGCAACAAGCCTGCATGGCGCGCATAAACGCGCTCGCACAAGATCATCTGCCTAGCCCTGCGGAAGCTTTTGGGGACTCCGAGCACTTTGATATCGAGTTCGAGAGCGACATCGTCATCGCCCGGACCAGGGCGCGGGAGACGGCGCGCAAGGTCGGCTTCAAGGCTGTCGACCAAATCAAGATCGCCACGGCAGTGTCAGAGCTCGCCCGTAACATCTTTCGCTACGTCGGGCGAGGCCGGATTGAGCTGCATGTCAGCGGATCTCCCAAGCCAGGGCTGCAGATCGTCGCCATGGATCAAGGGCCGGGCATCCCCCATATCGAGCGAATCCTCAGCGGCGATTTCGAGTCACAGACCGGAATGGGCATGGGCATCCTTGGCTCAAAGCGGCTCATGGACCATTTTGACGTCATCACCGGACCTAACATGGGCACCCGAATCACCGCCACTAAACACCTACGCTGATTTGGAACGCGAGTTAAGACATGCCCTGCTCAGATGACTCTCGCGCCTTTGCCCTGCGTTGCCGAGCGGATGTTGTCGAAGTGCAACGCTTTGTGCGAGCTTGCGCGAGCCGACTGGGTTTCTCGACCGTGGCCGCTTGGGAGGTGGCCACGGCAGCCTCCGAGGCCGCCACCAACATCCTCAAGCATTCCCATGGCGGGACGATCACCATCTGCGCCGACGACGCCTCACGCTCCCTCGGCTTTGTCGCCGAGGACTGTGGTCCCGGTATCGACAACCTCGAACGCGCCATGCACGACGGCTTCTCAGAGGGACTGCAGCTCGGGCGAGAACACTCGAGCTATGGCCGACGTGGACTTGGTGCAGGCCTCGCAGCCATGCAACGCCTCATGCATACCTTTAGCATCGAGAGCACAGCCACCGGAACGACTGTCACCGCGAAAAAGTTTTCTACTCCCCCCGCAACAGGGCGCTGACGACTCGACCCCGTCGCACCGCACCGGTGTATTCCTTCCTCCCACAAGGAGGAAGAATGACTCACACCGATGCCTTATTTCAATGTATCTCACATTCTGCACCACCAAACCTACACACAGCCCAGACGGACTGTCCAAACCTAACCCTCAAGATAAAACATTTTCGTGTATGTTCGACCACTTGCGCGACAACTCGGAAGACATGGACAGACTTTGTCTCTTCCATTGTTGCAATAGCAAATTCCCCCGACCAAAGAATCTGCGCCCGGCCTCTCTCAACCCGCCATCAACCTTCGAGAATTCGCTTCAGAACGGGCAAAGGTCTCGACTCGTCGTTCCACACCCACGAGACCCCGCAGCAGCAATCGTGACACCTACACCCAGACAAAAAAGACATCAGCCCCGTGTGAGCTGGCGCTCTGTCACTAAGCGCGCACAATAACCCTGATCCACGGTCAAGAAAAGAAAAAACCCCGTTGTTCCCGGAGAACCAAGAGGTTATGGTTGCGTTGCGACACGACAGCCATCACCAACGGGGTGAAGACAGCATGTCACAGGGCGTCCTCGG
>Ga0334883_1004722_pt1 | contig 12775 bp, 6 predicted proteins | sample GraSluR1_MG_6_FD_207230 | JGI IMG/M metagenome (GOLD analysis project Ga0334883, IMG submission 207230) | Sludge microbial communities from methane-producing bioreactor in Wageningen University, Netherlands - Granular Sludge_09_05-R1 | ecosystem: Engineered > Bioreactor > Anaerobic > Unclassified... | reverse complement strand
CTGATTCTCAAACTTACTTTTCTTTCCGGTATCTGTATCGACATATACTGGTTTCCGATGGTGATTTTGGTAGTTCTGCCATCGTAGAACTTGCTGTTCGTGTAATACTCAAGGTAGTATTCATCCGTAAGTGCCATGGCAAGTCCCCGCATACTCGATTCAATACCCGAACTGCCTAGATCCATGGTGTACCCACCACTTTTCTGAGAAATCTCACTGTATCTGGTATCTTTAGTAGCTGGGTTTGTATTGTCAGAACCAAGAAGGCAGACAACGCTTATCTGATCCTCTGAAATCTTGCGAATGAGTGTGTTATACAAATTCGAATTGACAGATGATTGTGTTGTATCTTCATCCGTAATCAGTATCATTAAACGCAAAGCACCACTCTTAAAAGGCAATTTCGTCGCTTCGTACAGAGCCTCTATTTGCGCTTCATATCCTCCAAGATTGTCTTCAAGAAGCTGCTCAAGGAGATACTCAACACTGGAAGCATTGTTTACGAAGTTTTCACCCCGATACTTGTAGATCTTGAAATTGCCTGCGTCACCAAATCCTGTTACTGCGACACGATAATCAATTCCGGTCATTATGCTCAGGATACTTCGAACGGAGTTTTTGAGCTTCTCGACTTTGTCGTCCATACTTCCAGATGTATCGATGACAAAGACAATATCGACGGGCTTTACCATACCTCCTTGCTTCATTTCAAACCTCTGAACCTGGACCTTTCTGCCATCCTCATAGATGGAAGTTTGCAAACCGAGCCTTTCTTGGGAGCCAAATTTGAGTTTCACCAATGGAAGCATAGTAAAGTCTTTTTCCTTAACAATCAGTTCAGCGCTCGCAATTGTCGAGAGTAAAGCCAAAAAAGAAAGCAGCAGTAACATCTTAAAAGAAATTCTTTTCACAATATCACCTCCATTTAGCTTCATGAACCTCTTTTGAACTTCCAGATAGAATGTCTTTCCCTATAAATGGTCCAACTTTTTATCAAGAATCTTCAATTGTCCAGGAAATGTGAGATGTAAGGTATGTTCTCATTCTTTTTCTTGAATCGACTCAGGCCATGAAATCATCCTGTCTGTCTGTCTGCCAGTTCAGATCTTTCTCGACTCTCCACCGTTCTTTTTGCAGTCTTCGGTTTTTGTTTGCGATATTGAAATACAATACAAAATACTACAAGAATGACCACTATAAGAGAGAAATAGAAGTACTGGCTCCCACCACTCAGGTTCGCGTACGACGGTTTAATAGGCATAAGGTCAATATTCAGTCTATCCAGGTAGAGAAATGAGGCTATTTGATCGAAGAGGTATCTGGCGATCGTCTGAAGACTGAGCACGAAAGCCCGCATATTAGTTCCAATTCTCTGAATGGAAACCGGTCCGGACCCGGCAAATATTCCCGGGCTGATCATGTTTATTATGCTAGCCGTGCTGGAAACTATTATATAAGCACCGGTCAGCGAGGTGATTGTTATTGCCGTGAATTTCCTAATTAGCAGAATTACCATACCACCGATCGCAGAGATTCCAAAAAGCCATTCAACCGGGATGCTTTCTATCACTCCTCTCGAAATCATGAAGACTATCAAAACATAAGTTATTGCAAATCCCGCCAATCCAACGAGGAGATAGAAAAATATCTTTCGTATGAAGATCGAGGCTAGTAAAGCAACTACAACGACAACCACGGTGATTGTCACATTCCCACTCAGGAAGTAAACGCTGATTCCCAAAAGGGTGGGGAGTAAGAGTATTCCGATCAACCAGGCACTGCTCCGGAGTATTCTGTATCCAAAAAATGACAGCAGTATGCCGACAATTATCAGCGCGCCATGAGTCAGATAATCGATCGGTTCACCTGCATAACCCAGCTCCATACGCAACTCTCGAATTACCTGCTCCGGCTCTATCGATCTGTTCTTTGCCTGCGCGATAGCCTTTTCAACAACCGGCGTTATTTCTTTGACAGAGTAATCGTACATGGGAAGGGATTCCGAGACGTAATACATGAGTTCTATGATTTCTTTTTCGTCCCAGTCTCTGTTGTAGAAGGCTATATCTACTGCCTTATCGTAAAGACCAAGCATCTGATTGACTTCACTTTCACTCATGAGACCCGATGCCTGCGAAACCACTCCTACTATCTTCACTGCTTTTTCAACTTCAGCGAGTTCTTCCTCAATCGCCAAAGTCACAACCCGATCACAGAAGTTCATCATTTCCTCCGAATCGAGCCTGCCGTCTTTAGCTATCTCATAAACGGCAGTAGCCAGCATTATCTCGGTCTTCACTTTTCCAACGGTGCTCTCATAGGCCTGATCTGCCGCGATTTGAACCACTGACTTCAGCAGCGGATACTCGTCCATTTCTTTCCAGACTTTCTCTCCCTCATTGACCGTCCAGTCTTTGATCTCGCTTGCCTTATTCGCCAGCTCTCTGGTATCCATGTTTACTATTTCGGAAGCTTTCTTCTCGATAGTTCTAAGAGCTTCTTTTCCCTGATCTTTAATTGTATCCGAAAGCTTTTGAGAGTAATCCCCGACCTTGTTGGTAGTGTTTTCAATAGCATTTTCAACTGTATCCTTTGCACTGTCATATAGATTACCGGCTGTATCTTTGGCCTTGTTATACGTATCTGAAACCGTGTCTTTAGCTTTATCGTATATGTCCGAGACTGATTCTTTTGCTTTGTTCACTGCATTTCCAGCAGATTGCTCAATACCTTTTAGGGCATCCCCGAGATTGAACGCAAAGGTCAAGGCACCAAAGAGAAGAATTAAGCTTACGGCAACTATTCGTCTTCGTATAAGCGCTCTCATTTCCATATTCACCGCACCACCTCCAGCAATTGAGGTGTTGCACTCATGAATAGGCATCTTCAGCTCAATGCTACTTATGAAAGGACAAGTGCAATGTACTCATACGACAAGCATATCACTTGTTACATTCAAAACAAAGCATTCATACCAGGTTCACGTTATCTTGTCCACTTAAACGAAGGAGTTTTGTTTTGTGGGAGTAACTTCTTCAGATTATTGGAAGATGTTAATGTATCAAAACCTTTTTATAGCTGTCTCACAACAATTTGTCTATGCAAACTAAACTACAGAGAGACACTCTATAGACTCTCTACTGAGTTAGTGAAGATGATTTTTCCGAGTTTTCATACCCCCCACTTGGGATTTTGTAAAGTCGTCTTTGGAGCTGGCTATTGGGATTGGTCGAATGAGCTCTTACAGCAACGTTATTTCTCCAAATCATCAATGATAGCTTTCAGATCATGGTGATGTGTCTCTACAAAACGGATACTGGTCTTCTCCTCCCCAAGTGATATTGGGACTTCGTAATTCTCCGTGCTAACAATTGCTTCTTTCAATTCAGACATCGCATTATCATCATTTTTTATGAATTCCTCGTACTTTGCGGCACAAACAGGACAAAGTGCAAGATATTGTGCTTCATTCTCCTTTGGTAGATATCGCCGGGACAGTACTTCCTTTTTTTCAAAGTAGTGAGTTCCGTCACGCTTTCGAAAGGGCATTTCCTCTTTGCATATCTGACATACCATTTGATCCGCCTCATTCGTATATTGGTTTCGGAGCCATGTGATAGGATCAATGGCAATGTTAGTCATTCGAACGCTCCTCTCTCGCGTCTCATATTCCTTATATGGCGAATTGGATAGTTGCTCGCTAAGCAGTTCTTGACGCCTTTCTGGATTAGGCAATGACCGACTTGGAAATTCGGGTTTTTCCTTACGGGTGTTCATGGCAGCCTTCCACTGCTCGAATTGATCAGGGTTTTTCTTTATTATCTCAACATCCTCAAGACTAACCCCCAGTTTCTTTGCGTGTTCGCGATTCTCCTCCTCGCACTCAATCGAAATCTCGGTTATTCCCAGTTTGTCGATAAGTTCAGTCGCTTCAAGAAACTCGTCGGGAATCTGATCTGTAGTTATCTCTCCTGGTTTCTCAAACGTGCCTTCCTTTGTTTGAATCCAAGCCGTTTCCTGCAATAGTTTTGCAGCTTTGGAATGAGTATATTGTTCTCTCCATTTACGATAGTATTTCCATTTATACGTAGCGAAGAAAAGGTCCGGCGTTTCTTGCAATACGCAGGCTAGAATCCTCCAAATAAGTACAGACAGAGTTCGTTTCTCTTCAAAAGAAGATAAGCAGGATAACTTTTCTAATGCTTGTTTTAATCCATCAAGATCATTGTCTATAGTTAAATCGCGGTATCCATCAGGTGTTTCTGATCTTATAACTCTTGGTAGACTAGACACACCAAAAGCTCGCAAAATAGTGATTTCATTCTCTAACAAGTCCTCATCATGCAGAAAACACACTGTTTTGGAGTCAGAAAAATACCGCTGCAGCTCGGGAGTGTTTAGATAAATCTCTCCAGGTTTTTTGAAGGTAATCTCTCCAGTTTTTTTAATGGCTTTCAAGAACGGTGTTCGTCTCGCTGCATGTATGACTTTTATTTTACCGGACTCAGAGTCTGAGCACATAGCACGGAAAATCTTACGAATATTCGCCTGATGTTCCTCATCAGAAACAGTATTTTCATTACTCTCCGTGTATTTAGGCAGAACTCTCTCCACGATATCGTCGAAAATATCGGGTTCCGATAGTCCTAGCCGTTCAAGAAAAGCATATGCTTGCTCATTGTCTGCAATCAAACGCTTAACAACCGGAAAATCCGTCTCTTCTGGTGGTGGCAAAAAAGCATTTGGAGTTCTATTGTTCGACTTGAAAGGGTTTTCTTGACTATCATCTTCTAGACGAAGAATAGGTTTCAACCGAAGAATTCCACCTGTATCGCCTTCCCAACGAGGTGCTCTCCAAAGAGCCTCTTGACCAAATAAAAACTTGTAAAAATCGATGAACCACCTGTCTGGTTGAGCAGACAGAAAGGAATGGTCGATTCTTCTGGCAAAACTCTCGGGAGGCACTTCCTCCACATCAAGTTCGGTCATCAAATAATTGCGGAGGTCAGGTGTTCGGTCCTGAGTTATTTCCCCAGCAAGCCATTTTATCTCAACTCGAGACTGGAAAAGCCGAACAAGCTGATCATAATTCAGTAATTTTCTTAGCTCACCGCCGCGAGCAAGTTTAGCATTGTCAGCAGAGACGAAAGAACCATCATCAGCCGGAAGAAGCTCTTCCTCGATCAATATGTTCCGAACCGACTCAAAGATCGAATAGAACATACTATCGTCTGGAAAATCCTCCACTCTAATCGGAAGTGTCTCAAGAAAAGACACCGAAAGTAAACCAAGACTCTTCACTTCAAACAGAGTATCCACTATAAGTTCAGCAGTTTCTTTTATCAGGGTTTCATTCCAAACGTCATCCTTTGGGATATTGTCACGAGATGGCGTTGTCTTATAAGGACCCTGGATAAGGAATCCTAGATTCGTCTCCTTCTCAGTGGGGGAATAAACTACCAAAGGTGAATCCTTAACCTTCACAATACGTTCAGGGCTCTTCTTGGCCTTGTCTTCAGCCTCTAGACGGAAACCGATCTCAACACGCACTGTCTCTGATTTCTCCGGTACTGGCACTGAACGTTCAAAGATTAGCCAGCTCTCCTCTTCATCCTTTCCAGCGTTTTGACCAGTGACACTTACTTGTCGACTGAGTCCCCGGGCAATTTCCTCACGCAAATAGATCCCGCTGGTTGAATCTGGCAAGCGATATTCGATCTCTGTAATCTTCCTAAGAAACAATAACGTTCTGGCATTCAGGTTGTGAAGACGGGCGCCGATTTCTTTGCATGCAGTCTCTGGGGCGATTTTCCCAGTATCAAAAGAGAAAACGAAAAGTGTCGTCCAAGAGTTACCAGGCAATCTGGGACGAACCGCTTGAGGACGCACATAGTTGTCTATTCTGAAACCTTCACCTCCGGAGTGAACTTCCGGAGTTTCTGTATAGGCGTAAACTGACTTAAAGCCAATGCCGAATTTTCCTATCTGCGTAAGATCTTCGGCTTTGGTTCCTTCTCCTACGCCACACACTCCTCTTACATCCAATTCATTGAAAGGACGACCGTCATGGGCAACTTCCAATCTGTCGTCGAAAAGGTTGAACAGTATGCGGGTAGCGCCGGCATCCTCAGCATTTTGAAGAAGCTCGAAAACGAAGTGCGTTCTGTCTGTGTAAAGTCGGCTCAGAAATGACAGATGTCTTGTCCCCTCACCGTACTCACGAATATTCTCTTCTCGTATCTTGTCGTAATCAACACGCATTATCGTCACCATCGCAAATATGAATCACGCCACACGATACTGGACTGGCAATTATATCCGCTCTCTCTAGTGCTATTTCAAGTTCCTGGACTCGCCTTGCATAGTCAATCTCTGCTTCAGCTATCTGAGACTGTCGCATTCTTTGAATCTTCTCGTTTGTAGCTTGATTGAGCTGCTCTTCCAGAAGAGCGATCCGCGCCCGATGACTTGTCGACAGACTCTCTCGTCGGTACTCGACCAGTTCCTGAGTTCTTTGTTTGTGGCCGCTTATTGCATCTCTCCACAAGGTGTAATGCTGAGCATCCAGGGAATCCCAAACTGAATTGTCAAAACTTTCTGGTATATCATCCGGACAATCCGTTGCTTTCTCCAGAAAGCGCCCAAGACACTCGGTAACAGCGGCGTTAGAGGCTATAGGTTTGAGCAACAAATCCTCCCTGATCCCATAGAAGCGCCACTGATAAATGGCAAACTCATAACGTCCTGCAGGTACTTCTTTCGACTCAACTCTCAGATTGGTCATGATTCTATGCTCGGTATCAAAAGTCATGGCTGCCTGCTTGACCAGCGGATGAAGGGGCATAATAAAGGCAACCTCTGGATGCTGCATGGCACAATCAGATTCGAAGGTGATAGCCAAATGAGGGTTCCCGCCTTTGAGCCAATTTTCCCATTCGCGGTAACCAGAAGTGCTCTGCCTGGGAATTTGCTGAAAATCTTTCAAAAGGTTGTTACGCGATTCCTGGGATAGACGGAGGGTCTTGAGAGGTTTTTCACCCAGAATAAACTCCTGATCTTTACCACACACTCGCTGCAAATAAAGAGTCACCATCCTGCGAAGCGAAGCCGATGATAGCCAGAAACTCGATGCATCCGCAATTTCGCGATTCATTTGTTCTTTGGGGAGACGAATGCCAAACAGTTCCGATTGCTTTTCTTCAAGGTCTTCTTGCTCCTGGATTATGCGGACTTTATTGTCAGCCAACTGCTGGAGTTTTCTAGCACGCTCTTCTTCACTCAGTTCATAGTTTTCCGCGATGTTCTTGATCTCTTGGGTTATTTCCCCAAGGATTTCTTCACTTCCTCCCAGTGCGTTATCAAAGACACCAATCCTTATTAGACAACGTTCGTAGATATCTGCATCTACAGTTCCAGGAGTAATCATATTTATGATGGCGATGTTCTCACTCTTTTGTCCATTTCTATCGATTCGTCCGATGCGTTGTTCAATTCGCATGGGATTCCAGGGAAGATCGTAGTTCACAATACAATCGCAGAACTGGTAGTCGAGTCCTTCGCAACCTATTTCAGAAAACAACAACAGGTCAAGACGATCTTCATCATCCTCTGATTTCTCGAAGCGGGCACGCAGAGCAATTCGCTCCTCGTCAGGAGTCCCTCCATGGACCAATCCAACACGGAAACCGTCTTTACTCAGATGATCAAAGAGATAACTCAAGGTGTGCCGAAAGCTACTGAAAAGCATTATCTTTTTGTTTGCGAGACTTTGTTTGTCCCGGATTATCTTGCGCAAAGCCTCAAGTTTGGGATCTTCCTCGTTAAGAGAACGAGCCACCTTCAGAAGATTCTGGATTTGTGTCTGGATGGGAACGATTGCCTCAGCTTCAGGAAATCCCGTATCATCGGCTTCTTCCCAGGATAGTTCATCCAGATGACGATTGAGAATGTCCTCAAGAAATGGGGCAAGGCCAAAGATACAACTGGCAGCCTGTCTTCTGATGGTGGTCATCATAAACTTCACATTAGCTCCATTATGAATCTGGTTGAATATTTCGGCCTGAATTCTTAACAGTTCATCATGCAAATGCTGCTGAGCGTTAGTAAATGGTACTACCACTGTCTCGGGCTTTCTAACAGTGAAATTCTCAATGTCGCGGCGGCGGGTTCTGTTGATAATTCCGGCAAAAGTATGCATTCCTTCAACATCTGAGATCATCCGCACACGTTCCTCGTGAGTAATCCCATCACTCAAAAGCTCAGCGCGAAGCCGACTGAAATCGGGATTGTGCCTGAGTATGGATTGTCCCCATGGAGTAGACGCCGCCTTATCTAAAGCTTCGAGCGACATTTTTTCCCATTCTGGTTCTTGAGACCGCATCACTGAAACAGCTTTGTTGATAAACGGGTTCGGCTCAGCCATGTGCAGGAAGCTCTCCTGATCGATGATTAGATCGGGACGGAGCATGTTCAGAAGGACAAAGAGATCGTGGCTTCCAAGCTGAATTGGCGTTGCTGTTAAGAATACAACAGCCTCTGCGTGATTGCAGAAAAACTCCACAGCTTTGTGACTGAATGTATTTTTGTTTCTAATGTGATGTGCCTCATCGACGATAACCAGATCGAAGCGGGGTGGAGGGTCTAGATTCAAAAGGCCTTTTTTTCGCTTTCGTCTGCCATTGGAGGTCGACCCATTCAGAAGCGCATCATCGAACTGGGAATACGGGATGATAATTTTCTGATATTTTTCTGGCCATAATCCGTCTAGGTCCATTTCATCGATGCAGTATCTTAAGTTCGCACCATCAAGATGTGTGAAGTTTTCTTCGAAACGTTTCATCTCGTTTTGCCATTTCTTTTCGGTAACTAAGGGGCGTGGACAGACAATGAGTACAGATCTTACATTACGCCGTGCCTGGAGCTCTCTCAGAACCAGACCTGCTTCTATAGTTTTACCGACACCAACACCATCAGCAATTAGCAACCTTGGTCGGTCAGACCGGATGAATCGCAATACCGGTCTAAATTGATAGGGTATGAAATCTACACGGGCGGCATTGAGCGAGTAGAGTACGGAAAGCCCCGGATACTTAATCTGTATCGCTGTGAGGTAGGCATGAAATTGATCACAGGGTAACGTGCTTTCCTTCTCGTCTGTCTGGTCTACGACCTGTAATTGCGACACGTAAAATGTTTGGATTGACCCATCTATGAAGACCTTGTATCGATTCTCTGGCTTTCCTGGGAGTACTGTAACTACAGCTCCACGGCTTGATGGATTTGATTTGAGGAAGACTACTTGTCCTGGGTCGAATTCGGCCTCATTGTCTTTCTTTTCCAAATGGGTAGATGTCCTTTCAGCTCTCCCAATAATTTTCTCTTTGTTTTCAGCCGTGATAATGGTTGCCTTGGTATCCCGTATATCTTGAATCAACTTGTCATCTACACCGACAACACTCGCAAATCGCTGGAGGGTATCCAAGTCCCTGTATATGTCGTCAACGGAAGATCCAGCTGTGTCCATGTGCGCCCAACGATTACGAACCGTCTGCATCTCCTTCATAAAATGGCGCACTTCAGGATTCAAGCCCAGCTTTCCCGAAATCTGATACCAGTTTTGATCCATAACTCGAAGAAGTGCGGCGAGATCAAGTCCACCCAGTGATGTGATATTGCGTTGCTCCAATCGCTTTCTCTGTTGAAATGATAGACAACTGATTACTGCTTTGTTCCACCAGTCATCAAACAGCAATGGCAATATTTTTCCTAAGAAGACACTGAGCTGCTCAGCTACGTCGCTGAGATGCTTCGAAAACGTTGTATAAGCTTGGAACTCATGATTCATCTTGAGGTTTCCCTCCCGTCATATGTTCTCTAATCAGTTCTTGGTACAACCTATCTCCGTTTCTCCTAAGGCTTTAAGAACTTTTGTCTTTTGGCGTTGATCCCCCGTTTTTGTGTTCAAGACTCTCCACCGCTTTTTCCACCATCGTCTTCGTTCTTTCGAACAGGGGTTTGTTTTTTTACGTCTCCATCAGTTTGCCCGTGAACTGCTTTGTTAGATGCTGCACACAAAAATGTGCACCCCCAATAATGCCTATTAGTCTTGCGTCGTCAGCTACAGAAAGAACTTCTTTATCCTACTGGCCGCTAATCTGTCACTCAGATAGAGATCGTATATGAAATCCCCAGCGTAATTTTCTTCCATATTCTTCGTCGGAAAATGCACTGAATATTCTTTTCAATGGGCTAAGCTCCTCAGCACTCCGACTTATTTACAACTCTGCGCTGGCTTTCTTGCTGGATATCCCCCACTTTCTAAGCATTTCTTCAACCGAAGCCGATATGTTCTCGAAGTACTTGGTAAATGCTTCCCTGACCGCATTGATAGACCGGTTGGTGATTCTGTCCCCCTTTATCACCTCGGGCAAGTGCTTGGACAGCTCAATCAATTCGGGGAGTCCCATAGCATCAATGTAGAACTTATCCGTCAGAACTTTCGAGAAAAGTGCAGTCTCAGTTTCCATTGTGAGTATCTGTTCAAAACTGAGTGTCTCATACCATTTCTCTTCCAATGATCGAATTAGGTAACTCCATTTGTTCTTTGCCTTCTTTGTTGAAACATAGAATATCGCCCGATAGAGTTTGGCCTGAAATATTCCTGCAGCACTCGATATTGTTTCATCCTTTCCAACTATTTCTACTTCTGCAAGAAACTTGTCTATAAAGGCCTTGTTTGTGCGCGAAAGCTCAAAGTTTTTTAGAAGCGCATAGATAATCACAGTGAAGAGAGCTTGGTATTGTGAGAAGAAAAGTTTTTTCCTCTCGTTCTGATTTTCGCTTTCTTTATTTTCCTTATTGTTTAGTATGTTTGTAGGTTTAAGATCTTTACTAACAAAACATACTAAACCATAGGGACCATATGTAATTTCTTCATATGATAGATTTTCGAAAATTTCTTCACAAGTGGAAGCGATTCCATTTTCCTCAATAAAACGCGTATAAGTCTCTTTAATAGACACTTCACTACCACTTCGATTGTTCTTTGAAGGAATATAGGAAATCCACTTCTTCTCATTAAGGTCGTGAAGGACCTGAAATGCTGTTCTATAAGTGGTTCCACACGTTTTACTCAATTCGTTGTTCTTGACGTTGATAGTTGATCTCTTACTTCTAATACTTTCGGAAACCATTTTACAAAGGACTATACGTGCTTGTGCGCTGAGTTCAGTCTGTCTAAAGATAAATGGCAGAATTTGTGTGAAAGTGTAAGCACGAATCTGGTCCAATTTCACAAAGTTTGAAGGGTCTTCATATGCAATATCTTCATATGAAATTGTTTCAGGTGATGCCTTTTTATCATATGAAGTTTCTTCAGATGACCCCCTATCATATGAAGTTTTTTCATATGAAGTTTCTTCAGGTGTGGAAGTTTTTTCATATGAAGTTTCTTCATATGAAGTTTTTTCATATGAAGTTTCTTCAGGTGTGGAAGTTTTTTCATATGAAGTTTCTTCAGATGACCCCCTATCATATGAAGTTTTATCATATGAAGTTTCTTCAGGTGTGGAAGTTTTTTCATATGATCTTTCTTCATATGATGAGTCCTCTTTCTGTTGCTTTTCAGGTGTTCTTGTATCCAATGTACTTGGTGGTGAGACCTCTTCCCGAGAGACTTCATTGTCTTTTTCTTCCAACTCAACCAGGGCCGCCTGTCTTTCCAAGTCCTCAGTAAGCTTCAGCAACCGGTTGATTCCACTTGTACTGGTTTTCTTCTTCATTGATTTCACCTGAATTCAATTAGACCAAGCAATTCGTCGACTAAAGCTTCGTAATCCACCAACCCTTGAGGGTGCTTTCTCTCTTCGTCGGCATAAATTCGGAGTGGGAAGCCCTGCGCTATGGCCCTTTGTACATCTGTGTTTCGGTTTATGAAAGACGAGAGAACAATATCTTCTCCGAAAGTTGACGCAACGTCTTCTCTAACGTCTTTCGACATTCTAGTTCTTGAGTCAAACATAGTAATTAGTATCCGTACCAGGAAGGATCTTTTCGTTGCGGGCTCAATATCGTTAGTAATGATGTTTTTCAATCTTACAAAACCCTCTACGCCCAAGAAAGACGAATCTATTGGAACTATGATTATCTCACTGGCAATGATGCCGTTTAGAACGAAAGTCCCCACATTTGGCGGTGTGTCTATTATCACGAAATCGTATCGAGCTTTGATTGGTCTGAGCGCCAAATCAAGCAAAAAATATGGAGTAATAGCTCTTCGAAGCTCGTCTTCTATATCGAACATACCAATATTTGAAGGAATCAGATCAAAGTTTTGACCGAGGTTTACTATTGACTCTTCCACGCGCGCTTTTCTGGTCAGAACTTCCGCAACAGTGTTGAAAAACTCCAGTGGATTCTTTCCTAATGACATTGAACAATGACCCTGGGGATCCATATCTACCAGAAGAACTTTTTTCCCTCTACTGGCTAAGATATCTGCCACATTTACGCAGCAGGTGGTCTTCCCCACACCGCCTTTGGAATTCCCAAACATGATAGAAGTGCCCATCAATAATCAACCTCGCTCTTGTAATAATCTTTTCAGGTTCCGCTGTAACCATTCCACTTGACGTTTGTCGTAGATTCTCCAGTCACGAATATCTCGTGCTGGTAAAAACGGAAGCTTTCCTGCTGCTTCCCACCTAAAAAGCGTTCTCTTATTGATACCTAGAATGTCTGCAACTTGCTGTGCGCGGAAAAAACCGTCCTCTTTCAT